>Ga0209427_10002022_pt1 | contig 23699 bp, 36 predicted proteins | sample DeeMarSWOR136_30_FD_187465 | JGI IMG/M metagenome (GOLD analysis project Ga0209427, IMG submission 187465) | Marine sediment microbial communities from White Oak River estuary, North Carolina - WOR-1-36_30 (SPAdes) (version 2) | ecosystem: Environmental > Aquatic > Marine > Intertidal zone >...
AATCGTTTGTTTTGCAAAGTAAAGGATGCAGTTGACAAAGCATTTGGGAAAATGATAGTAGGAGAAGAGGACTTCGATTGTTGGGAGATACTATCAGAGAATCTTTCTAAGGAAGACGATTCTGATTTCTCTGATCTAGTTAAAATCCTCGAAAGAAGTAGAGAACTAAAAAAAAGGCAAGAAGAAGAAGAATTTACAGAAAAGTGTTTAATTGCTTCGAAAATACTTTCAGAAAATGGAATAGATCACAAAAGCATTGAATCAGTACATTGTGACGTACACAAAGAAGGAACTCCCTTTATTTCAATTTGGTACAGAGATTTAAAAGATAAGATTGTAGGGATTGTTCTCGAGCATCATGGAAGCTGGAAAATACATATCCACGATGGTAAGGTGATTGATTGATTCTTTTCAAACCTGAACACATACTACTTATCCAGCTTGGGATTAAAACAGAAACAAGAAGAGTCTGGAAAACCCGTAGAGCAAAGAAAGATTCAATTCACAAAGCAAAAACACAGATGCTTTCAAAAGATTTTTTTGCAAAGCTACTAATCAAAGAAGTAAAATATGAAAGGCTCTTAGATATTTCAGAAGAGAGTGCACAAAACGAAGGAGGATACACAAAAGAACAGTATCTCAGACTATGGGATCAGATCAATAGGAAATCACCTGCAGTAGTAAATCCTTGGATCTGGGTAGTCAAGTTCCAAGCAAAAATAGACAATTTTCTGCATAACATGCTCAAAGACTACATCTCCCAAAGAGAGTTTCATCATCGATTCATGCTACCAAATTTTCCAGAAAGATTTTTAAATGCCTACAGAATCTTAAAACAAAAATACATAATCTCATACGTTCCCTTTCCAGAAATGAGAAAACTTTTATTACCATATTTAGCAGTAAAAGATCCATTCACTGTAGATGATCTTTTTTTAACACTTTACAAGAAATACTATTATTGCTTTGATTTTGCAGCAGGTGATGAAAGAAAAATTGAGAGATTGCAGATAGGATTTATTTATCATCGAGAAGGGAGAAGAAAAGCTATTTTCATTAGAATCAAAGAGGATTTATTTTCCGAAAAATTCTTAAATGAAAAAGGAGGCGACTAATTGATTCTGAAGAATGAATACTATATAGACAGAAAAATTCTGAAAGAAAAGAAAACGGAAATTGAAAATCTAGGTCCAACAGCATCCGAAATAGTCCAATTAATTATTCAGAAAGGCCCACTCACTTCAAAAGAAGTAGCTAAGATTTTTTCACGGAGACACAGCAATGGAGTTGCAGGAATTCAATCAGAAGTGGCAAAACTTGCCAGGAGAGGACTCATTAAGAGAAGGGAAACAAAAAGATCGTTACCACACGAACTCTTTATTGACGATTTTATCAAGCTATTACACCCCTTCGGATTATTGGATCGTGAAATTGCTTCTATAATTACACATGTAACCCACACAAAAGTATGCAGATCCACAGTGTCTCGAAAGAGAAGAAATTTAGGCTTACCAACAAATAGGTATTTTCGACAGAAACTGAAAAGGGGGAGAATTCAATGAATAAATCCCTTTTCTTAATTCCAATCTCTATTCTTTTCTTCATCCTGGCATTGATGGGAGGTGCAGAATCATTTTACCTTACTGCGACCGTAATTGAGTGTCATGCTGCGAGTATTTTTCTCATTTCAACAGCATTCATTTCTTTTCTAAAAACAAAAACTCGTTATGAGAAAGATACCACAATTTTAACATCTGTTGGATCTTTCCTGTTATTAATGGGAGTAAATCTATTGGTTTTAATTGTAAAAAGCACAATAGTAGGAATTAAAGCTTATATCCTACTTGTTTTCCCCGCAACATTAACAGCAGGTGGAATTATTTCAATATATGAAACGTACGCAACATACAGATCAGAAAAGGTAAAAAAAACAGAAATTAAAGTAGGTTTAAAAAGAATCTTCAAAGAATTCGATGAAGACACACTCAAAATAGAAACATCTGATAGTCTTGGTAAATATTGTGTAATGATAACGATGCAGTTTGATGTAAATAACGGAGTGGGATCAATTTTCGCTCGAAAGTACGAAAAAATCAAGGATTGGAAAACAGATATATACGATAAAAGCTGGACTACTTCTGTATTTATCCCAGAAGGAATAAACGATTATTTTGAAGAAGAAACCCAAATTCCTGGGACATATCAGTTAGAAATTTCCTTATACACAATCAAAGCACTCCAAAAAGCCTTAGAAAAAGGAGAAAACATAGAATACTATGCACAGGAATATTTTGAATATGAAGTAAAACAATCTCAACCTGATTCTGAAGAGGATATAGAAGTAGCAAAACCTAAAAAAACCCTCTTAGATAGAACAGAGATCTTACAGGAAAGAATGGAAGAAATGGAGGTGTGGGATTGAGCAAACATACTAATGTGATATTATGCATGATACTCTTCATTTCCCTTTTCAATTTTCTCTTATTAGTAAACCTAAAGTATCCTCAGTACTTTCAAGAGTTTTCTGCTCATAAAACACAAATTAAAGAAGTTTTCCTAACTTGGCTTTGTCTGTGCCTTGCATTTTTCCCTATGATTGTAGTAGGCTTATTCTGGGAAGCACTTCACATCTCACCACTAGGAAATTTACTAAGCTGTGGATTTATTCCAGCATTTCTATACTTTTTCGAATGCATTGCAGTAAATCGTAACAATGACCCGATTTTCGGGATTTTAGAGTTCTTAGAAGAAAGTGGAATTTTTCTAAGAATCGAGTATCCAATTTTTGAAAGTTCTGTAGAATTACTAAAATATATCGCAAAATGGGATGTTATTTACCTTACTATCTCCATCTGTGGACCACTACTCATTTTTTCATTAGCTTCTCTAATAGAATATCTGCAAGAAGGAAAAAAGGAGAGTGAAAAAGATGGAGAGTGAATATTACAAAATATTGCATAATTGGGAACATGGATATAAAAAGAAACTTTGCTTATTCTATCGTAAGAGAAATTTAAAGATTTTCGGATATAAAGGCCACAAATCCGTTTACACATGTGCGTTTTGTGGCTCTACAAATACAATTTCAATCCATCATTATGATTGTCACAGAGGAATCCGAGCAGTATACATCAATTCAAATACAGGAAAAGTAGATTTCAAAGATAAAAGCAAATACATACCTTTATGCCGTAGTTGCCACGGAAAAATTGAAACACTAGGGGAAGAAATATACTCAAAAGGAGCTCCCCCGCTTCTTCAGTTCCTTTGGCGGTATATGGAGGAAGTTCACGGAAAAAATGGATACTGGCATAAACAAGAAAAAGATGAAGTTTTCCCCAAAATGAATTCACATAAAGAGGTTAAAGCAAATCTTTCTCTTTTACTATACGGAAAGGACGATTGAGTGATAGTATGACTCTCTTCAAAGATGTGCAGCACACCTGTAGGTTTACAGAAGATTGGAAGAATTGTGGGAAATGTGCTGTTAAGAATAGAAACCTTCATGAAAAATGTCGAAGAGAAGTTACTGATGAAATGCACTCTGATAGATATATAGCTTTTTATCAAAATTTTAATCCACATCCATTGGACTATAGAGAAATTGAAGCCCAGGGAGAAAATCATTTGAATGTAACTCCAAGTTTTGACAAATTTGTTAAAAAATATTGGCTAGCTGAGCATAAATTATATAATTTACCTCAAAAATACAAAGATGAAGCTGCTATCATAATGAAAAAAGAAGTATTGAAAGGGAAAACTCCATGTCAGGCTGTAATTTCTGCTTTTGAGGTTATGAGAGAGAAATATAAATTTCCAGACTTGTACACTGGAATACCAAAGTGGTGATTAAGTTGAAGCACCTGCTTCATCACTATCTTACATAAGTATATCAAAGAGTCAGGAGCAAACCTTTAAAAGGAATTAAGGAAGGAGAAAAATTGATAGTATGATCCTTGAGCTAACTGACTGGAATTCTGTTCTTAAGCAGTTAGATCCTAATGATGTAGTATGGTTTCTAGCTGCATGTTTTGTTTCTCTTTACATCTACTCATTAACAAGAAAAGAGAAGGAACCACGGTATATTTTACGAACTGTAAGAAATATTCCCAAAAAATATCATGGGATAGAGATGGAAGATAACACAGTCACAAGAGTTCTCTTTTGGAATAACGGAAGAGACACAATTCATTTTGAGGATATTGCCCAAGCAGATCAACTGAGGTTTGCTGCCAAAGAGAGAGGAAACATCATGAATGCAAAAATCATTCAAGTCAAGACCGATGCAAATCAATTTCGGATTAATATTCCATTGGATAAATCTGCAGTAATGCTAAGTTTCGATTATGTGGATAAGAATGAAGGAGCTGTTATCGAAATAGTTCATACAGGAAGATCGTACTTAGATATTGAATTTAGGGGAAAAATAAAAGGAGGGGGAACTCCTAAACAGAAATTATCGTTTTTCGAACTATTTCGAGAAATTACCCTTCAGAAGGCATTAGCGAATCCAAGAATTAAGAATCCTTCTTCTATTGGGCTTTCTTACAGTAAATCCCTCATGGTTTATTCAATCGGAAATTTCTTCTTATGGCTTATAGCTGGAGTTATGGTTTTTTCAACTCTTTTTGTTGGCTTTTCATTTTGGGGAGGACTACCCTCTCTTCTTACGAAAGTGATAGCATTTATACTCATGGGGTACGTTTACAGAATTAAATACCCAAGAGGATTCAACACTTACAAAGAAGACTTATGAATGAAGAGCTTACACCTACCTTTCAAAATTCCGAGAGAGTATACATATTCGCATTATATACATAATGCGTAATCAAGAGAATTCCATTTTTCTTAAATCTAACATTCTTTTGTATTTTAGATGTAAATGGATACAAAACATATATAGTAAATTATACATGTTGGAAATATTCCAATATTTTCGTTGTGATTTTCGCAAGAAAAAACTAGATGACCGAAAGCTTTATATACTATTATATAATTTTATATAATATGATGAATCAAATGTCTACAAAAAATGAAGAAAGCTCACCCCCCGAAGGTGAGGAAAAGATTAAGCTCTTTGTTGAGGAGCTTAAGAAGCAAGATTCAGTCTTGATACCTCTCTTTGAAGACGTTCAGACTATTGCTGAATCTACTCTAAAGAAAGAAGAAGGATGCTACACCATCACTGTGATTCTCAGATACTTTCCAGGACACTCAAAACCCTATGTGACACACATTCATACCGTAGAAAATGATGGTTACATATCTGGACATTACTTCGAGAAGTCAGAAGATGCTATCTGGGACTACTATAGACGCTGTGAAGAGGAGAAAGTGATGTTTGGCGCAGTAATGCCTATGGAAGGTGAGATCAATGAGTCATGACTGCCATCCTGAATACGCAGTATTCGTAGTCAAAGATATAGGAGGAACAAAGAAGTTCACAAATGTGGGGGTAGCATACGTAAACGGAAAAGGTACAGTTACCGTATACCTACACGCCCTCCCTTTAGACGACAAAATTCTCTTAGTTCCTTGGGAAAAGCAAGAAAAGTATGAGAGGAGGTAAGATCATGACTATTTTAACTCCATGCCAGAAATTGAGAGATTATATGAAGAGTGCTTCTACAGAATTTCTGAGACAGATTGATGAATACTTCGTTGCTGAAAGCTTCGGAGAAAAAGAATACCTTACTGCTGCAAGAGAAGAACTAGCACACAGAGAAAAAGCAAGAATGGAGGAAAATTCTGTAAGGGATATCCTCTTGAAAGCATTCTTAGAATTCTGTGACAAAACTGGGAGAGATCCAAAAGAAGAAAAGAAGTTTATCCTTGAAATAAGTAAGCCGAATGGAGCCTGGTCACCAGAATACCTAGCTCCTCACTTAGGACATGAACAAGAAGGGCTCACTGCAGAGGTAATTAAGGCAATTGTGCAGGAGAACTTATTGCAGGAATTAAACGGTGAAACCTTAAAGGAAGTCTTAGAACTGAAAAAGGACTACAGTGTTAACAGAGAAAACAAATACCGAAATAGAGCAATCTTGCTCCTGATGTACAAGGGATATCCAGAAGCTAAATCAAGAAGACTATTTGATGTCATAGAGGATGTGATGTAAATGAAGCTACCTATGCTTTTCGTTAGATTAAATGAATCCTTAGATGCTGTTCTTCAAAGAGAAACAGGGCAAAGACTACAAAACTTCAACCTAGTTTCTTATAAGCAAGGCTGTAACTTCCTACAATTCTCTAATGGAATAGGATTCAAAACGGAATACGTTGTGTGGTGGGAAAAGGATTTAATGAGTACTCCGATGTGGAATTCCTTTAGAATCTTCTTTCATCCACCCCATGATGACAGTGAGGAAACCAGGAAAATCAGGCACCAGCGAATAGAAAAAACAAAGAACAAGTGTGCCCGCATAATGTACTCAATCTGGATACGATTTAAAGAGATCAAACAGCTAGAGGAAGAACTGAAACCATACGAAGGAGATATAGCACTTGCAACACAACCAGGACATATCCCACTGCGTGAGAGACTGAACAGGAAAAAGGAGAAAATTTTCCGATTAAGAAAGGAAATCAGAGAACTAGAGGAGAAATTAAAAAACACAGTACATTACAAAACGAGAATAAAAGGAGATGCAGAGAAAGCATATCAAGAAAAACGTGAGGAGAACGATAAGGTCATTGATGAAGGAACCCAGATACAATGCGCCCTTTACGGCGAAGGCAAAGTAGTAAAAGTGAATAAGAAGACTTATAAAGTAGATTTCGGTCACTGCATAGTGAACATAGATAAATGGTGGGCATCTCCTATTGAAGGAGGTGATTAAGTGACCGTTTTGGCTTTAGACAGAAAAGCAGAAATTTCGATTGAACCAGAAACATACTACTACATCTGTGAACTTGCGAAAAAGATGAACTGGACACCTGCAGGATACATCGAGTATCTGATTAATAACCATCCTGATGTTCATGACATGCAAGTGCTAGACAGAGTGGTGTGGATCTGCTCTTGTGGACTAAAGACAAGGTATTCTGAAGAAGTCAGAGAACACTTAGAGGACTTTCCAGATCATACCTGTACAAAATGTTTGGAATTTTGAGGAGGTGCAAACATGGACATATTCAAAGGAAAAATAGATACTGTTGGAGATCTTATCTTTATTAACGATAAAGAAGTAGGATTAAAACAGTTTGAGGACTGGTTTTCAGACATTTTAGGTGCTATCAGTGACAATCACAAAGCAATAGAAGTCCGCTTGAAAGAACGGTGATCACATGAAAAAGGCAAAAGTATATAACGGTATAGAATCTTCTATAACTGTGGTTGAAGCAGAAAAAGGAAAGGTGGTTTTCTTAGAAGACGTAGACATAAGAAAACTGCTCCTAAGAAAAAAAGTAAAGGTAACTATCGAAGGAAATGGTGAAGAGATCTCTCTAGTGTATTTGCAGGGCAATCAAATTGAGAAAAAAAATGTTACATCTTCTGGACCAAAGGGATATTATCATATCCCTGTTGGGCCCTTGGGAGATGATGTTTTAACGGCTTTTGTAGTTCCAGCAGATAAGAAAAAGAGTGAAGCTAGTGCTTCAGCAAAAGCAGAACAAGGAGATGATCAGAATGAGAACAGAAACTAAGAAACGCCTTTATCAAATGAGACTTCCAGTAGAATCTGAATAAATCAACCATCCCTTTTATTCCTCCAAACATAATTCTACATCTTTCTTACTAATCTTAAACTTTTTCTGCCATTTTTCTGATTGAATCCATTCTAAAAAGTCATATTTGGTGTAATAACCTGCCATCAAAAAGAAATGGCGAAATGCACGTGCCAAGTTTACTGTCCAATGTTTTCCAACAAAAGATTCATTTTTGTCTTTTTTGTTCAATGGAGTATATTTCTGTGGATAAGGTCTTATTCCTAGTTTAATACACTCTTGAGCTCTATATATAGCTTCTTTTGGAGTGTCACAAAAATTAAATAGAATATAAGCCATAATCTGCCCCTTGGGTATTCCTGCAGCTAGTAACATTTTTACAGCTTTTTGAAAAATACCATCTTCTTCTATTCTATCAAAAGCCAAACGCATTCCACAACGTGTAAATTTTAATTGGGCTAATAATTTTACTATTTTGGGTTCTATATGCTTGCAATCAAACCCGTTATCAAAAACTACACGTTTTTTATGTTTAACGATAAATTCCACAATTTCTTTAATGTGATCATAAGGCTGCGCTGAAAGATTGTTATCACTTATCATAATATTTGGTTTGCTCAAATCTACGCTTTTCTTCCATTGCGGATTGATCCATAAATCAGGTTCTAACTTCCTTACAGCACAATAAGCACATGAATTTGGACATCCTCTCGTTGTGAACACATGAGAAAACTCGTTCCAAGGGGGCTTTACTTGCCAATCGATTGTATAATCAGTTGGTGTCATATCTAAAGTCTTTGAGTATCCCAAAAAGACCTTTGCCTTTGGAAAACGTTTTAATATGTCCTGATGCATTAACGATGCATAAATACCGCCCACAATAATTTGGCTTTCATTTTGAGTAAAATAATATGAGCTATAAATTTTTGAGATCTCTTCTAAGACGTTTTTTGAATTATATGTGAACAAAGACGTTAGGCAAATTAAATCTTCATTACAAGGTCTAAATTCTCTCTGATAAATGCTCTTACCACCATGATTTTTAACATAGGTAGATATTTTTGCAAGTCCAAGGGGAATATACTTTCTTCTATAATTTGGTTCAAGTAATATTACTTTTTTTGTCTTTCTTAGAATCTCTAATAAATTTTTTTCGTCTAAAATTGGCATTTTAATACCTCCTCCATTCTTTTCGCAATCGCTTCTATCACGTTCACTGTAACAGAATTCCCTAAACAATTATACCTCTGCAAGTCACTCAACCCTTCTGTCCAACCATCAGGAAATCCTTGAAGCCTTTCACACTCAGTAGGTGTCAACCTTCTATACAAAACTTCCAAGCCTTCATTCTCAATTGCGATAATTGGAGCCATTCTACTCTGGCTTTCTCCTTTTAAAATCGTACAACATATTCCAGTGGGATCTAAAACAGAATCAATCTTAAAACTGGAAAAATAACCTATTTTTTTAATTTCAACTTCTCTTGAAACCGGTCTGAGAGGAAATACTTGTCTTCCACAGAATCCTCCATAATGTCCAATAATGTATATCCTTTCTCTGTTCTGTGCAACCCCAAAATCCTTGCTGTTAAGCACCTGCCATTCGACATCATACCCCAACTCCCATAAACATTTAAGGATTTTTCTAAAATCTTCTCTTTGAGAAGAGGATAACAATCCTGTGACGTTTTCAAGGAAAAGGTAGTGAGGTTTGTGAAACTGAGCAATTCTGCATATCTCATAAAAGAGTGTCCCTCTAACGTCTTCCATCCCCTTTCTTTTTCCAGCAATACTAAAACTCTGGCAAGGAAAACCCGCACAGATAAGGTCACATCCTGGGATTTTGCTTTCATGAACACTTCTAATGTCTTTTGCTTCATAGTTCTCACCGAAGTTTTTGTTGTAGACTTGAACTGCATATTTATTGATATCGTTGTACCATACACATTTCCAATCTGTCGTTTTCTCTATTCCAAGGCGAAAACCTCCGATTCCACCGAAAAGGTCAATGAATCTCAGCTTTTCCTTCATCAACCGGTAATGACATATACTCCCTTTATAAGTTTTGCCGTTGTGACAACGTACAAAACCTGCAACCTTTCCCCCAGAACGTTATAATGTTCATTTATGACTTTAGCCGAAAACACATTTTAAGCCCCCATTTACAGAATATAAAAGCTTAAATTTGTATTCAGTGAAGCACCTGCTTCATTGTATTTTCAAAGTGCGTTAAATCCCTTATTTTCTCATGAACCACTCCTGCTAAATTCAAGCTGTGAGTTCAGTTAAAAGCCTAGGATTCAATTTCTAACAATCCGAGTACTTTAGTATGCACAACACAGAAAAACTCCTCTCAGGCCATCTGGGAGCTTAACCTTCAAATAGTAGTCTTCTCTCCAAGAGCATGATTTATTCTTTTTCCAATTAAACAGAGATAATAAGCCCATAGCATGGGGATTAATACGCTAAAGACTATTTCAAAGATTAAACCCCCAAAAGCTACTAAAACCAAGAGAATGGGAAATCCACCACTTTTTTCATTACTATTCTCTAACAAGTTCAATCCACTTTTAACAGTTTCATCTATTTTCATAAAAGATTCATTTTCACTGAGTCTGTGTCCAAACCCAGTGAAAAGTAAAAATGCAGCAATTACGCCAAGCCCAACCAAGAAGAGAGAAAAATACTTTAGATAAGCTTTAAATTTTACCTTTATGTATTCAATTAAAAATTTCTTTTTTGAATTTGGATACGAAGCATAAATACATAGCCAAGCTCTTCCAAAAATTCCAAACTTACAGTATAGAATGGGAATAAAAACAAGGGTACAGAACAATATGTAAACACAAAGAATCTTACTGAATAATGAAAGAGCAAAGGAAATCAATCCTAAACCGTTTATCCCTCCAAAAATTACAGTATAAACTAGTACCCATTTTCTTACTTTATTAACATCCTTCGTGATGATAATAAGAAGTGGAAATATCATTTCAGTCCCGAAAAAAGGTATCCATCCCAACATACATCCAAGCGGAATCAAAATCTTCTTAGTTTTTTCACCTAGCAAATGTATCACCTGCTGCCAGGGGGTGACGACCATAATCTCTCTTTCTATGTTCATCAGTCACGTGTGTGTAGATCTGAGTAGTATTCAAACTCGCATGACCCAGTAAATCTTTTATAACAATGATGTTGGCCTGATTCTCTAGTAAGTGTGTGGCAAAAGTATGCCTTAATGTATGCGGTGTAACATTCTTTTCAATTCCTGCTTTTTTTGCCCACTTTTTCACAATTTTTTCAACCTGTCTAACTGAAATATTGAAAATTCTCCCTTTTTTCTTTTTAGGAGGTAATAATTTCAAAGTTTCATCATCCACGTATACTATTCTTTCCTTTTTTCCTTTTCCGTAAATTTTAATTGTATTTCCTTCAATATTTCCCCATTCAAGCTCTACCAGTTCAGAAACACGCATTCCAGTAGCATACAGTATTCTAATGATCAAATAATCTCTCTTATTATCAATTGATTCAAAAAGCTTTTGAATTTCCCCTCTTGTTAAAAAAGTAGGTAATTTCTTTTCTATTTTTGGGAAAGGAATCTCAAAATCTTTTTGACAAAAAAATAAAAATGCCTTTATTTGACATGAATAAGTAAAGAGTGTATTGTTACTACAACTTTCTCTCAAATCAAATAAAAAGTCTCTAACTCCTTCTTCTGTCAATTTTTTTCCATTTAAAAAGTTTAAAAGCTTCTGAATTGTATATGAATAACTATTAATTGTGTTTTCAGAGTACCCTTTCAAAATCATTTCTTTCTTGAACTCTTCAAGCAATTTTTCGCTATCCATATCTAACATATATTACTCTCCATTTATAACCTTTTTCAAAAAAAGCATGAAGCAGGTGCTTCATTGTTAAATTTTTTCTTTAAATTCTACCATAAAGACTGTTTTAAATGTAGTACATTCATTAAAAGCAGTAATCGGCAATAGAAAGCTTTAAAAAGGGATATTAATTAATAAATGAACATGGATGTACCAACAACTACACTAAGCGTTGGAAAACCAACAGTGTATAGATTAGAAGAAACCGCTGGAAAGGGAACGAGGACTCAGCAAATCGAAAGAATACTCGATGAACTGGAAAAACTTCGTGAGGAAAACAAAAATCTCAAGAAAGAGATTGAAAAACTCCGAAAGAAACTAGATGGAGGTGAAAATCAATGAATTTAGGCCCCTTTTATGTTGATCCTTGGTTTGTGTATTTAACCTGCAGCTTGACAGTTTCACTCCTTATTGGACTCGGAATTCCCATCATTATTCTGGCACGTGCCACTGCAAGGAGAGGAGATTAATGCTCACATCAAATCAGCTTTATGAACTCTTAAGTGATGGTTCAATTGACCCCTACGGTGAAATTGAGTTTGTACTTGAAAAGAAAATGACAGAAGACAGTGAAGCGTGGAAATCCATTGTCAAATATTTCCAGAAAAGAGGAATAAACCTGGAATATTCAGAATGTATCTGCGGAGATGGAAAGATTCTAAGTTTAACCGTCTTAGATGAACTTTTTCCAACAGGAGACAAATCAGAGTTTAATAGGAAACTCAGTTGCCTCATAACAGAGATAAGAAGACATGCACACGTAAAAAAGATCACCGTGTTTTGTTATTTAACTGTATACAATCCAAATTTCTGGTTTTATCTGAAGATTGATCAAGCAGAGTGTTCACAAGCAAAATCCCCATTCATAAATTCATGCCATGATTGTCTAGGGCAAGACTACCTTTTTTTTCCTTGCTCCATCAAAAGCACTGAGGACAAAGTGGTCATTAATCCTCAAAATGCCCTAAAAAAATTCAGGAAAAAGCATAGAACACTTCTCAACAGAAAAGAATGTAAGAAAGAAGATCCACAAGCCTGTAGAGAGTGTTTACAACAATATTTTAATGAAAGAAAACCTTGCATAACAATACTAGCAGAAGAGGAGGTGAGAGAGTGATAAAAAAGAAGCTATGGATACCTATTGTAGTAGGTATGATTGCCTGTGCTGTTGATTATTCCTCTCAAACGAGAGCTGAGTTATTCATCCTAACAATCCTCGTAATCGGTATTTACTACTTCTCTGAATTGATGGGATTCCTCAGATTTCTTGTAATAAGTCAGAAGGAAAATAAGCGTTCCGAGAAACAGGAGGGTGAAAATGTTTAACTTGGTATGGTCCCTTCCACGTAAAATTGGAGCTTTAGTAGGGGCAGGAGGGGCCTGGCTTACCTTTGGAATAGCAATTGAGAGAATTTCACACATAGAAAACTTTCTAACAGGCTTCATTGAGATCCTTTCACTAACACTCCTTGTTTTCATGTTCTGTGCGCTCTTTCTCTTTAGTATTCCTCTTCCAAGAAATGATGAAGGGAGGACTAAACCATGAATCTTAGAAGAAGCTTTTGGAATAAATTCAATCCGAATTGGAAAAAAATGCTACGAATTGAATGTATTGTTGGGCTACTAGCTGGTGCGATTTGGTGCCTTTTCACTCTAATGGATCTCACTCATGGTCCATATTGGAGTGTTTCCCTCAAACTAACAGTTTTGAACGGCCTTTATTTTGCAGGAAAGTTCGGAATTGGCCTTTTCATTCTTCTTGAATCATTAAGGCTGTTATCCTGCCAACACTGGTTCGGAGGTGATTAACATGAAACTTAATGAAAGATACGAGAGTGAATTCATTATTAAGGGAATCAGAAAAGGAACTTACCTTATTATTTCTTGCGATCCTTTAGCTGAAGCTCCCCAAAATCATGCTTTTTGTCCTAAAAAGGATGAATGCCAATATCTAAACTACATTTTAGAAAATCCATTTGCTCATGCTTCAGATCTTTCAGAAATTATTCTCTCTTCCGGCTGTAGCCAATGTACTTCAGATCTCTGGTTACTTGTAGCTGCTACTGTAGAGAAAAAGCATCCAGGGCAGTCTTCTATAATGCAGGCCACATGTTCGGAGGGACTCGGAAGGTATATCAAAGAAGTGCTGAAGGACTTAAAAAAGAAGAAAAAAGGAGGTGACATTCATGATCTTCTTTGAATTTATCAGCTATAAACAAAAGGAGGTGTAATCATGGCTAAAACAGGTATTTCTGAAATTCTCAGGAAAAGAAGAAGAAAGGAGGTGAATAAATGACAATTGTATTTACTGCAAAATTAGAAGCCAAAACTTGGAAAAAGATAATAAATGCAACTGCAGCAGTGATAGAAGAAGTCTCAATTGAAGTAAAACCAGATGGCTTAGAATTCACTGCAATGGACCCTTCACACATTTCCATGTTATATTGTTTCATGCCTAAAGGAAGCTTTACTGAATACTCAATTACTGAAAAACACTTCACCCTGGGGATTGATGTAGATGAAGTGAGAAAGATCATGAACAGGTCTAAACCAGATGAAATTCTTACAATGAAAGCTTCAGAAGACAAGATTATACTTGAATTTTCAAAAACAGACGAAGAATCAGTGAGGAGATTCAGTTTTTCACAGATCGATGTTCAACTAGGAGAAAAATACGTTGTTCCTCACTTAGAGACCACTTCAACTATTAGACTTCCTGCTTACATGTTCGATGATGCAATCAAAGATGTACGTCTTATGTCAAACGTAATAACCTTTGAATCAGATCCTGATGTTTTCAGTGTTTCAGGAGACGGCGATTCTGGGGATATTCTAATAGAGATCAAAGAATGGCTTGAATATGATGTTCAGCAAAAAAGTAAGTGCAGTTTTAACATTACATACCTTACAGACATTAGCAAAATACTAGAAGATGAAGTTACCATTGAACTAGGAAGCGATATTCCTGTAAAACTCATATTTGCCCTCGGTGGAGCAGAATTTCTTTTCATATTAGCTCCCAGGGTAGATAAGGAGGAATAACATGAGTTTAAACAGAACAGGTATAGAAACTGCAGATTTCACGTGGAACCTATACACAGGCTGCTTACGAGGGTGTTCATTCTGCTATGCAAGAAAGCTGGCCAGGGGTAGATTAAAGAGAGCGTATCTAAAAAACAACAACACCAGTCCATTGGTTCCCCAGGGTGCAGATCCTGCAGATCCCTTCTTCCCGCGATTCTGGGAGGACCGAAAAGGAGATCCTTACAAGGTCCCTAAGAGATTCAGATCCAAGAACCCTCATTTACCCCCTGGGACTGCTATGATCTTTACCATCGATATGGGTGACATTTTTGGACCTTCAATACCTGCAAAATGGACTTCAGACTTAATGGAAATCATCAGGGACTGTCCCCAAATCTTTCAGATCCTCACCAAGTTCCCGAACAATCTCTTAGACTGGGTTAATTCAAATGGTCTTCCAGAAAATGTATGGGCTGGTGTCACAATAAACAATCAATCTATGGTCGAATCTGCTTTACATTGCCTTTCAAACATTGATGCATCAGTAAAATACATTTGTGTGGAACCTCTTCAGGGAAAGATCAAAATGGACTTTGAAAACGTAGACTGGATGATTATTGGAGCCCAAACAAATCCTTTGGTCCAACCAGAAAAGCAGTGGGTTGAAGAATTATTGAATGAAGCTCATAGACACAACGCTAAAATATTCATGAAAAAGAGCCTGAAGTGGCCCGAAACATACCAGGAATTCCCCAAAGGAGGTAGCTAGATGTTTCTCAAAGAAAAAAAGCCCTTTCTTTTGTTAAACGCCTGGGTCAAAAAAATTGGAGAACTAACCATAGATTCTCACCCTGAATCTGGCGAACCTAAGATCATTTTAGAACGTTGCAATGACTTAGTAGGAGGAGACATAGTTGGATTTCAAATGTGTTGTGGAATAAGAAAAAAAGCTGTTGAAGAAAGTACTGAAGAGGATTCAGAGAGGAAAAAACGCTTTGAAAAGCAAATGAAAGGAATTTTCAAAATAACAATCCTTTATTTTGCATTAATGATTCCCTTTACATGGCATTTTACTGAAAGGGGATTCTTTCAATCCATTGTTGCAGCATCCGTATTTTACATCATAATATGGATTATCCCATTCGTAGTCATGTTCATACTTTTTACAATTTTCTATCCTAAACAGGTATACCACAAACTCAGGACAGTATCCTACAGAGAAGGTGGTGATTAAAGTGGGAAGATCAAGAGAATTTTCCGAGCGGAGATTAACACTCATACGAAAGAAAACAAGAATTCAAATGCTTGTTTCTGTAACATGGATATTTATTGTCTTTCTTCTCGGTTACATCTTTGAAGAGAATTTTTACTTTACAGAATTTGAAAGGCAGTATGGAGAAGCTACTTTTTTCAAGGATGGAATCACGATTGCAAAATTTAAAGAACATTATGAAACTGTTTACGAAAAAAAGGTAGAATACGGAGAAAATTTTGAAATAGAAATAGTACAAAAAGTCATAGGAATACAGAAACTTAACGGAAATTTTCATCTATTGATGAACGGAAAAATAAAAGAAATTTTATCCTCAAATGGAACATATTCTTATAACCTACATCCCCCATATTCACTGATCTTAACGCTTTATCAAGAACATTTTGAAGTATCTATCCAAGAAAAGAGTTACATTGCAGAAATAGAAGGATGGTATCCATTTCCAACAAAACAAGGTACTCTTATCTATTCTTGGAATCTAGTATATGGAAAAGACCATTCTTTCATAGTTAAATGTACACAGAAGAAAGATGAATATGTAATAACTTGTATATCAAAAAAAGGAGAACAAATTGTATGGACTTTAGATTTAGATTCTGGAAAACTATGGCTATCGCCTAACACTCCAAAAGCTCTCATAGCTGAAGATGGAGATTTTATAATTGACATTCTTACCTCAGAAATTGACGTATGGGACTTATATGATCCTCTCATTAGCCCTTTATTTTTCGCAATCCTTATGGGTATTTCAATTGGGGTATTTCTTCCAATTTTTCTGGCAGGAATATCAGTATACTATGAACAAAAGGAGGTGTAATCATGGCTAAAACTGGATGTTCTACAAACGTAGCTAAAGTAGGTAAAACAGATGAAGGAATTGATGAACTCATTAAGAACTTAAAGAAAAGAGGTGGTAACCATGAAAACTAAATACCTCTTCCTTGCTCTCACGCTTACCTCCTTTCTTTCTCTTTTTTTCTGTGAAGCAGGTGCTTCATTGGAACTGAGGAACTTTGAGCAGGATGGCAATAATTACGTTATCACAGTGTTTAGTTCCCAAGTCTGCGCTCTCGAATTCTTTTGGAAAGAACAGGAAGCACAACAGGGCGCATATCAATTAATAGGCACATTATCAACCCCAAATTATGGAAATCTATATCAGATGAAGTGGGATATAACTCAGATCTCAGATGGCAATTACACGATTCTGATAAAGAGCAGCTGCAGTGCTGAACTTGAACAAAATGTTGAAGTCAATAAGGGACACTGGGAAATCTCACCAATCCGGCTTCAATACCCTGGGACAACTACTGCAAAATATCTAGGAGATATTAAAGGGACCGTAGATGTAACTCCAACCGGTGGAACATTAAATCCCTTTAGTCAATATTTCATTTTTGTAAAAGAAGGAGATTTATTCAGGATAACATGTATAGAAATCCCAGAAAGCATTCTGCAGCAAAATATATATCTTGAAATGTACAGCCACGGAAGGCATTTTGGAACATTAGAGTATAAAATCAATGATGATACCCTCCAAGTGAGGGTAACTTTCCCAGGTTTTGAAAACTACACTCCCGGATCTGAAAACACAGGGGATGCCTCTAGCTCTCCCGAATCCACACCAGAACCTCAGAATTCACAAGAATTTTCACAAGTCTTAGAAAAGCTGAATGAAATACAGAATCAATATAATAGTTTAGATCAGAAAATTACTGACTTAGATGATAAAATCACTCAGGAAACAGAAGATTTAAACCAAAGGATTACAAATTTAGATACTCAAACGATTGCTACCCTAAAAGATTTTCAGAATACACAAGAAGAAGAAAAAAAGGATACTTTCATTTTAATTATTGTAATCACAGTAGTAATTTCAGCAGTAGCAGCATATATCGTAGTTACAAAGACAAACGAGAGTAAATCTGAAATAGCAAGAGACTCAAATTTTGTACAAGGCCAACCTTTACAGCCACGAACACTAACAGAAAGCAGTGTGCCAACAAATGTAGTAAGAGCTGCTCGTGAGTTAGGAATAGAAATAGAAACCCTAAATCAACTATTTAGAAGGGAAAAAGCAATTAATCCATACTTGGAAGATAATGTAGTTTTAGACCTTGTTGTTAAAGAACTAAAAGAAGAAAGAGAAAAAAGAAAACAAGGTGAGACTTAGTGAGATTAGATTCCCAGTTAAATATAAAAATAAACCCAGAAATCAAAGATGAATTTGAAAAATTGGCAAAACAAGACGGTAGAACCTCTTCAGACCTTGCAAGATTCTTAATCGAAAAATATACCCAAATCCATCCAAACGCAAGATTGATTGTAGAAAAGATTTTAAAAGAGTGTGAGGATGAAAAGAAAGCAGAAGAATATTGTCATTTAATCCTTTTCAAAGAAAAAAAACCTTTAGACGTTAGATTATATGAGGCGATAACAAAAAAGGGGGGAAAAGAGTGATTGAAAGAATTCTAAAAAACAAATTAGTAATACTGGGAGGATTAATCCTTTTTGTATACTTCTACAAAGACCGGTGGGGTAACATCACATTGAATAAGGCTTATTTAACAGCAGGAGTAATATTTTTATTGATCTTAGCTATAGATGGGATGAATAAAGGCTGGAAACAGGAAAGCCCTCAGATTGTAGCTCCAAATTTCCACGCATCATGGGGAAAAGACATTGAACCAGCAGGAATTTACTACATTTTGATTAGAGCAGGGGGTATCCTTGCGCAAGGGTTTCACATGCTAGGAAGAGATGGTACAGTCATCCTGGATGTAAACCACACGTACCAGGGTGATAATTGCATCATAACCTCTCTAATCTTAAAAAAAGTACCACTCTCTCATTTGCCATCAGAAGTAGCACAGGAAATCAAGATGGGAAAGTATCCTGAACCATATTATTTTGGTGATACAATTGCAACTGATCTAAATCAAGTCTTTGAATCTACGGAAGATCCTCAAATCTTAAAACAGAAAATTACAACGTTACGGTCAACAAATCAATGGTTGGTAGAAGCAAACGAGATGCTAAAAGAAGAAATTGATAATTTGCTGTCTCACATAAAAAGAGTTACAGGAAAAGACGATCAGTGGTGGAAAGCAATGTTTAGAAAGCAGAACGAGGGTGAGGAACTGTAAATGGATCCCATAAAATACTTTAAACCCTTTGCAAGAGGAAAAAAAGTAACTAGAGGAGCTGCACAAAAATGGCTCTTAGATCACGATATTGAATTACAAAGATATTTAGATAAAACCTACAGCCATGATAGCAAAGCAGAAGCTTTCCAAAAGTATTTTTGGGAAGATCCATTTTTAGGAGTAGAAAAAACTTTAGATCACATGGTAAAGAATCATATCAAAATTAAACTCTTAAAAAAGATATTATATAGCATGGATTTTGGAATAATCCTATTCATAGGTTACTGGCAAACAGGAAAAACAGTAGCAATGTTCCAGTTTGCAAAGTGGTTAAAGGATAATGGGAGGAAAATAACCTGGCATGGTCCCCCACGCAACCTTCCTGAATTTGTAGACAGATCTACAATGGATGCGAATAGCATACCCGTAGGAGATGTTGTAATATCTGATGAAGCAAGTGTACGTGAGTATGCACGAGATGCAATGACCTCTAGCAGCAGAAATATGGGTCGTACTTTAGGAACTTTATCACATCAAAGGCAATTATGGTTAAAAGGAACACAGACAACAGCTCAAACAGATAAATACAATGTGCAGCTCCCCAGAATGGTAGTAGCTAAAACAATGACAGCAGGACAATTACGACATGAAAGGGATTTCATCAAAGACCTCTCAGATTGGATACCCCGAACATCAGATAAAAGAGTAACATTCATACATAATGAGCATAATCCACGTTTAAATATGACTGTAAATATAGAATTGCCAGAGTGGTGGGAAAAGAAATATTCTTTCTTTTTTGAAAAATTCGAAAAACGTGAAGATGCCCTCGAATACGCAAGAAACTTATGGGAAATATACCAGGGTGATCCTGACGCTATAAAGAAAATTCAGTACGAATTGAATTTAATGCGTTATCCAATCCCTGAAAACGAGCTATGTAGAGAACTAGGAATCGAGGGATAGAATGAAAACAGCTTATTCTGAATTTAATCTACTTAAGTACCACGTTTTAAAAATTCTTTACGACAATGGAGAAACCCACTGGGAAGAAATTTATGATAGTTTACCCCTTATCCCAAAACCAAAGAAAAGCACTTTTCTCACTTATATGAATAACTTATATAAAAAAGGTGATTTCAAATCAATAATTATAGAAAAAAATGGGAAATATAGGAGAAAAAAAATATATTCAAAAAGACGTTATGTTCTAAAAGTAAAAAGAAAGAAGAAAATAAATAAGAAAACATATTACTGTACATTTTACAGAATAAGTAAATCTGGTATAACAATTTTTGAAAAACTTCACAATTTAAAGAGAACAGGCAGAAAACTAAAAATACGGTGAAGCACCTGCTTCCTTGAAATTTGAGAGCTTTGCCAGATCTTCTATAGACATTTTTGAGAATATCGCAACAAATTGTGTCACATCGTTATACGTGATTTTTCACGAGTAATATACTTGTTATACTCAGGTAACTCATTTCCGGTTGTGTCACATTGTGACACTCAACTATAAAAACTAACCCGAATTGCACTCCCCAAAAAGGAGTGAAACAAATGTTAGACACAGAGATAGGCTACGGATTTACACTGGCTCAACTTCTACTTGTGATCGGTACAGGTGCAATCATCAGCCTTGCGGTAAAGATTAAAAATCCTCTAATCTCTCCTATTCCGACCCTGGTAATAGGCCTATTATTCCTGGTGGTAGGAATTGCAGGAGGTGGGATCCAGGATTTCTATGACATGGCTTTTGACTCAGATGACGGTGACGACATTGTTACAGATGGAAACTACATCATCGAAGGGATTACCTTAGAAGTTCCACTGAAAAACCTCGAAGACAGTACAGCTATTGCAAGTAAAACTGTTGGCCTTTTCAAGCAGGGAACTACCTTAATCGACATACAAAGTGCAAAAGCAACACCTCTCCAAACTGTGACTACTGATGCCAACGGAGTTGCGAGCTTTGCGAGCTTGAGCGTAGGAGATTACGTAGTTGCTTACTACAATGACGAAACAGCTTTCGATGGTACACACTATGCTGCAGCTTCTAAGACTGTCACTGTCAGGAAGATTTCTGTTTTGGAATCTGATGAAACGATTTCAGCACCAGCCTTGTACGTCAAGAAACTCGGAGATGCTTACTATTCTATTGAAGCAACGAACGGGACTAACACCGGTAGTGGAATCGATGCAGATGCGACAATCACAGAACAAGCCGCGAATGGGACAATCATTGATGTCAAAATTAGCTGCGACACAGACAAAGCCTGGTTAACAGATCCAAATTACGTGGGCAGAGTCTACCTCTATGATGCCTTTGACGGCTCAGGGACTGAAATAGATCTCTCTGATTGCAAATTGAACTCAGCTAGTGGTCCAGCGATTCAAAAAGATACATCTGCTACCTACTACATTCCTATAACCACAGACATTATGCGCAATGACGCAAAAGCTGAAAACCTGGTAATTTCCTTCAGAATTTGGGTTCCTGACATGGACAATGCAACAGACACCTATGAGATTGAGTTCAAATTTACGTTGATTCGCAATGACAGTACCAACACTGAGATTCTCCAGGATGCAGGCCATAAGATCACTATAACTGCTGCCTAGGGAGGTTTAGAGATGAAAAAAAATCAGATCAAAATCTTCCTGGGTTTTTCTTTATTTTTCGCAGCAATCGGCTTTCTTGCAGCTCCCCTCTCAGTCAACTTGTGGGTAGATAATCTAGGGAACTGGGAGTGGGAAGAATACTTCACAGACGACACGTTCATCTATCAATCTACGACCTTCAGAGACGTTTCCTATTCAGAATACGGTCTTATAGGTTCAGGTTACTGTCACACATACACTGAAAATGGCGAGGAAAAGGGAGTAGTTTATGCAGAAGTTACATACACTTTCACTTCAGAGACACCTATTGTAAAAGCAATCTTGGATATTTCAACATCAAGTGAAACGAATTTTGGACAATCAGCTATCACAAAGATTAACGGTGAAAACATTAATTCTCAAATCGGGCACAAAATCCTTGATATTACAGTGTACTTACAGAATCAGACACAATTTGAGCTCAAACTGCTCTTCTGGTTAGTAGATTACACTAGAGAACAAGACATCATAGTACACCACATAAAAATCACAGGAGAATCTGAGATCCCGCAAGAAGAAACTCCCAACCCAATAGTTCCAGACCAAGTACCCCCAGATGATGTTCAGCCAGAACCTCAAAAATACTACTACAGACTCTCAGAGTACATCAGAAATCAAGAGAATCCCTCACTCCAACGTCATCTTGCCAGAATTCCGCATGGATGGCTCTACTTGATCAAAATTTCAACAGGGGTGGTAATTTGACAAATCAAATCGCAAAATTAATTCCACATGGAAAAGAAGGTATATCTAAAATTATTTTCGCTTTGTTTATTGTCTGCTTAATCGGATTTATGGCCTGTCCGTTATCAATACAATTAGAACCTGTAGAATGGTGGGGTTTCTATGACATGATCTGGTATGCAGATGACTTCACAACAGACAGATTCATAGAAGATTGTGAAGAATATGCAAACGTTTACTCAAGTTCTGAAGGCCTGAAAGCATACGGAGCAAGCGAAACTTGCGGTGGACTACGATATGTCTTCACAACAGACTGGATAATCGAGTTCGGTCAACTAGGAGTAACAGCAATATCGGAAAATCAGACTTGTGCGATTGATGTTTACATTGACGATCAGCTAGCAGGCTCTTTCAATGGCTCAAAGGAAATGTGTTTTTCCACAGAATCAGACCTTCCAAGTGGATGGATTCATCTTGAAAATCCCCATCAAGTTGAAGTTAAACTGTTATTCAAATATTACGGACAAAATGAAGAAGGAATTGATATTGTCCTTTCTCAACTTGAATTTAAAGCAAAGGTTCACAAAGGTCCTCCTAATGAAGAAACTGGAACGTTCACTGGGAAAACCTTTAATGCATCCACTAACCAGGCCATAGAAGGGGTAACTGTTCTCATAGCAGATTCCGAAGCAGAATCAAAATCAGATGGCAGTTTCCGCATTGAAAACATAAAACCGGACACATACCTAGTTAAGTTCTCAAAATCAGGATACGAAGACCTAGAAGGAGCAGTAACAATTCAATCAAATGAAGAATGTGAATTTCAGGCTTATTTGAATCCTACAGGAGTACCAGTAAGAACATACGGAAGCTTGGAAGGTTACATTACAGATTCAGAGACCGGAGAACCAATAGAAGGAGCTGATGTAAACATATTGAAGAGCCTACGAACATATGATGATAGACAAACAGATAGTAATGGGTATTATCGCATCGAAAATATAGAAATTGGAACATATAGATTATTAGTTCTTGCAAAAGGATATGCACCTCATGACATTGATTCATTTGAAATTAGAGCGAACACAAAACGATACGATATTTCAATGGGAGAAGGAGTAAGCTACCCTGTACCCCCAGGGCGCGGAATATCAGATGATTCTAATAGCGGAGATGCAGGAGGAAATCTCTATTATCCCCCTGTCCCTCCTGATTATCCTACCTACGTTCCTACTGTTCGGATGAATACACCCCCCGCTTTCCCTCCTGGTGGACCAATTTATGAAAATCCAACTCTGCCAGCCCCCACAGATGGTGCAGACTATGATCCTCCTCCACCAGGGTATACAAATTCAGCAGA
>Ga0209427_10002024_pt1 | contig 23682 bp, 21 predicted proteins | sample DeeMarSWOR136_30_FD_187465 | JGI IMG/M metagenome (GOLD analysis project Ga0209427, IMG submission 187465) | Marine sediment microbial communities from White Oak River estuary, North Carolina - WOR-1-36_30 (SPAdes) (version 2) | ecosystem: Environmental > Aquatic > Marine > Intertidal zone >...
TTCAGGTCATCACCAACAGCAGGCAGCTTAATGAAATACGCTGGGAACGGTTCCCCTTTCCGGTTATCATCAAGCCAGCCTATGAGGGTTCCAGCAAGGGTATACGCCTCGGTTCACTGGCAGAAAACAGGGAAGAGGCAGTTGTCCTGATAGAGCACCTAGTGGCTGGCTACCAGCAGCCGATGCTTATTGAGGAGTTCATCACCGGGGACGAGGTGACCGTTGGGCTGGTGGGTAATTCCCCACCCAGCGTGGTCGGCTTAATGCGCATAGTCCCCAGACGCAGGTATGACCACTTTATTTACTCACTGGAAGTCAAGAGAGACTGGAAGGAACTGGTCGATTACGAGTGTCCAGCCCGGCTCCGTGAGGAGATTATTCAGGAAATCAAATCGTTAAGCCTGAAGACCTTCGAGGTACTGGGGTGCCGTGATGTTGCGCGGCTGGATTTCAGGGTAAGTGCCGAGGGACTGCCCTATCTTATTGAAATAAATCCCCTGCCGGGGCTCGGGACGCACAGCGACCTAATTATCATGGCGACAAAAATGGGGCAGAGTCACCCGCAAGTGATCGGCGATATACTCAATGCGGCATTACGGAGGTATCCTCAATGCGCCAGCGTATAGCCGTTATTTACAATGACACATGTGCATCACGTTATGACTCCCTGGGAGAACAGAAAGCTGTCCTCGGGGTCCTGGATGCTGTACAAGCAGTCGACAATGCTTTGCAGGAGCTTGGCCATAGGGTCACACGAGTCCCACTAACACTCCCGCTCGAAGAAACTGAAAAGAGGCTGAAGTCCCTGAAAGCAGACCTTGTCTTCAATCTTTTTGAGGGTTTTGGCGGCCGTCCGGAGACTGAGGCTGAAGTGGCAGACATTCTAACAGTAACAGGAATACCCCACACCGGCTGTCCTGGATTGACGTTGAGGCTCGCCCTGGATAAAGCCAAGGTCAAGTCAATCCTACAAGACAACGGTGTTGATACGCCGGCTTTTCAGTTGCTCAGTCCGGAGACGGTAGCAGCATTCCGCCTGAAATTCCCCTGCATCGTTAAGCCCTTTGGAGAGGATGCCAGTCACGGCATATCACAGGAAAGTGTGGTTAGTAACATGGCAGCGCTAAAGAAGCAGGTTGCCAGAATAAGCCGCTCCTACGGCGGCAAAGCGCTGGTTGAAGAATTCATTGATGGCCGGGAGTTCAATATCACCATCCTGGGAAACCCCAAACTCTCCGTCCTGCCCGTGTCCGAGATAGAATATACGTTGCCTAACGGGGTCCCCCGAATTCTTACCTATGCCGCTAAATGGGAACCGGAAAGTATGGAATTTAAGGGCACCAGGGCTGTCTGCCCTGCCCGAATTACAGACCGTGAAGGTAAACAACTTGAGGAAGTGGCGTTGAAAGCATTTCGCCTGCTGGGGTGCCGAGGTTATGCCAGGATAGACCTCCGGGTGGACAACAGCGGGCATGTAAAAGTACTGGAAGTGAATCCGAACCCTGATATATCGCCCGGCTCTGGAGCAATACGACAGGCGGAAGCGGCCGGAATGACCTATACTGAATACATTGAGAATACTACATTGCTTGCGCCAGAGAGAAACTGACAATGAATCGCAGTATTCGTCCGATGCTTCCCGGTGACAGGAAGGCACTCTTTAATATTCTGGACGCCATCCCCGAGTTCAGGCCTGCCGAGGTGCTCGTAGCCAAGGAAGTTATCGATAGTTACTTACACGACCCTTCGGGTTCGGGGTATAATATCCTTGTAGCGGTGATTGACACCAGTATAGCCGGCTACATTTGCTGTGGTCCCACCCCACTTACTCAAGGGACGTGGGATATATACTGGATGGCAACATCTCCAGAAAAACAGGGACAAAGCATTGGCAGCAACCTGATAGCGCTTGCCGAGAGCAGAATCATAAAGTCAGGGGGCAGGCTGATTATAATCGAGACATCCTCCAAGCCAGAATATGAAAAAACCAGGTGTTTTTACTTCGGGCACGGCTATGAAGTAGTTGCCCGCGTCCCCGACTTCTATGCGCCCAAGGATGACAAGCTAATCCTCCAGAAAAATCTGGCAGGGTAGCTTATCAGGGTGGAATCAAGATAGCGGTGGAAAGGAATGGACAACTGGGCGGAATCTTTTGTACTGACCTTCATACCTTTGTTCATAGTTATTGATGCTATCGGCAATCTGCCATTCGTCATTTCTTTGAGCGAGGACATGTCCCGTCGTGAAAGGCGCCGGATGGTGCACATCGCTTCGGCCACTGCGGCCATCATCGGCCTTGCCTTTCTGTTTTTTGGACACTTCATCCTCAACGTAATGGGGATTTCAGTTGGCGCGTTTGCCATAGCCGGTGGACTCATTCTTCTGGTTCTATCGGTCAGGTACATGACCAGCGGCCGAATGGTAGAGGCTGTGAAGGAAGAAATGGTAGCCGTCGTCCCGATAGGTACACCGCTTACTGTGGGTCCGGCCACGATAACCACGCTCCTGCTCCTTGTCAATCAATTCTCTATATATGTTGTTCTCGTGTCCTTCATAGTAAACGTCTTTATCACCTGGCTTGTCTTTATGTTAAGCGGTCAGATCGCCAGATTTATGGGGCAGGGCGGACTCAGGGCTGTTTCCAGGATATTCAGCCTGCTACTAGCTGCCATAGCGGTAAGCATGGTTATTCACGGTCTGGACCTGCTTGGTATAATCCATATAGCTAGTTGAAATAACGCCAGAAATGGCGTACTTATAGCCATTGCCAGCAAGAGAGGATATCATGGAAGAACCCGGCAGAAAAAGAAAGAAGGCCGAGATAATTATCAGGCAGATGGAAATTGACGACATCAGTGCCGTCTATCACCTGGGAGAAAAGCTCTTTACCAGTGACGAGTACCCGTTCCTGTACCGCACATGGGACTCCTACGAGGTTACTGATTATTTTTCCTCTGACCCCGATTACTGTCTGGTGGCCGAGCGTGAGGGTAAGATTGCTGGCTTTATCCTGGGCACAACCATAGAAAAAGAGGGCACTGCCTGGAGGAAATACGGATACCTGACGTGGATAGGGATTGATGAGACCTTACAGAGAACTGGACTGGGACTCCGCCTTTATAACAGGCTTGAGGAAAGGTTCCGAGAAGACGGGGTAAGAATGGTTATGGCCGATACAGAGGCCAGCAATAAGGAAGCAATCGCTTTCTTCAAGTCGCTGGGTTTCTCTTCCGCCAGACAGCATCTCTGGCTAGCCAAGACCATGCGAGCACCAGCAAAGAAGCGGGGAAGCCAAAACAATAGCCCCCCGTCAGCCAACGGCTCAGCCCACGAGAAGAAAGGCGGTCAGGAAAGTCACACAAGCAAAACAGAGAGGTAACCATGTTTCGTATCCGCCGAGTCCATGACGACGTTACGCCAGCCAACAAGGAGGCGATTGCTCAAGCCCAGGAAATACTGAGGAGCCAGTTTCCTGGCCTCTCACGGCGGGATGTTGCCAAACTGCCGAAACAGCTGCGTAATCCCCTGAAATACCGCTTCCGCTCCATTCTATTCGTGGCAGAGGACTCAAAAGAACGCGTTAAAGGATTCGCCTTGCTGTTCCATGAACCGGTCTTACACTTCTGCTACCTGGACTATATCTCCACTGCCGAGAGACGTATGGGGAGAGGCATCGGTGGTGCTCTCTATGAAAGGGTACGTGAAGAGGCCCTTTATCTGAATGCAATCGGTCTCTTTTTTGAATGCCTGCCCGATAGTCCTCAATTATCGCGGGACCCTGAAGTGAGGAGGCAGAATGCCAGCCGCCTGCGCTTCTATGAGAGATACGGAGCCCGACCCATTATAAATACCGCCTATGAAACACCACTGAAGCCGGGAGACGATAACCCGCCCTACCTTGTGTATGATGACCTTGGGCAGGATATAGCCGTCGGGCGTGACACGGCACGTGACATCGTCCGGGCCATACTGGAGCGCAAGTATGGCAACATATGCCCGCGCGACTACGTTGACATGGTGGTTGAATCATTCAAGGACGACCCAATACAACTCAGGAAACCCAGATATGTGAGAAAAAGACCTTCTGCCCCGGTGAAAACCTCGATACCAATTGGCAAGCGGGTAGCTCTGGTTATCAATGACCAGCATGGTATTCACCACGTGGAGGAACGGGGATATGTTGAATCGCCTGTCAGAATAGACGTCATACTGAACGAACTGGATACCACAGAGCTGTTTGAAAGAGTACCACCACGCCATTTTTCAGAGAACTACATCAGGGCAGTCCACGACGACGAGTATGTCGACTACTTCAAAAAGGTGTGTTCCAAGCTAGAACCGGGACAGTCCATCTACCCCTATGTCTTCCCTATCCGTAACGCGGCGCGTCCCCCCAAGGAACTCCCTATCCGGGCGGGCTATTACTGCATCGACACGTTTACACCTATCAACCGAAACGCCTACCTGGCGGCAAAAAGGGCGGTGGACTGCGCCATCACGGCGGCGAAGCTTATCCTCGAAGGGGGCCGCCTTGCCTACGCCCTAGTGAGACCACCTGGCCACCACGCCGAGCGCCGTTCTTTCGGAGGGTTTTGCTACTTCAACTCAGCGGCGATTGCCGCCGAATATCTAGGTAACTATGGAGAAGTCGCCATCCTGGATATTGACTACCATCACGGTAACGGCCAGCAGGATATATTCTATGAACGCCCCGATGTCCTGACGGTCTCGATTCACGGGCGCCCCAGCATTGCCTATCCTTACTTCAGCGGTTTCCAATCTGAAAAAGGCAGCGGTGCCGGCAAGGGTTTCAATATGAATATCCCCCTGCCGGAAAAGATTGATACCGACCGTTACCAGCAAGCCCTGAGCACCGCTCTGAAACGGATAGAGAGATTCCAGCCGGAATTCCTTATTGTTGCCCTCGGGCTTGATACAGCCAGAGAAGACCCAACGGGTAGCTGGGACTTACTGGATAAAGACTTCGAGGCAAATGGAAGAATGATTGGCTCGCTGCACCTGCCCACGCTTGTGGTTCAGGAAGGCGGCTACGACACCAGGGTCCTCGGTATAAATGCACGTCACTTCTTTGAAGGGCTGTGGACAGGTACCTATTCGCCGAACCAAGACCTCCGCCACGACAACAAGCAAGCCTATCCTCCTATTGGCCTTCTCAGAATACACCAGACCGACTAATAAAAAGATTTGGAACTCAGCCAATAAAAAAATGGGGCAGAACTCTCTCGGGGATGCATTAATAATTACTTTTTAATTCTATTCTTTATACACAGGGGATCAGAGGTTCAAGTCCTCTACTGCCCATTTTAGGGGACAATACATAGAACTCTTTGGCCTTCTTCCGATAGAGTCTTTTCAATAACCTTTTCGTGCTAGATTTGACCAAAATGGCTTATGGTGGACTATAGTTATCCCCGATTTTCGGGATTGACGTGTGAAAGCGCCTTTTATCTTTTCGGCAGATATGTTGGATGATGTTCCTTCCGGAAATGGCGGCTATTGGAACACCTCCTCCGGGCTCTACCCACTGGCCGCACATGTAAAAATTACTTAGTCCAGGTAATGTTTTATTCATGATTATACCAAAGGTCTTGACGGTAGGTAGCCAGCCCTCATATGCTCCCCTCCAGTTGTTGGTGTAGCGGACCCAGGTCATAGGAGTCGCGATATCGACTACTTCTATTCGAGATGAGAATCCAGGGAAGCGCTCTTCAATCTCCTCAATAAGCATGTCAACTATCTGTTTCTTCTCTGCTTCATAGCTCGGATGGTTAGCATACAATTTCTGCCAGTTCTTAAAGTTAGAATCAATCCATACTATCAGTACTGACTTACCAACTGGGGCTAGGGAAGAATCAAAACAATAGTGCATAAGACTTATCCAGTCTATCTTTTCACCGGCGATATATAAAGGTTTACTTGGCTGGTAAGTAACTATTGGTGGTTCACTAGAAAGGTCAAGATTAAGTCCAAAGGAAACATATACCAGAGGTTTCCATAAAGGGGAATCATTGTAGAACCGGTAAATCCTCTCATTTATATATTTACCTTCGAGCATATCAAATATAGTCGCGTGCCCATCTGCGGCTGAGACCACTATATCGGTAAAATATTCGTTACCATCTATCAATCTCACTCCGATAGCTTGGTCATTGTGAGTTAGAATCCTTTCCACCTTAGAGTGATACTGGATTTTACCTCCCAGGCTGATGTACCTCTTTTCAATGGCTTGAGCAAAGGCCAGTGAACCACCCTTTGGAAAACCGCCTTCACGACGGCTCATAATTACTAGATTCAGTATAGCCAATAACATCGGCAGTTCAGGAGGAAAAATTACTGGAAAGACTTTTCTCAGAAACGGGTCCTTAAATTTTTTAGAAAATTCCAAGACACTGATTTTCCGGTATCGCCTATAATCTCGCAAGTATGGTAGCATCTTGATATAATCTCTGATCCCCATCCATTCAAACGGTTTGTCAAAAGGCGGATCAAATCTAATGAAACGTCTTACTGCTCTTGCGAATTCATCAATCAGTCTTGCATCGGCAGGCGAAAGTTGCTTGAGATGGTTTTGAAATCTGTTAATATCCGTATAGACAAAAAGGTTATTGTCTCCATCAATGACCTGTTTAAGGACTTCGTGATAGATTATTTCCCTACTCTGGATTGCTCCGAGTTCCTCCCATATGGTATGCATGGTTGTACCTAGAGCTGAGCCACTTAGCCAATGTATACAGCCATCGAAAGTATAACCTTTACGCTTCCATGAGGTACAAACGCCACCAGGCTTATCATGCATTTCAAATATCTGTGTCTGGTAGCCGTTCATCTGGGCGTAGCAGCCTGCTGATAGACCTGAGATTCCAGCTCCTATGATGATTATTGATTTTCTCATTCCTCAGCCTATACCCTCATGACTGTTTTTGGAAAAAATACTCGTTTTCGATGTAATGCTGTTTATTCACCTGGCTAAGCATCACTGGTTCCAGGTGCTACTGTCATAAATTTTCTGTCATCTTTTTTGCAGATGCGCCGGATGATTGTCTTTCCCGAGTTGGCATTATTGAAGAGAGACGAAATATTGGTTGCCCACACTCCAACGAAGTAGAAATTGGATAGTCCCGGCAGAGTTGTTTTGAATTTTTTATCCGAGAAGTCTTCTCCTATACTGAAATCATACTTCCGATTCGGCAGATTAAACCATCCCTGGCTTCCGCCCATGTAACGCTCCCACGTCATTAAGGTGGAGACGTCGATAACCTCAACCTGATCTTTTATTCCGTGGAAATAACTTTCCAGAATCTCGATTACCTGTTCGGCGACCTTCTGTTTTTCCTGTTTATATTTTTCTCTATCTTCGTTGTAGAGTTGTTTCCAGTAGGCATAGCTTGCCGACAGCTCAACTTTTATAGTGCCCTTACCCGCCGGGGCCATCGTCTTATCGAAACCATACAGCTGCGCCTCTATACTCTCATATTTGTGGTTGGCCATAGTCACCGGCTGTTCAAGCAATAATATCAACGATGAAGGCTCGCCGGATAGGTCCCGGTTAATACCCAGACAAACATCTACAGCAAAGGGGGTCTCGTCCAAGCCGAGAGTGCAGTAACCACGCACAGTCTCGTTTATGTACTTGCCATCCAGCATATCGAAAATCGTCCTTCGCCCGTCTGCGTTCGAAATGATAATATCCGCTTTATGCTCGCTCCCATCAATGAGCCTGATCCCCACCGCTTTGTCGTTCTCAACCAGGATTTTTTCAACCCTACTTTTGTAGTGTACTTTTCCACCTAAAGCCAAGTAACGCCTCTCGATAGATTTGGCAAGTTCGGCGGCTCCACCCGCCGGCCACCGGATATCACCGCTCAATCCGCCGGCATGCCTCATAAGATGAAAGAATACGGGAACATCCGGATTTGAATATATGAGCAGGGCAAATGCTTTTTTAAGAAACGGGTCGGAGAACCGTTCGGCATAATTACGCATGTTGAATTCGGACCATTTTCGGGTCGAAAGCATGGAAGGAATACGTGGGACCATTGTCCAGAATGAACCGCCAAGCGTCGCGTCGATGATTTTGTTATAGGGAAATGCCTTGATAGACTTTACATATTGTTCAATCGCCTCTGAATCTGCTGGAGACAACTTGAGTAAGGTCTCTTTGAGCCTCTCGAGGTCATAGTAATCTACGAACATTTTCCCATCCATAGAAGCGACGGCCGTACAATCTTCGATATTTACCAGTTCTCGAGGCATTGCGCCAAGCTCATGCCATAGCTGATATAATCCCGTTCCCGGTTTACAGCCGAAAAAGTGGTGAATGCAAGGGTCGAAGGTATAGCCCTTGCGCTTCCAGGATGTAGATTGCCCCCCCGGTTTGGTGTGCATCTCAAAAATCTGCGTTTCGTAACCGTTAATCTGACCGTAGATGCCGGCAGCCAGACCACCCATACCAGCTCCGATAATGATTATTGACCTGGCCATCAGTTCTCCCTCCCGGATTTTATGTTCTGGTGACCGTTATAATATCGGCAGGGCCTCATGCACCGGGTTATTGCTTACCTCGGGACTAGGAATCTGGGACACGAAGGCTTCTACTTTCTTCTGCCAGCCCTCTTCCAGTGGTCCCTTGATGCCAGTCACAAAGATTTTACCTTCGGCGACCTTGACCATACCCTTTCCCTGCAATACCTGGTTCATGACAGGGATTACAAGCTGACACTTGCCTAATTCCTCTTCGGTGGGCATTTGCTTGATGCTGTCCGGTTTGGGACATAACTCGGTAACGATAACGGCGTACTTCGTTCCGGTTGGCAAATTGACCTTCTTCAGGAAACGGCGCATATCTCCAATGGGCTTGCCGAAGCGCCCCGGCGAGCTGAACACATACAGGTCGGCCTTTGGAACATCCTTCGGTTTCGCATTCCGGACGTGATGGACATTGACAGTAACCCCCTTAATAGCCATCTGCTTCTTGAACTCCCCGGCGACCATGGCTCCATTTCCATACTTCGAGGCATGATAATATTCGATCTTCATGTTTTCTCTGTACATCCCTTTCCTCCTAAAATATATTTTTTGGCATCGGGTTATGTTTGCCAGGTGATATCAAAAAATAAATTCACAAATGACAAACCCGACGGCGAAAACCACAAGCAAAGAGCCGAGAACTATCGTCATCGTCATTTGCCATTTCTTCATTTGTCTTTTCCACCTTTCAAGAACTATTTACTCAAAGAGCTGGTGTCTTTTCTCTTGAATTTTTCCTCTATCAGCTTTGTTCTTCTTATTGAGAGACTTATACCAGAACCTTTTCTTGCAGTATTTGGTTGTCGTGAAGCCTCTGCATAACATTCCTGGAGAAGGCGCGTGCCCGGTCAAGACGGGTTTTGTCCGGCTGGCCCTGACTATTGTCCTGTTTGGCCCACATACGTAGCTGGGCGTTCGGTAACACGGACATAATCCGTTTAGTGGTCTTGTCAAGCTGTCCTTGACAGTCGAATATGTCCACTACGTTAGCCCCACGAGCAGCCCGCCTGAATTTTTCGAGCCACGGCGGGAGGTCCGGACTATCTTCCGGAGCCGCGTGAGTTATAAAGAGGACCACATTTCTATCATTGATACAGTGTTTCTCCAGCAGTTTAACAGTCTTCTTATCCGGACCCATTTGATGAATCGGGAAACCAAGAAAAGCGACATCATAACCTTCAATACTGTCAACCGCATCGATTGGCTTCATCTCTTTCTCATCACTAATCTCTCCAAATATCGCTTCCGCTACCTTCCTTGTATTACCAGTCTTAGACATATAGGCTACCAGGACTTTCACAGATGTACCTCCTTCTGAATTATTATTTCAATCTATCAGCTAATACCAGCATAAAATAAAATTTCCTTGCACACTTCATGCATCCGGGGAGATTTCTTACTGGGTGTAAAGCCAGTCTTTCACCTAGTCATTTGACCAGGGTATGTATTAAAGTCGTTTAATGACACAAGGGAATGACAGTAAATAAGATTTAAGACCAAGGAAATGCGATAGCAGGCGTCAATAAAAGTCAGGTGTGTTTTAGAATGAGCTTTTTCATATTAGCTGTATTCAAGGCATTTTTTACTGATTCGTTTTGCCATTGCCACGATGGTGAGTATCGGCGGATTCCCCAGAGAGAGTGGGAAGAGCGTCGCATCCGAAACGTACAGATTACCGGGAAGACAGCTATGGTGGAAAGTCCGGGCTTCTTTTTCGGTAAGTGGGAGCATACCACCCGGATGTCCGGCATTAAGCGTGCCGAGGAATATTTCACTATCACTTTTACCCAAACGATATAAAATTTGCTTACAGATTTCCACTCCTTCTCTGAGTCTCTGGGTGTCCGTATCCGAAAGAGATTTTTTTACCCCATGACCGTTAACGCTACCGGAATTCGTATCTCCCAGTTTAATCATCAGACTGTAGATACTACCAGATGGATAGTGCCAGTTTCGATTAAAGAAATAGCTAAGAAAATCAAAATAGGGTGAAATGATAAAATGCTGTTTCTGGACTATGAACGGCATGGGGATTTCCCCATTTTGCCGGCTACCCTCCATGCTCGCTGCCACACAGAGTACAGGGTCAACAAATAATCTGTCTTCACATTTAATCCCCGAATTTTGCAGGATTACGGGGCTTCCCAGCCCCCCGGCTGCCAGAACAACCATATCTGCTGAATAGAATCGCTTACGCCACCCACAACTGGCAACCACTCCGGTTGCTCGACCGTTTTCAATGATTACCTTCTGGACTTTGCTATTGGAAATCAGATGAGTACCTTTTCGCAGAGCCTGGTTTAAATACCTTCGACTGTCCCATTTAGCCCCTCTTGGGCAACCCAAGATACATTTGCCACACCCGATACAGCGTTCGGGGTAGATCATTTTAGGTGCCACTACCGGTTTTAGTCCCATATCATGGCATATTTCATAAGCTTGCCTGGTCTGCTCATGCCAGGTTTTCCGGTGTTCAGTGGATACGGGAATTTCCTGCGAAATTTCGTTAAATTCAGCATCCAGGTCAATCCCGAGGGCTTTCAAATCCCCATCCATGCGGACAGCGTTTCCGGCGCTGATGGTTGTTGACCCACCAAACCCGACTCCCTTTACCAGCACCATCCCGTTTCCTGCTTTGCCTATTCTCATTACTGGGAAAACTGCCTGGATAAGTCTTTCATTAAAGAAAACTCCTGTCTTTTTCACCTTTTCAACTGTGGAAAGGTTAGCTTTAAAACGGTGGAATGAATTACCTGCCTCAATGACCGTGACGTCGAATTTGCCCTGAAGCTCTTTCGCCACGGTCGCACCACCTGCCCCGCTTCCGACTACAACTACTTTCTTCACAGCGAACTCCCTGCCGCCAGGAGGCGAGCTCTACAGCATTTGTTACCTTCGGTAATCCTTTGAGAAAATTCCATCCTGAGGCATCCCGAGAGACCGGCTACGAGACCTTCATCAAGGCTGGAGACGATGCGGCAAACATCGCTGGAGTAAAATGAACTGAAGAAACAACTCCGGATATCAATTTGCCCCTGTAAATCACCATGAAATTCTATTTTCAGTGCCTTATAGATGACCTCGCACGCCAGCATTACTTCTTCTAAAGTTTGAACCTTGAGTTCTTCCCTGATATTTTGACCTATCCGGCACGCATTGTTGTAAAGACGTTCTTTCACCTCGTACTCATTGCCCTGCCGAATTGTTCTTTCGGCATTCTCGGCGGTGAAAAGGGCATATTTCGTAAGGTACTGTTCCAAAGAATACCCTTCCAATTGAGGAGCCTGACGCTGGAAAGCATCAGCTGTAGCCCTAAAAAGCTCACTCAACCTGCTTTTCTGGATAGACCGGGGAAGATATATACGGGACATTGCTAATAAGAAGCCCATGAAGCCGTTCTCCCCATTTTGATATAAAAGACTGTGACTACAACGCCGATAAAACCATCAATAATGAAGTTAACAAGATAAATTAAATAGTGAGCATGGAGCAGGAAAAGGGCCAGAGAAAGAAGAGAAGAAGCTATTTTGGCATGAGCCAACAACTGAGGAAAATATCTGTTCTCTGGATTACGGTACATGAGAAAAGCCAGAACCGTGACCAGATACATGTAGCCTACAGCCAGAATCAGGTAAAAATTCAGGCCTGTTGCCGGAGATTCGGGCATCCCCAAAGAAGCAGAAAAGTTGTTGAACAGGGTGAGCACCTGGTCAGGAATAAAAAGGAATAACAGACCGGTGACGGCAAACAAAAACATCAGTATGATGCTTACAGGCCTGTAAATCTTCATACGGTCTCCCCCGGGTTATTTTTCAGTTCCTTGACTGCCATTAACTCCGGTCTCTTCTCCGGTCGGTAATAAAGCTGTGAGAAACTGGATAGCGGGCCAAACCTGACCTCTTCCATCATTTTTAAAGTAGCTGTCTCATCCAGTACTGTTTGTCCACCGGAGTATTTTCCCAGCAAGCGGTAGTTTTTATTAATGAAACAGCCATTCTCAGAAGGAAAGTGCCTTTTCATTCCGGCGAAGATATCCTGTATTGGCTCTTGCTGGACATTACCAAACCTCATGGGGGTAAACACACAAGGACTGACATCCCCAAAAGCGTCAACGTAGACCATCTTGTGCCCGGCATTACACCCAAAACATTCTTTACCTTCAAAATGGCCCAGATAGTTAACAGTTATTTTACCCTCTTTATTGTACCTATCCTGCAGCTTCACTAGCTTAAGCCGGTCTTCTTCAGTGATAACCACGTCCTCATTCCAGAAAGCTTCCACGCTTGGTTTAACTTCACTGAGCCACGCTTCATTTATACCCAGGCTGATGAGAAAGTGGAGAAATTCCTCGGTCTGATTATTTCTGATCATCTCCCGTGATAGCACAGCAGAGACGCCCACATCCATACCCAGACTCTTGAAAATGTCGATTGCTTTGAGTGCCTCTTTGAAGGCCCCCTTATATCCTCGTCCTGCATCGTGTTTTTCTTCAGTCCAGTGGTCCAGGCTGACGGAAACGGAAAAAATACCGGCATTCTTGAGGTCAGAAGCAAGACTCTTTGTCAGTGTGCATCCGGTAGTGAAAAGCTTGATGGCACAATCACCGGATATACTGTCTGTAATCTCAACAATATCTTTGTTTAAAAGCGGTTCGCCTCCGGTAAAACCCAACCATACGACACCTATTTCCTTCAAACCGCGGGCTGTTTCAATAATGGTATCTTTATCCATGACCCTGCCTTTGCGGTTCTTGTTATAACAGCAAGCACAGTTCTGCGGGCAGGCATTGGTCAACCCAATCTGGGCATGAGAGGGTCCCAGGGTTCTCGCGAGGAGATGTTCTTTTACGAAACGTGTATAGGCCTGGCTATTTAGATGTGGCAGGTGGGAATGGAGAATCAAATGATTGTCCACGTCCCGTATCTGGAACCTGTTCATGTAACTGGAAAGGAACCAGAGGATGGAAGGGTTCACTCTGAGGAGTTGTGGTGTAGACCAGATTGCTCTGGTCAACGGAACTGCGTTTTTCAGACCCAGCATAACACTCATTTTTCCACCCCTATCAGGATTTTAGAAGTCTTCATTCGAAAATAAGATAGGGCACAAGACAGAATAATTACCTTTTTCATGTCAAAATTCCCTTCATTTTCTTGTTAAATTCCGATGACCAGCGATTGCAGATAGTAGTCGCTCAGGCGGATCGTTCATGCTGACAAATTCGTCAGCTCCGGCTTTTAAAGCTGCCTGCCTGGTTTGAGGCATGCTATCAAGGACCATAATGAAAAGACCAGGGTATAAAGTGCGCAATGTCGTCAATAGTTCATCAGGCACAAAGCCAGGCAACTTCCAGTCAAGCAGCAATATGTCAGGGTGGCAATTTTTAAAGTATTTCAGCAGTTCCTTTGTACTGGTTACCTCTTCTACCACATAAGTTTCTGGCTGTTGTTCCAATAATAACCGTAGCGCAGAACGCACTCTTGGCTGGTCATCTGCTAATAAAACAAGCATTATTTATAACCTCGTTTATAACTCACTCTGCCATCACTAACACCAGCATAAAATAAAATCTCCCCGGACACTTCATGCATCCGGGGAGATTCCTAACTGGGTGTAAAGTCAGTTTTTTACCTGGTCATCTGACTAGGTGATTTTTTAAAGCCAGGGCAACGGCTTCGGTGCGGCTGGTGACATTTAGCTTGGAGAGAATATTGCTGACATGAAACTTCACGGTGGACTGGCTGACGACAAGGCGTTCAGCAATTTCCGAATTGGACAGCCCTTCCACCATCAGTAGCAGTATCTCACGCTCGCGGTCAGTCATATCGTCCCCAAGTTTAGCCGGCTCATTCACCTTCTGAATCAGTATTTGCGCCGCTTCAGGAGACAAGCTTGGCTGTCCAGCCACGGCACGACGAATCGCAGCCGATAACTCTTCAGCCGAGACATTTTTAAGCAAATAACTCATCGCACCAGCCTTAAGTGCTCCTTCGACGTATTCCTTTTCCTTGAAACTAGTCAGAGCAATAATGCGAATTTGAGGCCATCGCTTGTGGATCAATTCGGTGGCGGCTACTCCATCCATTTTGGGCATCAACAGGTCCATTAAGATTACATCAGGCTGAAGCCGCTCACAAAGCTGGACTGCTTGCTCTCCATCGCCCGCTTCTCCTACGAGAGTCATATCTTCAGAGGCGGCCAGCACAGCTCCCAGTCCACTTCGTACTACCGCGTGATCATCGACCAGTAAAACACGAATGGGAACCTCCGTCATTATTGACCCTCCTTTTGTAAATCCTGCCAAACTACGGTCACCTCAGTACCTTCGCTTATTGTGCTTCTCAGATCCAAGGAAGCACCGATGGCTTTGGCACGCTCGCGCATAATATCCAGGCCGAATCTTTCTGCCGGGACATCAGATAAATCGAAGCCTTTGCCATTATCTCTGATACAAAGCTCTACTCTCCCAGCCTGACAACGCAAGATGACCGTAGCACTACTCGCGCTTGAATGTTTGGCTACATTGTTTAACGCTTCCTGAGCGATACGATATAAGCCAATCTTCGTTTCGGCTGATAGAGAGCACTGGCCCTCAATCTTTATAGATACCGACACCCTGGCACGTCCTGTAATGGATGCGGCAAGCTGACGCAGCAGATCGCCGAGATCAGCCTCTGCAAGTGCCGCCGGTCGAAGTTCAAACAGCAGTGTGCGCATCTCCGCGAGAGCACCACGAGTTAACTCGCGGACTTCTTCCAGACGCTTACGGCCTGCATCAGGATCCTTTTCCCACAAACGGGGTAGCACCTCAGCGATAAGACTTGCCGAGAATAAGGTCTGACTAACAGCATCGTGCAGATCCCGAGCTAAGCGATTACGTTCGGCAGCAGTAACATTGTCTCTTTCCTGTTTAGCCAGAATTTCGGCTGTCTCCTTCTGCTCCGTGCGGTCAATACCTATACTCAGGATATTACACAGGTCTCCCTGTGCGTTGTAAATTCCCTTATTTGTCCATGCTACCCATACTCTTTCGCCATTACGGCGCATGTTTTCATTCTCGCTGCTATAGTATCGTTCGGGATGCTTCACGAGATCAGCCATCTTTACCCTGAGGTCAACGCCAGCGGAATCAACCTCAGGAACTATAGTACCTAAAATGTTACGTCCTAATATTTCTTCCTCACGGTAACCAAAGTATTCCTGGGCAAACCGATTGAAGAACGTTATGTTACCTTCAAGATCAAATTCTAGAATAATACTATTTGGGCTTTCGACGATATCACGGTATTTTGCTTCACTCTGCCGCAGCTTTTCTTCTGTCTCTTTTCGCTGGGTAATTTCCTGATGTAAAAGTACATTTGCTTTGCGGAGATCGGCTGTACGATGCTCAACACGAGCCTCCAATTCATCGTGAGCCTGCTGCAAATCAATCTGAGCTTTCTTGCGCTCGGTTATGTCCCGAACAATTGCGAGAAGCATCGGCTCACCTTCGATTTCAATACGGTTAAGACCAACCTCTGCGTCGAACAGCGTCCCATCAAGCTTGCTGTGTTTCCACTCAAAGAATTGGGGATTACCAGACAGAGCAGCGTTAATCTTATCCAGCGCCTTTTCCTTCGAGTCACGACCATCAGGCTGCTGAGGTGGTGAGAATTCATACGGCTTTCTCCCGATGATATCCTCGCGGTGGCAACCGAATATCTCCGCTGTCTTGCGATTACAGTCGATAAATGTATCCTCACGCACCAGAAAAATGGCATCATTCGCATTCTCAAAAATCGCTCTGAACTTACGCTCAGAGCTGATAAGCCGTTCTTCTACTCGCTCACGCTCAACGTCTTCTGCTTTCAGGCGTTCGTTGGCTCGCCGAGGTTCGAGTTTTGGCACATTGACTTTCAGTTCTGCCCGCCTACGATGATACCCAGTTCGCGTATTTGCTTTTTTTTCGGTCATAATTGCCTTCATCTATCAGGGGCAATTCTCTGGCCTGGTTTTAGTTACACACAATGATTGGTAAAGACCCTGTGTATATATCGTAGCTCTCAGAGGTATAAAGGTCAATTATTTACCTCTTCATTCTCTACTGACAGCTTCCAGTACCCAGGTTATACTTTGTCACTTAACCAGGGTAAAGGTTCTTACTATCGTGCAGTACAGCCCACCATTTTTCGAAGCCAAAAAAAGCCCAGTTTGCCTCCCGGATACAAAGAGGAAATCAAACAGAAACAGGGCACCTGCTTTACCGGATTCCGCCAACTTTCAGCAACTCTGGCAAGTGATACTCAAAGCCATCTTAACTTATATAACTTCCTCCAGGTATGCTAGAATTACTGGCAAAATACAGTGCAACCCATTATTGAATTTTTATGAATAGAGCATTTACCGGATATACAATTATCCTATTGATAACCATCACCCTCCTGTTTTTACCATCCTGTGCATCCACTACGTCACCACAACAACCTGAATCAACCGACGAATCGCCGGCATCATCAGAGAAGGAATCCATAAGCCCAGCTGATTCGCCAGACATCCCTGCCAGAGGATTCTTCATGGGTATTTTGCCAATGCCGGCGGAGGGACAATCACTGGCGGATGTCTACGGGCAGACATCCGCCTACACAGACTTCGTGCCGGTATGGGGCCGACCAACACCTTTCTACGACCTTGCCGAAGAACTGTCCGGGACCTGGGGACAAACCTTTGTCAAACAACATATCCGTGGCAATGATATGTTTCCACTTATTCATCTATCATTTATCGGTCAGGGCATGAGCCTTATTTCTCCTCCAGATATTGATGGGGCAACTCTAGGTAATACAGAATGGAGGGAGGCCTACAAACAAGCGGCACTTGAGGTGGTGAGGACTGCACAGCCACTATATTTATCACTGGGCAACGAAGTAAACCGGTGGTACGAGAAATACGGAGCCAGTGAAGGGGAACCCAACGGTTTTCAGCACTACGTCAGTCTGTACGAAGAGATATATGATGACGTAAAGGAGTTATCTACGGAAACCAGAGTGTTCTGTACGTTTGCCCGTGAAATTGTATCTGAAAACCGGGAAGCGGATATGGATATTCTTCGCATGTTCAGTCCAGGTAAAATAGACATCCTGGTTTTAACAAGTTATCCATACGCAGTACAAGGAATAAACAGGCCTTCCGATATCCCGGATGACTATTACTCAAATCTACTGAACTATATGCCCGGCAAGCGATTTGGATTCAGTGAAGTCGCCTGGCCTTCGATGAGTGCTTTCGGGGGAGAGGAAGGGCAGGCTGATTTCCTCAGTCAGGTAGTCGGGCGTCTTACCGTAGAGCAGGGAGTAGACCTTCATCTGTTAGGGTGGCCCTGGCTGCACGACCTCGGAGAAGCTGACTTTGTTGGACTAATCCAGAGAAATGGAACTCCGAAGCTGGCCTACAGCGCGTGGAGAAGTATTTCATTGCTGGGGCAATGGCAAACTCGCCATCGGGCAATACCCGCCGATGCAACCAAGATTACACCGGATATAGACCTGTTTCCCCCGATACTCCATTCCGATGAATTTGAAGAACCTGTTCCCGTATCTTATCCGATTAACACGTCAGGTGCCGAGGACTCACCCTTTATACTACCCGATGGCGAAACGTTCTATTTCTTTTTCACGCCTGATGTTCGTGTACCAGTGGAAAAACAGCTCCTTGACGGGGTGACGGGCATATACGTATCGAGGAAGCTGGATAACGACTCCTGGAGCGAGCCGGAAAGAGTTATTTTGAATGATGATATCTCGCTGGACGGGTGTGCTTTCGTGCAGGATGATATAATCTGGTTTTGCTCGGCGCGAGGAGGATATACAGGGCTTCACTGGTTCACTGCAGAGCAAGCGGACGGAGAATGGCAGAATTGGGAGTATGCCAGTGACCAATTCCCTGATAGTTTTGAAGTAGGTGAACTGCATATCATCAGAGAAGGAACAGAGTTATATTTTCATTCCTCTCGAGCGGGCGGTAAAGGCAATCTGGATATCTGGGTGACCAGAAAAGTAGGCGGAGAATGGCAGGAGCCGGAGAATATTCAAATAGTCAATACAACGGAGAGCGAGGGCTGGCCCTTCATATCCGAAGACGGGGGTGAACTCTGGTTCAACCGGATGTATATGGGCTATCCAGCCGTTTTCAGGTCGAAAAAAGTTAACGGCGAATGGACCGAGCCGGAACTCATAATCTCGCAATTTGCCGGTGAACCAAGCCTGGATAATGAGGGTAACATCTATTTCGTGCATCACTACTACCGGGACGGGGTGATGCTCGAAGCCGATATATATGTTGCCAGGACGAAATAGAAGCCAAGATTATGTGCTCAGCAGCAGATACCGTTATTGGAACCCTTTGTCAGATTCAGCTAAACTATATCTTTTGGCATACCTGTCAGCATCAAATTTACGTCGTAATCCTTGGTAGCTCATAAACCGGACATTGCCGAATATGGGTCTTGTCGCCCAGGGCCTATCGTGTTTCCCGAAACACCAGGCAACACCGGCAAACCCGTTCGGGTCTTTTCCATCCAGTTCATACTTATTATTGAGGTAGAGTGCCGTGCGGAAAGCTTCTTCAAGCCCAGCGCTCCACTCCAGGATTTTCTTTCCCCAGTACATTCTCATGTAACCGTGCATTTTGCCGGTGGTCACCATTTCCTTTTGAGCCGCATTCCAGTAGTTATCGTGGGTAGCGGCATTTTCAAGGTCTGCCAGCGAATAAACATAGGCACGTTTGTTGGATGTATGCTCCCGAAGCGTCTTCTTTGCCCATCCGGGAAGCCCTTCAAATAAATCATAGTCCGGGTTGTAAAAGACATAGTTGATTGACAGCTCCCTCCTGACAATAAGCTCTTCCAGGTAGACATCCATTGCTGTGCTACCTGATTTCATTACTTCAAGTGCAATTTCAAGCGGGGATATCTGTCCAAAATGCAGGTACGGACTCATATTTGAAAGGCTGTCGGCATTGGGGTCATTCCTGTGCTCGGGATATTTGTCCAGTTTGTTTTCAAGGAAGTTCTTCAGGTGTCTTCGTGCTTCACCGGTACCGCCGCGAAAGCCATCTACTTCAGGCACACTATGGTCAATATCAAGACCGGACACTACCTTGTCAATATCACCGATGTCATAGCTTTCGAATTGCAGTCCAAGCAAGCTTTTCCGCGGGGGGCTTTGCTCAAGCGGAACCAAGTATTCTGTCAGTTTTTTTCTCATTTTCGGTCTCAAGGTAGCGGCGGAGTACTCTTCTTTACCCGATGCTTCTCCAACCGGAACAACGACATCACCTTCAAGCTGAATGACGGGGCAATTCACTTTACCTGCCACAGAACGACGCCACTGCCTCTGTAATTTCAGATACCCACGGTCGCAGACCACAAGTGACGCACGCTTTGCCATACGGATGGTTCCGACTTCCGGGGACTCACGACCGATTACCATCTGGATTCCCCGTTCCTTCAGGGAAGCCTGCACTTCCTGTATGCCCTGAAGCATGAAATAGTAATGCCGCTGATTTGCTTCAGGATAGCGGTCAGTCAGACCAAAGTATACTATAACCGGCTGATTCAGCTCGTTGGCCTGCCGTACAGCAAACTCAAGGGCATGATTGCATTCCGAACGCTGGGAAGCCTGCATCCAGTAGAGGACATAATCGGCTCCCGGCACGCTTTTCTTGTTGAGATTCTCAATTCTGGTCTGCTGTATCATCGTTTATCAGTATAGCAAAATTCAGTTTATTGTAGTTTTGGAAAATTCGTCATAGAATAATTCTATTAGGAGTTTATTACGGGGACGCTGGTGGAAACTAAAGACCTGCTCAGACAAATAATGGAAACACAACGTTTTGCCGTGCTGGCTACCCTGAACAATCAGCAACCGTATAGCAATCTGCTCGCTTTCGCTGTCTCTAGGGACCTGCGGCAAATCATCTTTGCAACAGAACGCGGTACCCAGAAATACCGCAATATAATATCTAATGATAAAGTAGCCCTGCTGATAGATAACCGGAGCAATAACCAGTCCGATTTTACAGAGGCGGTGGCTATCACGGCGCTTGGTGTGGCCAGCGAACTAAGAGGCGACAGAAGCAAAAAACTGGTGCAATCCTATCTTGACCGGCATCCCTCTCTGGGAGAGTTCCTGCAAAGACCTGATACGGCAATTATCAGGGTAACGGTAGCCGATTACGTTCTTGCTCGTTTTGATGGAGCAGAGCGAATACGGGTAGATGATACCTTCTAATTTACCGAATAAGACTTTAATATCTGCATTTTTACTATCAGTAACTTCGAACGGAATAAGATGAGTTCAGGGAACGGGAAGGAGGTGCGGTGCAATGAAGTTATCCGCTCTGAATAAGTCCACAGGTCTAATTGTATTAGACGGCATTCTCAATGCCGATAGCGAGGAGGGACTGAAAAGTGTTACTGCCGATGCCGTGCAACAGGGGATGAAAAATATCATCCTGCATTTCCTGCCGGTAGAGCACATGAACAGTGCTGGAGCAAGCACCCTGGTAAAACTGGCGGTATCAGCAAAGCGGCAGAAGATGAGGCTGTTTGCCTTCGGGCTAAAGAAGCGCTACCGGGAGATTTTCGACCTTACCGGCCTGAGTGAAGGCATTACCGAATTCAGCGAAACACCAGATGAACCCGGGGGGTTAGCTCAGGCGGAAGTACGCCAGTTGAAGGACATGACTACCGGAAAAGGCAAGCAGGATGATAGCGGCTGGGCGCCAGATATTGCTAGACTCCGGGTCACGGAAAAACCCGAAGGTGCCATGAACAAAAATGTAGACAGGCGCCGGGTGGTGGGTCCGCTTCAGGGGTTCGGGCCAATGTGGCAAAAGACCTACCTGCTCACGATAAACAAACCGGGATTAAAACCGCAAGATGTTATCACGACTATGAAACAGCATTTCCCCGAATTCCAGCCTTCCCAGAACAGGTTTTATCCATCAAGCAAGGGTGTTGCGGCGGGTGAGATAGTGCTCATAGATTCCTCAACCCCCGGCGGGATAGTTTCTACAGGGGTCCTGGTGCTCTACGCCGACGACCTGAGTTTCACACTGATGACTCCCCAGGGACATCCGGAAGCAGGCTGGGTCACCTTCAGCGCCAGAAAGAGAGAAGAGGTGATTGAGATGCAGATTCAGGGACTAGCCCGTGCCGCTGATCCACTCTATGAACTTGCCTTCCGAATAGCCGGTTCGAAGTTTCAGGAGACAATATGGAAGCATGTATTATCGTCGCTTGCCTCCTTTTTAGGTGTGGAAGATAAGGTTAAGATGGAAAAGACCTGCATCGGGTCTGACCTGCAATGGGCAAGAAGCGGTAACCTGTGGTACAACGCACAAATCAGGTCACTACCCTATAATATACCCCGTCTGTTCGGCAGGCGGTGATAACCATCGCGGTGAAAAAGCTGGTAGAAGATGCCTAAAACGAAGACCAGAAATGCCATCGTAGTCGGCTCGGGACCAAACGGACTTGCGGCGGCGATTACCCTTGCGCAGGCCGGTTTACATGTAACTGTCTACGAAAGGAATGAAGTAATCGGGGGTGCCTGCCGCTCCTCAGAGCTAATCCAGCCAGGCTATCTGCATGACATCGGATCGGCAGTCCATCCACTTGCAGTGGCTTCTCCCTTCTTTCAAAGGCTTACTCTCGAGGAACACGGACTCAAGTGGATAGTACCCAAGGCTGCTCTGGCACATCCATTCGATGACGGTACAGCAGTGCTTCTACACAGTTCAGTAGCGGATACGGCATCAATGCTTGACGGAGATGATGAGAAAGCATATCGAAGACTGATGGAGCCATTAGTAAACCAGTGGGAAGAAATAATAACTGAAGTGATGCAGTTTCCACGGTTATTCCGCATACCAATGACCACGATTGGATTTGGCTGGCATGCACTATCATCGGCTACGGGGCTGGCCAGGAATCTTTTTAAGGGTGATCGTGCCAGGGCCTTGATAGCTGGACTTGGAGTCCACTCGGTAATGAACCTTGAACAGCGAGGTAGTGTTGCGGCCGGGCTAGTTCTTGCGGCAGCAACACACACTACAGGCTGGCCGATGCCCGAAGGAGGGTCGCAAAAAATAGCGGATGCACTGGCCAGCTATTTTATTAAACTGGGTGGAAACATCATAACTGGCAACGAAGTGAAATCTCTTGACCAGCTGCCACCTTATAAGGTACTCATGCTGGACGTGACACCCAGGCAATTAGTAAGCATGGCAAAACGGCAATTATCAGATTCATATAAGCAGAGGCTGGATAATTATAGGTACGGGCCAGGTGTTTTTAAGGTTGACTGGATACTGGACGGACCAGTTCCATGGAAGGCGAAGGAATGCCAGACGGCGGGTACGGTGCACGTGGGAGGCTACCTCGAAGAAATAAATGCCGCCGAAAAAGATGTATGGAACAACCATCAGCCTGAAAAACCGTTTGTTATTCTGGCGCAACCAAGCCTCTTTGACGGGACACGTGTTAAGGGCAACGGGCATATTCTCTGGGGATACTGCCATGTTCCCAATAATTCTTCCTTCGATATGACCGAACGGATCGAATCACAGATAGAGCGCTTCGCACCTGGATTCAAAGACAGAATAATCGCCCGACATGTTATGTACCCATCAGATATACAGAAAGATAATCCAAACTGTATCGGTGGAGATATTACCGGAGGCGCTCAGAGTATGAGGAGACTCATCTTTCCAGAAATATCATACAAGACACCGATACCAAATGTTTTCCTGTGCTCCGCTTCAACACCGCCTGGTCCGGGTGTCCACGGTATGTGCGGAGTCCGCGCCGCTCAATTTGCTTGGAGAAAACAGAATCTGGTTTAGCAGAACGATGACATTTAAGTACTCTTCCTGTGGCGAACTATAAGGATTCGGGTATGCAACTGACGGATACGACTATACCGAGAGCATCCGAATCTGCCTTCGCATCTTTAACCAGCTGTTCGGGTACGAGTTAGTGCTTATCCATAATAAGGCTATACCTAGCCTTATCAGAATACATTGATCGCTGAGGTGTTGAATCCTATGTAGATCCTCTCTCCCTCTTCCAGACACATTGCCTCAAACGAAGGGTGAAGA
>Ga0209427_10002029_pt1 | contig 23642 bp, 20 predicted proteins | sample DeeMarSWOR136_30_FD_187465 | JGI IMG/M metagenome (GOLD analysis project Ga0209427, IMG submission 187465) | Marine sediment microbial communities from White Oak River estuary, North Carolina - WOR-1-36_30 (SPAdes) (version 2) | ecosystem: Environmental > Aquatic > Marine > Intertidal zone >...
GGCTGATAAGGTGGAACTCATCGTTATGGGAGGCACTTTCCTGGCTTATCCTGAGGATTATCAATACCATTTTATAAAAGATTGCTATGATGGCTTGAATGGCAGCGAGTCTCTGAGCCTGGAGGCAGCTAAGCAGATGAATGAGATTGCTGAACATAGATGTGTGGGGTTGTGCATTGAAACCAGGCCTGATTGGTGCCGAGAAGATGATGTCAGGAGGATGCTGGAATTCGGCGCTACTAGAGTAGAGCTGGGCGTACAGACGCTTGACGACGACATCTATCGGCTGGTTAAGCGAGGGCATGGTGTAGCTGATGTAGTCAGGGCTACCAAGTTGCTGAAAGACTATGGTTTCAAGGTTTATTATCACTGGATGCCGGGATTGCCCGGTTCAACTTTAGAGCATGACCTGGAGTTGTCCTGGGAACTTTTCCATGATGAGGATTTTAGACCCGATGGACTCAAACTTTATCCGACGCTGGTTATTGCTGGTACCGAGCTTGAGGCATGGTACAGAGATGACCGATACCAACCTTATCCAATGGATGAGATGGCAGGTTTGATGATAAGCATTAAGACTAAGGTTCCCAGCTATGCCAGGATTCCCCGGGTGATGCGCGATATTCCCAATAAGTTTATTGTTGCTGGCTGTAAGGATTTAGCTTTGAGGAGCGTGCTTAAAAAGCGTATGGAGGAGATTGGAGTTAGGTGTAGCTGTATCCGCTGCCGGGAATACGGGCATCGCTTAAGGGATGGATGGAAAATCGGCACGCCGAGTCTCAAGAGACGGGATTATGAGGCATCTGGTGGAAGGGAAGTCTTTCTTTCCTTTGAAGATGAAGGAGAGACCTTGTTTGGCTTGCTTCGTATGAGGGTCGGTTCTTCCGCTGTTGGTAATGGAGATTTGGCTATGGTCAGGGAACTGCATGTCTTTGGCTCCGAGGTTCCTCTAGGGGAGCAGAGGTCTAGTGCAGCTCAGCATAGAGGTCTTGGTGGAGAGTTGCTCAAGGAGGCTGAGAGGATTGCCATTGATGAGCTTCGAACTCACAAGATAGCCGTCATCAGCGGCGTTGGTGCCCGGGAATATTTCCGTTCTGAATGGGGCTACGAGTTAGATGGAGCCTACATGGTCAAGAAACTATAAATTACCGTTTGTAGAGATGGCAGGATACGAAATGCCCATCGGCAAGTTCTATGAATTTTGGCTTTACTTTGTTGCAAATTGATAATACTCGATGGCATCTGGGGTGGAAGTGGCAGCCAGGTGGTGGGTTTAGGGGGGAGGGCACATCGCCACGCAATAATATTCTGCCTTTTGCTTTTGACTTGAAACTGGGCACTGCTGAAAGCAACGCTTCGGTGTAGGGGTGAAGAGGATTATCGAATATTTCATTTTTGTCGGCTAGCTCAACGATTTTTCCTAAGTACATTACAGCTATCCTGTGGGCCATGTGCTTTACCACAGATAGGTCATGGGCAATAAACAAATAAGCTAATCCCCACCTTTCTTGAATGTCCATCATCAGATTTAGAATCTGAGCTTGTATGGATACGTCCAGGGCGCTCACCGGTTCATCGGCAATAATGAGCTTGGGGTTCATGGCCAGGGCACGAGCGATGCCGATACGCTGTTTTTGACCGCCGCTGAACTCATGTGGATACAGGTTAGCCTGTCTGGTTTCCAACCCAACTTGCTCCATTAACTCTACTACCCTTATCATTCGTTTCTTTTCATCGCCAATATTTTGAATAACCATGGGTTCACAGATGGAATCACCGACGTTCATTCTTGGGTCGAGAGAGGCATCCGGGTCCTGGAATATTATTTGGATTTCACTTCTTAATTTCCTGAGCCCCTTTTGGTCCAGCTTGGTAACATCGGTTCCTTTATACAGTATTTCTCCTCCGGTTGGCTCTTCCAGTCTAAGGATTGTTTTGCCCAAGGTTGATTTGCCGCATCCTGATTCACCGACTAAGCCGACGATTTCTTTTTCACTTATATTGAAGGTCACTCCGGCTACAGCTTTTATATCTCCGACATGACGTGAGAATAGTCCGGCAGTCACCGGATAATACTTTTTGAGGTTTCTTATTTTTAAAAGCTTTTGATTTAGCATTTGTTTCATGTGTATAGATGGCAGCTTACCTTGTGTTCTTTGGAGGTGATAATTTCTGGTGGCTCTTGCTGTTTGCAGATTTTCATTGCCTTGGGGCATCTGGGGTGAAAGGCACAGCCTTTGGGCATTTCAATGGGGTTGGGTGTTGTTCCGGGAATTGATGTCAGCCTATCTGTGCTTTTGGAGACATCGGGCAGACATTCGATTAGGCCGGAAGTGTATGGATGTTTCGGATTGCTGATTATTTCGGAAACCTGTGCTGTCTCGACATCTTTACCCCCATACATGATTACGGCTCGGTCTCCTATTTCAGCCACCACTGCCAGGTCGTGGGTTATGAAGATTGTTGACAGTTGTCTGCTGACCTTAAGCTCATGGAATATGTCCAGTATTTGAGCCTTTATGGTTACATCTACGGCGGTGGTTGGTTCATCGGCGATTAGAATTTGCGGGTCACAGGAGAGGCCCATGGCTATCAATACCCTCTGTTTCATGCCACCTGATAGCTGGTGTGGATAGTAGCTAAGCACTCTTTCTGCCGATGGTATGCCCATTTCTTTTAGCAATGTCGCAGCCCTGTCTCTAGCCCTTGTATAATCTACAGGCATATGAATCCTTATTTGTTCGATTATCTGGTCACCTATAGTCAGCACCGGGTTCAAGGCGGATTGTGCTTCCTGGAAGACTATAGCGATATCGTTACCTCTAATCTGCCTCAGTTGTCTTAGGGAACATTTAGCCAAGTCTAATCCGTCACGGCTTATTTGACCGCCAACTATTTCCCCTGGCGGGCTGTCAAATAGGCGCAAAATGGATAATGCCGTGACCGTCTTGCCGCAGCCGGATTCGCCCACGAGGCAAAGACACTCGCCGTGCCTGAGTTCAAAGTCAACGCCGTCCACCGCTTTGACTATACCACCGCGGGTGAAGAAGTAAGTCTTTAAATCGCTAACCTTCAGGATGACATTTTCCATTGTATTTTTTAAATGTTGCTCTTAGGGTCGAAGGCATCTCTGAGTCCGTCGCCCAAAAAGTTAAAAGCCAGAACTGTCAGGAAAAGCATGATTCCTGGTTCCACGGCTACCCACCAGGCAGTGTTCAGGCTATGTTGTCCGGCTTCAAGGATTATTCCCCAGCTTGGCACTGTCGGGTCGCCCAGACCGATGAAACTCAGAGCAGCTTCAGCTAAAATTACCCCTGGGATAGATAACGTAGCTATAACAATAATCAGGCTGATGACGTTGGGAATGAGGTGGCGGAATATGACTCTGTTGTCACTGGCACCCATGGCTTTGGCGGCGGTAATGAATTCCCGCGTCCTCAGCGATAGGGATTCGCTTCTGAGCAGTCTGGCAGTGCCTGTCCAGCCGGTCAGCCCGATTGCCAGCACTATGAAAGCTAGGTTTGACCCAAAAATGAAGACTATGAGCACCAGCAGAAGGAAGAAGGGGAAGGTCATCATAACGTCGGTAAATCTCATCAAGGCGTTGTCGGCCCAACCCCCCAGATAGGCTGACAGGACACCTATAATTGTTCCCAGAATTATGGCTATGCCGGTGGCAATTAATCCCACCAGTAGCGATATTCTGGCTCCGGAGACTATCATCGCCAGCATGTCGCGACCTTTGCTGTCTGTGCCCAGGGGATGCCTCCAGGTTCCGTGGATTTCTTTGGTGGTAAATTCATCGGTTTCTATGTTATAGACAGATTGCTCAATGCCGAAGCCTACAGGTGGTATGTTTTTTTCCTCGAAATTGACTTCTGTTGGGTCTAAGGTAAAGAAAGGGCCGATTATTGCCAATGCCACCAAAAAGATTAGAAAAGACAGACCAGCTACGGCTAGCTTGTTTCTTTTTGTTCTTTGCCAGTAATAATTAATCAGCCGTGTGTTGAGGCGCAAATGTGGTCTAACTTTTCTAATTATATCTTGCAGCCCTCTAATCATATCGTATCCTTGGGTCGAGATAGGTATATGTGATATCAGTCATTAAGTTTATCAGGAGTACCAGAAATGTCCCGATAAGTGTCACAGCTACTACTACTGGATAGTCATTGGCAAAGATGGCATTGAAGGATACCTGTCCCAGTCCGGGAATGCCGAAGATGATTTCGGTGAGATAGGCTCCACCGAAAACGATGCTGCCTAAATCGAACATTATTATGGTGATTAGTGGCAGCATGGCATTTCTGAAAACGTGTTTGCCGATGACGGTTCGCTCAGGCAGTCCCTTGGCTCGGGCGGTGGTTACGAATGCCTTTCTCAAATTATCTAGCATGGCTGACCTGGTATATCTCACATAGCCAGCCAGCATTCCTGTGCCTAAGGTTATGACAGGCAACACCAGCGCTTTCAGGTTATCAATAGAGAACAAAGGCAAGGTGGTGTCGTAGTAAGTCTTAAACAACCCCAGTTTGACTGAAAAAATCAGGATGAGCATGACGCCGAGCCAGAAGTTTGGTATTGATATGCCAGTAAAGGATATAAAAGTGAAGGCGTAATCGGTTTTAGTATATTGCTTTACCGCTGAGTAAATACCGATTAATATGCCCAGGAAAGCAGCAAATAGACTGCTCAATAGTATAAGTTGAAAAGAGTAAATCCAGTGGGTTTTGATTAGCTCGATTACCGGCATCGAGGTACTGAAGGACCAACCCCAATTACCCCGAAACAGATTGCCCATATAATCTGCATATTGCACCAATATCGGCTTATCCAAACCGTACCTTGCATCGATGGCAGCTGTTACTTGTGCTGGGTCTTGTCCTGTGGCAGCTATGTTGGCGAGATATTTGTCAGCTGGCGAACTCGGTCCAACCCTGACCAGGATGAAAGTGATGGTAATTACACCAAAGGCTATGATTATCGAGTAGATGAGCCGTTTAATGATGTAATCTCTGAGCCAGCTTTTCCCCATAAAGGATTTTTACCTCATCACCATGAAACCGAGTCTAGAGGGCTAGATTCTTCGGTTGCTCTGCTCCAGATTTTTCGCTTAGCTCAAAATGACGGAGAATGAAGCTTCATTCAAAATACCACAAGTAGTAGTTGTAGCTTATGCTAGGGCCAGGGTCTATCCCCATGACGTTCTTCTGAAATCCCCAGTTGGATCTGCTATAATAGAGAAAGTCCACAGGCAGGTCCTCAGACAGCAGAAGAGATAGTTTGGCGTATATTTGCTTACGGACCTCTTTGTCCAGCGCCTCTTTGGTTTTAACCTGTTTGAATAAATCGTCTACTTCGGGGTTAGAATAGCCCATAAAGTTAAGGCCTCCGTCAGTGTTGTAGAAGACACTGCTGCCGGATGGCGCCAGCACATCACTGCCGAAGCTCAACACAATCATGTCCCACTCTTGCTCACTTACTGCTTCAGGACCGTTGTTATCTCTGGGTTCCTGGTCGGTCCCGGGCACTTTGTTCTCCATGTATTGTCTTATTAGCGAGGACCATGGTATAAGCCTTATCTCAGTTTCTATCCCTAAATCAAGCAGCTCCTGTTTTACCTGAAGGGCTATGTCTTCGGCCACTTTGCTACCTTGACTAGTTGCCAGGACGAGCCTAAGCGGGCTACCATCCTTTTTGGTGACGCTTATGGTGCCATCTTCTTTTTTAACTCCGTAGCCTTCCTGATAGAAAATCTCGGCAGCCTTCTTTTTATCATAAAGTTCTCCTACTCCGTATCTGTTGAGGCTTTCCCTGTCATACCATGGAGATATCGATGGTATAAAGCTGAAGGCAGGCTCGCCAAAGCCGAGGAGTACGGACTGAGTGATGGTCTCTTTATTTATTGACATGGCTATGGCTTGCCTGATGGACTTTTTCTTCAATCCTTCCCAGCCGTTAGCTCTTTGATTGAGGGCTAACACACTACAATACCCGCTCGGTATGGTGTAAACTTTGATGTTGTCCATGTTCCTGAATCTGTTGGCTTGCTCTGGGTCGATTCCAGTGTGGGTTATGTCACCGGCTTCCAGGGCTGCTTGCCTGGTGGCCGGAGTGCCGAAGAGCTTGATTATGTATTGGTCGAAATAGGGGGCGTCGGAGTAGGGGGCGCCGAAGTAGGGGGCACCAACATCTTTGCCGAGGTAATATTCGGGGTTTCGCTCGACGACATATCTATCATTCCTGATCCATTCTTTAAAGCGGTAAGGTCCAAGGTTGCCGGTGTAGGTTAAATTGTTGAACTCCGGCGCTTCGGTAAAGGCTTCAACATCGCCCTCGTATTTGGTGGCGATATATTTGGGGTAGGGAATCAGGTCGTAAATGATGTATACAAACTCAGGGTCGACGGTCTGGCGGGTTATTTTGAATGTGGTAGCATCTATTACCTCAGGTGTGACAAAGACCTTTTCTCCATTTACCTCTTCTTGCCAATTTCCTTTGTAGGGATAGTTGAGCCAGTCGGAGAACATCAGGTTCTTCATCGTGTAGACATAGTCTTCGGCAGTGACCGGTGAGCCGTCGCTCCATTTTAAGTCATCCCTGATGGTCACGGTGTAGATTAGACCGTCAGGTGTTACCTCCACGTCTTTGGCTAGGCAGAGTAGTTTGATGTTGAACTGGTTATCGTAGGTTACCAGCGAGTCCAGAGTGTGGCCGGCATAGCCAAAGGAACTAGCGTCAGCAGCTAGAATCCAGTTCAACGTCTCGGCATCACCACCTGAAATTCCCTGTATGTATGTATTGCTGAGTGCGATGCCCCTGTCTTCTTTAATCTCGCCTTTGGTGCAACCTGCGGCCAAGACAATCAGTATCAGTGATAAGGTCAAAAAGATCGTTAGTCTTTTCATTTATCAACCTTTCTGGATTTTATTTGCTTATTTCGACTGTTTTCTGCTACGCGTTTCGTCTGTTGCTTTATTGCCTTGCCTGATTTAAAACGATTTAGATTAAGGAAACCTTTGCTTGACATAAAACATACACTTCTACATGAAGCCACTCTTTATTCGATAGATCGTCTCATCGACACTGTCTGTGGTTTCCGAGTTAATACGCTCGATAGTTTCTTCAACCGCCTGATGCCTATTAGCGTCATAAAGGTCGTCCAGTTTCTCATAGTAGCCAGTTCTTCTGCCCAGCCTGAAATTGAGCTTTTCCTGAGATGGTAATGCCAGGTATCTGTTTATCGTAGCCAGGCATGCTGGCTTGGCTTCCGGGAATTTACCTTCTAATTCTGGCAGGAGATTCAATATGTGATCGCTCTTAAGCTCGCTGGTGACCTCGAGCTTTTCGATGAGTTTGCCGATTTCCTCTACCACCTCGTCTTCTGTTTGTAGTTCAAAATCGCCGGCTTCCAATTTTGACCACAAAAGCATGTCCTGGCGGACATATAGAGTGCGTAACCTGATATAATTGGGGTCAATCTCGTTGAGAACTGCGGCTGTGCCGAGAATGTGGTCTGATGACATTTTCCTGCCACCAAGTCCGGGCATCACATATTCACACAGTGAAATGCCAGCCTCCTTCACTTTCTTGCCGCCTGTGATATGTTCCTCAGCAGTGACGCCTTTTCCCATATAACTGAGCACGAGATTAGAGCCGCTTTCCATCCCGATATGCAGTCGGGAAAGCCCGGCATCTTTGAGCTCCTTCAATTCTTCTAACGACTTCTTGGCGGCAGTCTTTGAACGGGCATAGGAGGTTATCCGGTTCAGCTCTGGGAAGCTTTGTTTCAGGAAAGAAATTACTCTGACTAGGTCCGGAGTCCTCATTATAAGTGTATTGGCGTCCTGAAGAAATGCAGACTTGCCACCTGCCCACAGCCATAAAGCGACGTTGCTTATACTGGCATTATGTTGATATCCATTGTAGATTGCTGCAGCCACATCCCTGAGCCGACCGTCGCCACCCATTCTTCGAGCGAGCTCTTTTATCTCGTCGGCGATGGTTTTGGCTGTTTCTATATCTTTGATTACATCCTCAGCCGGCCTTAGTTCGAACTTTTGTCCCTTGTAGACCGGGCAGAATTGGCATCGGTTCCAGGGACAGTTTCTGGTTACCCTTATCAATAATGAATAGGCTTCACTTGGCGGTCTGATTGGGCCCAGCTCGAAGGAATAGTCGGCCAATTTATCCGTATTAGTTCGGTAATCCAAATTCATAATATTTGCTTGTGTTTAATTTTAAACTTTATTGGACGAAATTTCCAATAATGGACTCTTAATCTATGAAATGATAATATTTTATAAATTGGAAGCAGGTGTTTCCAGTTCAAATCGAGATACTCCAAATGGTTGACCTCAACGAAGTTAAGGTAGTTTCCTTTGATGCCGAGGGTACTCTGGTAACACCAGACTTTAGCTATGCTGTCTGGTTTGAGGCCATTCCTGAATGCTACGCTGAGAGAAATGGTGTTGATTTTGAGTTGGCTAGAAAGGTCATCGAAGAGGAATACCAAAAGGTGGGTGACCAGCGATTGGAGTGGTACGATGTTCGATATTGGTTCAACAAGTTTGGTTTGGGCACGCCTGACCAAATGATGGAGAGGTGCAAGAGCAAGGTGCGTTACTACCCAGAAGTTGAAGAGGTACTGGCGTCTTTAAGTGGAAGGTATAAGCTCGTTGTAGCTTCTGGGTCCATGCAGGATTTTCTGAAGCATCTTCTTCAGGATATTGAACCTTACTTCACCAGGATCTTTTCCTCGCTCACGGATTACAAGCAGCTAAAGACATCCGAGTTCTACTTGAAGATGTGTCAGGCAATGGAGGTTAAGCCTAGCCATGTAGTTCATGTTGGTGATAACTGGCAATTTGATTTCGTTGCCCCGAAGGAGATAGGTATCGAGGCATTCTACCTTGATAGGAAACGACAGACCAATCACCAAAACTCTGTGGCTAGCCTGCTAGAGCTGAAAGCCCATTTGACAGATTAATTGGGTAAAAATCTTCCTGCTGGCAAATTCTTATTACCGGTCATAGAACAGGATGTGACGCGGCTTTAGGTATTACAGCCTTTCTACTTTGACTTGAGGGAGGAGCTTTTCTACGTCCTCCCGACGGCAAAGCTCGGTACCGGGGGTTAAGGCGGCTGCTGTTCCTGCTGCTGCTGCCCAACGAGAGGCTTCTTCAATCTCATACCCCTGGCTTAGTTTTAGAACCAGCCCAGCGATAGCTGAGTCACCGGCACCTATGGTGCTGCGAATCTCTACTTGAGGTGGTGTTACCTTTAGAATCTCTCCCCCGTTGGCGACTATGAGCCCATACTTGCCTCGTGAGATTGCTACAACATCAATGCTTCGATTGACTAGAGCCTTCACAGCCTCAACAATTGCTGCCTGGTCTCTTAGGTGTGTTTCGAGTAATTCTTCGGCTTCATGCACGTTTGGTTTAATGACGTTCGGTTTAGCCCTTATTCCCTCTTTTAACCATTGCTCATCCGAATCAAGCACGGTTTTTATACCGTTCTTTTTAGCCTTTTCTATCAGTTGCCGGTAGATGTCAATAGGTACTCCTGGGGGAACACTGCCAGCGAAGACCAGGAAATCAGGTTTTGGTTTGATGCGTGTTATTTTAGCTATTAATTTTCCGAGTTCGTCTTTGGAGATGTGTGGTCCTGGGGCGTCAATTCTAGTCTGGCGGCGAGTTTTCAAATCAGTGATGATGAAGTTGCTCCTTATTTCCCCCTTGATTGGCGTGAAGTCAAAGGGAACTCCTTGTTGTTGAAGAAGATGCTTTAGTGTTCCGCCGTTAATGCCGCCTATGAAACCGTAAGCGATTGTCTCACCACCGAGTTCGTGTATGACCCTTGAAACGTTGATTCCTTTGCCCCCCGGGTCTCGGCGCAAGCTAGTCCAACGATTGGCTTCATCTACCACCAATCCCTCAACGGTGACTATCTCGTCTAGGCTGGGGTTTAAAGTCACCGTGGCAATCATTTTACCTTTTCCACTTTTAGTAGATTGGTGCTGCCGGAAATGCCTATAGGTACACCTCCGGTGATAACGACCAAATCACCATCCTGCGCTAATCCAGTTTGTTTGGCTACTCTAGCGCCTCGGGTGAATAACATGGCTATTTTTGAAGGCTCGGGGATTTGAAAGGCGCGTACTCCCCAGGATAGTGACAATTGCCTCTGGGTTGATTGACTAGGTGTTATAGCTAAAATTGGCACCTTTGGGCGATATTTAGCGACGCGTCGTGCGGTGCTTCCTGATGAAGTGAAGGCAATGATTGCTGCTGCACCCAGTTGATAAGCAGTATGACAGGCAGCGTAGCTTATGGCATCGTCTGTTTGAGGTTGAAGGTCTTTGCCTTTGTTGGTCAGAATCTCCTCATACGGTAAGGCTGTTTCAGCCTCTGTGGCGATTTGTGACATCATGGACACAGCTTCCACTGGGTAGCTACCAACAGCGGTTTCTTCTGACAGCATTAGAGCGTCTGCGCCATCGAAGATGGCGTTGGCTACATCGGTGACCTCAGCTCGGCTGGGTCGTGGTGCATTTACCATTGACTCTAGCATCTGAGTAGCTACGATAACCGGTTTCCCCAAGCGGTTGCACTTCTGAATGATTTCCTTTTGAATTATGGGTACCCTTTGTATGGGAATCTCGATACCGAGGTCGCCACGAGCAACCATAGCACCGTCAGCGGCTTCCAGTATTTCATCCAGGTTATCCAGAGCTTCGCGTCTCTCGATCTTTGCGATAACAACCGGGGTCTTTTTCTTTTTCTGTAGGAATTTTCTTACTTTGACAACATCGTTGGCTTCTCTAATAAAAGACAAAGCTATGAAATCCACGTTATGTTTCAGGCCAAACAGGAGATGATCCCAATCCTCGTCTGTTATTGTGGGGGCGTTCCAGGTTATGCCCGGGATATTTATACCCTTATCATCACCAAGCTTGCCGCCAGTTACTACTTGGCAGCTAACTTCAGTTTTGCTTGTGGCTGCCACTTTTAGCTCTATGGCGCCATCGTCGAGGAATATCGTGTCTCCAGGTTTGACGATGCTTGGCAGGTAGGGCAAGCCTACAGATACTCTGTGTTCGTCTCCTAGAATTTCTCTCGTGGTGAGGATGAAATCGGCGTTTTCTTTAAGTTCGATGCTGCTTCTCTTAAGCTTGCCGGTTCTATCTTTCGGTCCGGGCAGATCTTGCATTATAGCTATTGGCATGCCGACTTGCTTAGCTGCTTGTCGAAGAGTTTTTATGTAGCTCGCGTGCTCCTTATGGGTGCCGTGGGAGAAGTTGATTCTGGCTACATCCATGCCAGCTTGAAGTAGCTCTTTTATCATCGGAGCTAAGCTGGTATTTGGCCCGATAGTGCAGACTATTTTTGTCCTGCGGTATGGATTATGTGTGATATCGAGAGACATTTTACCTTTTCAGTACTTCATATACCAGTTCTCTGGGACTACAGATAACTCATGAGCCTCAATACCAAGCTTGCGATACCAGGGCACTGCATATTTCGTAGCTATGTCGGCCAGCTCCTTTAGTCTGTCAGCCGCGGTTGTTGATAAGAATTTTACTCGTTTCTTCTTGTCTGTAAAACGTATTGCTTCTTGCCAGATAGCACGGCCGCCAAGGAATCCAGAAGCACCTGCCTGGCAAGCGATTTCCACTTCCTTTTGAAATGTTTCATAATCCACACCCGCGCTTAAGATAACCCAGGGCACCTGAGATGCCTCGTCCAACTGTCGGCAGAGTTGGAAAAGCCTTGCCCTGCTTTTTTCGTACTTCAGGTTGGCGGGAAATTCTGCTTTAAGTACGTCAATCGGCAAAGACGTGATCTGGCGGGCGGTTTCAATCACTAAAGCTGGTTTTCGAGCAGCGAATTCGGATGTTCCGGTATCTTCGCCCTTTGCTGGATAGGTTTTTGGTTCAACAAGGAAAGGAATGTCGTACTTCAGGCATGCTTCTGCAACTTTCTGTATTGTTTTTAATTGGCTATTGGCGATTTCAGTAAAATCAGGTCGGTAATAGACCAGGAGCTTAACTGCCGATGCACCCATGCGTTTGATTTTTTCTATGTTCCAACCATCAAGTAAAGTGGTTATTCGTCCTCGTGGGTCGCTTTTGTAGCCGGTAGCTTCGATGCTGACCAGCAACCCAGTATGCCCGGGGAGTACTCCTCTGGAGATACACTGGGCGGCACCGAAGTTAGGATCTAGCAAAACGGCACTGGTGTGGGGAGCTAAAGCAGTGCATAATTCTAGCTTGTGTTCCACCATCTCCTGGTAATCAACATAATCATCAAGCTGCTCCCTTTCAATCATAGTCCTAAGGGAGCCTCTGTGGTCCATGGCACAGATTATGAAGATTCCTTCAGGCGTCGAGATCTGCTGCAAACCTCTGATTTTGCCAATATCTAGCCTAGTCATTCTGCGAAATTCCCATTTGTTACTTACTGGTGTTAAGAATATAGCCTTTTGCCTTCTGTAAATCAAGTTCGGGCTTATAGTGAAATGCACGAGCAAGTTCAGTGAATGTGGAGACTAATGAATCAGGCGTAATTGTGGCTAATCATCTGGGGGATACATGTCTCTCCGTTAGCCTCGAATTGTGGTAAAATAGAGCGAGATTATTAAATTTGGTGTCAATATGTCAATGCCATTGGTTAATGAAGATAGGAATTCAGATGTGAATTCGATTGCTTGTGGCAAGTTAAACTGGATTTACATCGAAACGCCAACTACGCAGGATGTTAAGTATTTGGCTCAGAACTTCAATTTTCACCCGCTGAATTTAGATGATGTTTTGAGCCGAGTTCAACGTCCCAAAATTGATGAGTATCCTGACCACCTTTTCATCGTGCTTCATTTTCCTGTGTACGATAAGGAAAATCGGGTCACACATCCGAGTGAGGTTGATATTTTCATAGGTGAGAGTTATGTGATTACGATCCATAAGTCTGGTGATTTAAAGCCGCTGGCGAAATTCTTCAAGGAATGCCGGCTTGATGAGGGAACATGTAACACTTATATGAGTCGCAGTTCAGGCTTTCTCTTTTACCACATGCTTGATAGGTTGGTTAATTATTGTTTCCCGATTCTTGACAAGGTGGTGGATAACGTCGAAAAAGTTGAAGACCTCATTTTTGCAAGGCCGGTTCCAGAAACAGTCCGTGAAATCTTGCTAGTCCGGCGAGACCTTATCTCATTCCGGCGTGTTGTTCACCCTCAAATCGGTGTTGTTGAGGCACTGGAGCAGGAAGAATATCCTTTCTTTAAGGAGGACCAGGACATTTATTTCGGTGATATTGCCGACCATATCCGCAAGATTTGGGATGGTCTGGAAGACTGCAAAGAGGTGGTGGATGGGTTGGCGGATACAAGTAACTGGCTAACCTCACATCGAATTCAGGAGATAATGCGGGTACTGACTATCGTCATGGCAATTATGGCGCCGGCGACTCTCCTTGCCAGCATTTATGGTATGAATATTCATTTGCCTGGGGGGCGGGAGGCTAGTTTTGTACCCCTTGGGGTAATACTTTTGATCATGCTTGGTATTGCTGTGGCCATGCTTTGGTTCTTCCGTCGTAGACATTGGATTTAGTATTGGCTTGAGCGCGAAGGCTTTCGATATGACCGTTTCTCATAGATTTGTAGTGGTAGCGGCTCTATTTGTCACCTGTCTCATCACGGCTAACATCATAATTGCTAAACAAATAAGTATCGGTGGCATAATACTACCGGCGGCGATAATAATTTTCCCTCTGAGCTATATCATCGGTGATGTTCTTACGGAGGTTTATGGTTACCAGCAGGCACGGCGTGTAATCTGGCTGGGCTTTTTGTGTAATTTTATCACTGTTGTTGCTATCTGGATAGCACAAAAACTACCTCCTGCGCCTGTTTTCGAGGCGCAAGCTGCCTACGAGCGTATTCTGGGTAGCACTCCTCGTTTCTTATTAGCTTCTTTCATAGCTTATCTCGCCGGCGAGTTTACCAATTCTTTTGTCCTGGCTAAGATGAAGATAATAACCAAAGGCAGGTGGTTGTGGACAAGAACTATCGGTTCCACTTTGGTAGGACAGGGTGTCGATACTGTGGTTGTTCTGACCATAGCCTTTTTGGGGGTGTTGCCACTTTCTGTGCTGGGCATCATGATTTTGAGCCATTGGCTGGCAAAATCTGCCTATGAAGTCATAGCTACTCCGTTAACTTATGTCGTAGTAGGTTATTTGAAGCGAAAAGAGGGCATTGATGTCTATGATTACGGGGTTGATTTTAACCCTCTTAGCGTAAGGTAGTAACCGGAGCGACTGAGCCGTGGAAATTAAGTTTATCGTTGACAATAATGTGGGCAAACTGGCTAAGTGGTTGCGGATGATGGGATACGATGCCTTGCTTTTCAAAGAAGAAGATGATGGCAAGATGGTTAAGGTCGCCCTGGCGCAAAATAGGGTGATTTTGACCAAGGATACGCAGATTATGAGACGGCGGCTGGTGACCAGTGGCAGGCTTAAGGCTATACTTATTGAGGATGATGAACCTAAGGCTCAGTTGCGGCAGATTGCTGATGCCTTAGATTTGGACTACCAGTTTAGGCCGTTCTCTATTTGTCTCGAGTGTAATCAAGGCTTGGTGGAGAGGGACAAAGACGAGGTACGTGATTTAGTCCCGCCACATGTTTTCGAGACGCAGAATTTGTATATGGAGTGTCCGTCCTGTCATCGTATTTACTGGCGGGGAACACATTGGCAGGCAATGAGCAGAGATCTGGAGATGTTCACGGCGCAAAAGTAATATTGAGGGAGGCGGTTTAAAAATATGAAGATTGTTACTGCGGAGCAAATGCGGGAGATTGACCGCAGTGCTGCTAACATCGGTTTGACCACCGAGACGTTGATGGAGAATGCCGGGCGGGCTGTAGCTGAGGAGACGAAGAAGCTTATAGGTAGTGTCATAGGCAAGCAAGTACTGGTCGTAGTCGGTCCAGGGAATAATGGTGGTGATGGATTAGTGGCCGGTCGGTATCTTGATGATTGGGGGGCTGAGGTCGTTATCTATTTGTGTAGTCAGCGTCCAGCCGGTGACAAGAACCTGGCGCTAGCTCAGGAGCACGATATTACAGTTGTTCAAGCTGACCAGGATAAGGATTTCACTAGATTGGACAGCCTCTTCGGTTCTTCCGAAGTGGTAATCGATGCCGTGTTAGGCACGGGTAGAAGTCGGACTGTTGATGGGGTGTTTAAGGAAGTGCTGACCAGGGTGATAAAGTCTAAACAGGCAAATTCTAAGCTCTTAATTGTTGCCGTAGACGTACCTTCAGGGCTTGATTCTGATACCGGAGCTGTTGACCCAAGTTGTGTCTATGCTGACGCCACTGTTACCCTGGGCTTTCCCAAGCCTGGCTTGTTTAGCTTTCCCGGTGCTGAGAGAGTTGGGAAAGTTATTATAGCTGATATTGGCATACCACCAAGTCTGGCCGAAGATATACCGACCGAGCTAATCACCGAAGAGTGGGTTAACTCCGTGCTGCCTGAGCGTCATTTTGGTGCTAACAAGGGTAGCTTTGGCAAAGTACTGGTAGTTGCTGGCTCGATTAATTATATTGGAGCTGCTTATCTTGCTTGCATGGGGGCGGCTAGAGTGGGGGCTGGCTTGGTAACCCTTTCTACTGCTTCAAGCCTTCAACCGATTTTAGCGGCAAAACTTTCTGAAGTGACTTATGCTCCCCTCCAGGAGGTCGAAGCCGGGGTAATCGCTTCTAAAGCGGCATCTGTCGTAAAAGGGTTGTTGCCGGACTACGAAGTTTTGCTAATAGGGTGTGGGTTGGGGCAAAAGACACAGGTTGTGGAATTCATCAAATCTACTCTGTTTGGTTTGCCGCAAAGTTCATCTCCAGCTTTGGTCATTGATGCTGATGCCTTGAATACCTTGGCTCAGCTACCGGATTGGTGGCAGAAGCTAAATCAGGATGCTATACTTACGCCACATCCCGGTGAGATGGCCAGACTTGTTGGAGGTTCGGTAGAGGAGGTTCAAAAGCAGCGTTTGGAGACTGCTCGGAAGGCGGCTATGGAATGGCGGAAGGTGGTGGTGCTTAAGGGGGCATACACTGTTGTAGCAGCATCTGACGGCCGAGCTAGAATCAGCCAAGTAGCTAATCCGGGATTAGCCTCGGCAGGCACTGGCGATGTTCTTACCGGTACGATTGCAGGGTTGGTGGCTCAAGGCTTGCCACTTTTCGATGCTGCAGCCTGTGGCGTCTATCTTCACGGTGAGGCTGCGGAGGTAGTGAGGCGAGAGATGGGGGATGCAGGTATGTTGGCTGGTGACCTGTTGGCGGCTTTGCCTAAGGTGATAATGAGACTTAAACATGGAGAGACACCTTGAGTTTTGGTGAGTGTCATGCTATTAACTATTGATGTTGGTAATACTAATATTAATATAGGTGTTTTTGATGGTAAAAAGCTGAAGGGCACCTGGAAGGTAGCTACCGGAGTTCATCGTATGCCGGATGAGTATGCCAGCCTGCTGTTCAACCTTTTTGATCGCCACGGTACAGATGCTTCAAAGATCACCGACGCAATACTATGTAGCGTTGTTCCTACATTGGTAGGAGTTTTTGAGGAAGTCTGTCGTCGTTATCTAAAAGTTTCGCCTTTGGTGGTTGAGTCTGGAGTTAAGACAGGGGTGCGAATTTGTCTTGATAACCCTAAGGAGGTTGGTGCTGACCGGGTAGTGAACGCTGTGGCGGCTCACCAGCTATACGGTGGTGCAGTGATTGTCCTTGACCTTGGCACTGCTACTACCTTTGATGCTGTTTCTCAGGACGGAGATTATCTGGGTGGAGCTATTGCGCCTGGGATTGCTATTGCCACCGAGGCTCTGTTTACTCGGACTGCTGCATTGCCTCGGGTGGAATTGACCCATCCTAAGCGGGCTGTTGGCAGAAATACCGTGACGGCTATGCAGTCGGGTATAGTCTTTGGTTATGCCGGGTTAATCGAAGGCATAGTCGCCCGGATTCAACAAGAGATGGGAGGTAAGGCGAAGGTGGTGGCTACTGGAGGTTATGCTGAGCTTCTGGCTCGGGAAACGTCAGTAATCGAGGTGATAAATCATGACTTGACCCTCATAGGCTTGCGCCTGATTTACGAAATGAATAAGGTCAAGGATTAGTATGTGGAGATGAAGGATAAGACTGTAGTTTTAGGAGTAACGGGCAGCATCGCTGCTTATAAAGCTGCTGAATTGGCTAGCCAGTTGGCTCAGGCGGGAGCTAAAGTTGATGTTGTTATGACCGAAGCAGCCATCGAGTTTATAGCCCCGCTTACCTTCCGTAACATCACCGGCAGGCCTGTGGTTACCAAAATGTTTGAGTTAGCTTCCGAATACAGTGTGGAACATGTAGCCTTGGCCGAGTCTGCTGATGTGGTGGTTATAGCTCCAGCTACAGCTGACATTATTGCCAAGATAGCTGCTGGTATTGCCGATGACATGCTCTGTTGTACGGTGCTGGCGACAAAGGCACCGGTTATCTTAGCTCCGGCAATGCATGAGGCTATGTATGAGAACTCGGTAACTCAGGATAATCTGGGCAAGCTGAAATCTCGTGGTTTCACCGTCATCGGTCCTGCTTATGGTCGGCTCGCCTCAGGTGACGTGGGCATGGGACGGCTGGTTGATTTAAACGAGATTTTGGGCGCTGTCCGTCAAGCGTTGGGTAGAAGCCGTGATCTTGCTGGCAAGCGGATTGTAGTTACTGCCGGCGGTACGCAGGAGCCGGTTGACCCGGTTCGCTGCTTGACCAACCGTTCTTCGGGGAAGATGGGTTATGCGCTGGCTGAAGCCGCTAGAGACCGCGGTGCTGGAGTAGTGCTGGTTAGTGCGCATAGTTCTCTAAATAAACCAATTGGTATGGATGTGGTGAATGTTGGCACGGCTAATGAAATGTATGAGGCGGTAAGGAAGGCTGTAACTAAAGCTGATGCCTTGATTATGGCAGCGGCAGTGGCTGACTACCGACCCAAGAAGGTTTCTAAGAGCAAAATTAAGCGTGAGAGAGCTTCCAGTTTGACACTGGAATTGGAGAGGACGCCCGATATCATTGGAGAAGTTAAAGGGAAGTTCCTCAGGGTTGGCTTTGCTGCTGAGAGTGAGGATTTGGTAGCCAACGCAAAAAGGAAGCTCAAGGCGAAGGAGCTCGACCTTATCGTTGCCAATGATATTACATCTAAGGTTAGCGGCATTGGCGCAGATACCAACGAGGTAGTGATAATCGACCGTAAAGGCATAATTGAGGAATTGCCTCTTTTGCCCAAAAGGGAAGTGGCGGATAGGATTATGGATAAAGTAGCCCGGTTTTTGGGCAAAAGATAGTTGTATTTTAGGGTTTTGGAGGTGGTGTGGTGGGCGACCCTGAGGGGTCGCATTACTTTATAGCTGGATTTTGCGATATGACAGAAATTCCAAAGGCTTATGAGCCAGCTCGCGTTGAGCAGAAGTGGTATCGCTTCTGGATGGAGCATGGCTATTTTACTCCGAAGATAGACCATAAAAAGAAGCCCTTTGTCATAATTATGCCGCCGCCCAATGTCACCGGCGAGCTTCATTTGGGACACGCGCTGACGGCTACACTGGAAGACATTATGATTAGGTGGCACCGGATGAGAGGCGAGCCTACGCTGTGGCTGCCTGGGGTTGACCACGCCGCCATTGCAACCCAGGTCGTCGTAGAACAGAAGCTGGCTGAGCAAGGACTGGACCGGCATAAGCTGGGCAGGGAGAAATTTATCGAGCGTGTCTGGGAGTGGGTGCAGAAGTCACGCCAATCGATTACATACCAGCATCAGAGGCTTGGAGCTTCCTGCGACTGGACTCGAGAGCGGTTTACTCTGGATGAAGGGCCCTGTCTTGCGGTACGGACTGCCTTTGTCCGGTTATATAACAAAGGCTTGATTTATCGCGGAGAGCGGATTGTAAACTGGTGTCCCCGCTGCCAGACCGCCCTCTCTGATTTGGAGGTTCAGCATAAAGACATAACCGGCAATCTGTATTATCTTCGCTATCCCATGGCTGAGGGTGATGGCTATGTCACTGTGGCTACTACACGCCCGGAGACATATCTTGGTGATACTGCAGTGGCAGTGAACCCCGGTGACAAGCGTTTTAAGGCTATGGTGGGCAAAAAGGTTATACTTCCAGTTATTGAAAGAGTGATTCCTGTTATTGCTGATAGCGCTGTTGACCCCTCGTTCGGCACCGGTGCGGTCAAGATTACACCAGGCCATGACCCGGTGGACTTCGAAATATCAGAGCGCCAGCATTTACAGATAGTGAAGATATTGAATCCTGATGCCACCATGAATGAACAAGCTGGTCCCTATGCCGGACTTGAACGCTTTGCCTGCCGGCAAAAAGTGTTGGCTGATTTTGAGAAGGCTGGGCTGCTGGAGAAGATTGAACAACACCATCATTCTGTGGGCCACTGCGGTCGTTGCCAGACCATGGTGGAGCCCGAGGTTAGCAAACAGTGGTTTGTCAAAATGGCACCATTGGCTGAGCCAGCAATTAAGGCTGTCACTGGCGGTAGGATTGCCATAGTTCCGGAGCGTTTTACCAAGGTCTACCTCAATTGGATGGAGAATATACGTGATTGGTGCATCAGCCGACAGCTATGGTGGGGGCACCGTATACCGGTGTGGTACTGTCAGAAGTGCAATGAACTGACGGTGGCTATCGACGAGCCTTCAACCTGTAGTCACTGTGGCTCTAAGGATATTGTTCAGGACCCTGATACGCTCGACACGTGGTTCAGCTCGGCGCTCTGGCCGCACTCGACTTTGGGCTGGCCTGAGGATACTGAAGACTTCAAATATTTCTACCCCACATCGGTTATGGAGACGGGGTATGACATTTTGTTCTTCTGGGTTGCCCGTATGATTATGATGGGGCTGGAAGATACTGGTGATATTCCCTTCCACACCGTCTACCTCCATGGGCTGATTCGGGACGAGAAAGGTGAGAAGATGAGCAAGATGAAGGGTAATGTCCTTAATCCCAATGATGCTATAGAAGACTATGGCACCGATGCCCTTCGCTTTGCCATAACCACAGGCACTTCACCGGGGAATGATATCAATCTCGGTCCGCACAGGTTGGAAGCCGGGCGCAATTTTGCCAACAAGATGTGGAACGCTGCCAGGTTTGTCCTTCAAAGCCTTGAAACCAATCCGATAGAAAGCGGCGCCTTAGCCAAGCTAACACCGAAACGTTCGGAATCAATAGAGGACCGCTGGATTTTAAGTCGACTTAATCGCCTCATTGCCAGTGTGGACGAGTTGATGTCCAATTTCCAGTTCGGGGAGGCTGAGCGGCAAATACATGACTTTTTCTGGGGCGAATTCTGTGATTGGTACATCGAGATAGCCAAAATTCGCCTGTCCCGGTCGGATTTTTCACCTTTGCCTGTGCTGGCATTTGTTTTGGAGACGACGTTGCGTCTTCTCCATCCCTTTATGCCCTTCATTACTGAGGAGCTCTGGCAGGGCTTGAAGCAGCGCTTGCCTGAAGGAAGCGTTGGTTCGGACTCAATCATAATTGCACCGTTTCCAGTTGATGATAAGAAAGCAACTGACCCTGATGCTGAGCAGGTGATGGACTCAGTCATAGAAATCATCCGCTCTATACGCAATGCGCGGGCTGAACACAAGGTGGCTGCAAGTAAATGGATTGAGGCCCGTGTCTATGCCGATAAGTTTCAGACGGATATAGCTGCGAAATCTGAGGCTATAGAGACCTTGGCCAAAGCCCGTCCACTGGCAGTTCTGGATCGCAGTCAGCGGCGTGCAAAGGAAGAGAAAGCTCTGGTTCTGGTGTTGAAGGAAGCTGAGGTGGTTTTACCCTGGGAAAGCATGGTTGACCTGGCTGCTGAGAGGCAACGTTTGGAGGGCGAGATCAATGCGGTTGAGAGGGAGATCGATCGTCTGGAACAAAGGCTTAAAGATAAGCCTTTTGTGGCTAGGGCACCGGCAGCGGTTGTGGACAAAGAGAGGAGCAAACTGCAAACTTTTAAAGACAAGTTGTTGCGGCTGAAGCAGGAGCTGGGACAAATCGGCTAGACGCTTTACATACTGTAAATTCGTAAACCCAATAATTTTGAAATCGTTTGGGATCTGGGGATGGGTGTTTAAAATGATATCAGCAATACTCCTGGCCGCTGGTCAGTCAAAGCGCATGGGTGAGCTGAAGCAACTGATGCCTTTTGGGCAGAGTATCATTGTGGGACAGGCCGTTGATAATCTTCTGGGTTCGGCAGTGGTCGAGGTTATTGTGGTGGTGGGGTATAGGGCTGAAGACGTGACAAAGGCTATAGCTGCCAAGCCGGTCAGGATAGTGATAAATCCAGATTATGAGCAGGGGATGAGCACATCTATAATAGCCGGACTGAAACTGGTTCACGGCGGAGCCCAAGCGTTTATGCTCGCCTTGGGAGACCAGCCGCTGGTGAATAGCGAAACTATCAACATATTGATAGATGAATTCTGTAACCACGATAAAGGCATTGCTGTCCCAACCTACCAGGGTAGGAGAGGGCATCCGATTATCTTTGCTATCAAGTATAAAAAGCAGTTGCTAAAGCTGAAGGGTGATGTCGGTGGGAGACAAATAATCGAAGACAATCCCGACGATGTCCTCGAGGTAGCGGTTGATTCTGAAAGCGTTGTCGCTGATTTTGATACCACAGATGATTATCAGTCCTATGCTGGCTGATTTTAAAATTCAGCTACATTTCTTGCCAGGCTGTTTCTCGAAATTTTTGCTTACATAATCTATCACAGGATCTGTCGATACTTGACAGGATCGTAATATCATATATAATATAACGCTGACAGCTTTTTTGGTGACGAGCACAAGTGGCTGAAGCCGATATACCAAGCTTTAGGGGCAAGAAATCTTCACGCTTTTCCCGACATCCGCAGCCAGGCTATAGAGTAAGAGGCAGGATATGGGTCGAGAAGGATGGAGAGTTGTATATGGGGTGGGGGGGAGCAATGCTTCTAGAACGAATTGAAAAGCTTGGCTCGATAGCACAGGCAGCTCGCTCAATGAGATTAAGTTACCGTAATGCCTGGCTGTGGATAGAAGCAATGAACCGTTTGGCGCCGGCCCCTTTGGTGGAGAAAACTGTCGGTGGGGTTGGGGGAGGGCGCACCAGATTGACAGACGAGGGGCGAAAGGCTGTTGGTAAATACAAGGACTTACGTGCGAAGTTGGAGGAATTCATTAGGCAGGTTGGCTAAGCTAGAAGAGGATAAAAGAGTGGATAAGCTACTCGCTTTGCTCACCATCGTAGGATTGCTGCTTGTCATGAATATGGGCGGTTGTGCTGAAAAAGAAGAGGCACCTATCGGTATGGCGGTTGAATTTACAGACCATGCCGCCTGTGCCTATATCAGTCAGGATAAAGGGTGGTTTGAAGAGGAGGGGCTGAAGCTAACTGCCTATGAAAACTATGCAACCGGAATGGCCCTAGCTGCCGCTTTAGCTCGAGGAGATATTCAGGTTGCTTATATTTGTCTCGTGCCAGCCATAAATGCTTATGCCAATGCCGGCGTGCCGATAAAGGTCGTGGCTGGGACGCATAAATATGGCTACGGCTTGGTTGTCAATCCTGAAAAAATAAGAACCGTCAGGGACTTGGAAAAGACTGACATTCGCATTGGATGCGTACAGGTAGGCGGAACAGTGGATGTAATCCTGCATAAGACGATAGATAAGTATGGTCTTGATCAAGATAAAGTGTTGAGTCACATTCAGCGCATGAGTCCACCAAAGCAGGTTCTGGCCATCGAGTCGGGACAGCTAGATGCGGCTTTCCTTCCCGAACACTGGGCAACTATGGCTGAGGAGTTTGGCTTTGAGATGATGTTAACAAGTCAGGATGTCTGGCCTGGAATGCAGGGTAGTGTATTGGTTGTTAAAGACGACTTGATGAACAGTTACCCTGAGGTAGTAAGAAAGCTGGTAGAGGTATCCGAAAGGGCATCGGAATGGTCTAAACAGCACCCTCAGGAGGCGGCCGAGGTTATGGCCAGGCAATTGCAAGCCGCTGGGGGTGAAATCTTCCCGGCTGAAGTAGCCGAGGTTGCTGACAAGCTGGAAATCACACCTGAAGTGTTGCTGCGGTCTATGGGCAGGCTGGAATATACCACTGATATTGACTCAAAGGTAGTCCAGGAAACAATAGATTATCTGGTGGAACTGGGTTATATAAAAAAGAGCTTCGGTGCTGAGGATATTGTTGATTTGAGGTATCTGCAGTGAGTAAATTTAAGAAACTTATACCCGGGTGGGGGATACTGCCTGTAGTCGTATTTTTGGCTATATGGGAAATAGTCGCTCGACTAAACCTGGTTCCAGGGCAGTTCTCTTTTCCCCCTTTCTCCGCTGTGGTAATGGAGTTCTACCACCTGACAGCTAATGGAGTGCTGGGGGAGAACTTCCTGAGCAGTTTGACCCGAGTCCTCATTGGCTTTTCTACTGGTTCTATTGCTGGCTTACTCATAGGAACCATAATGGGTTGGAAGGAAGTTATAAATAGGGCATTAAACCCAATAATCAGCCTGATTTAT
>Ga0209427_10002030_pt1 | contig 23640 bp, 25 predicted proteins | sample DeeMarSWOR136_30_FD_187465 | JGI IMG/M metagenome (GOLD analysis project Ga0209427, IMG submission 187465) | Marine sediment microbial communities from White Oak River estuary, North Carolina - WOR-1-36_30 (SPAdes) (version 2) | ecosystem: Environmental > Aquatic > Marine > Intertidal zone >...
TTATTCCCAAATCCGCCAAAATTGCATGTTATGCCCGTTTCAGCACCTTCAACTTGTCTTTTTCCTGCTTCTCCCCGAAGTTGCCAATATAATTCGATAACTTGAGCAATACCAGTGGCACCTAAGGGATGTCCACGTGCTTTAAGTCCTCCAGAGGGATTGATAGGGATTCTCCCACCTATCGCAGTTAGACCTTCATGTGCTGCTTTAGCGCCTTCGCCTTTTCTGAAAAAGCCCAAATCTTCACTCTGGATTGCTTCAAGAATAGAGAATGCATCATGAGTTTCACATACATCTATATCTTCTGGAGTCTTTTTGGCCATTTTATAAGCTTTATGTGATGCGATTTTTAAAGCTTTTAAAGTAGTAATATCCTCCCTTTCAAAAACAATATGCGTGTCAGTTGCCTGACCTATTCCTGAAATCAAAATAGGATTGTCACAAAAATTTTTTGCTACATCAGCATTACATAATACTAAAGCCGCAGCTCCATCTGAGATGGGGCATATATGGAAAAGTCTTAATGGATCAGCAATTACGGGGTTAGCTTTATCATCTTCAAGAAATTCATATACATTGGACCAATTCCCCTTATCTTTTTGGATAGCACTCCTCATGAAATCTTCAATACTTCTTTGAAAATGAGCTAAAGGATTTAATGCACCATTCTTATGATTCTTAATAGCGATATCGGAAATCCATTCAAGTTTAGCATTATACTTTTCTAAATAAGCTCGCGTTAATAGCCCTCCATATGATGGTAATGAAACTCCTTGATTTCTTTCAGCTTCTTTATGGGTGATAGTCGCCACAGTAGAGGTTATATAACCGGGAATATCAATATGAGTCATTTTTTCTCCACCAACGACTAAAACTAAGTCTCTCATGCCCGAAGCAATTGCTTGATAACCCAAACTTATAGCCGATCCTCCACTAGCAGGACCATTCTCAACGTGATCAGCAGCAGCAGGTAGCAAACTAATGCGATCTACTAAAGCACTTGCGACTCCGCTAATGTGATTAAACTCACCAGGACACATAGATCCTACAATAACATAATCAAAATCACTGTTTTCCGTATTTGAGCTTTTTATTGCTTGTAATGAAGCTTCTGATAATAAATCTAATAAATCTTTTCCGTTTAAAACCCCAAATTTAGTATGTCCTACCCCAATTATTGCTACTTTTAGCATTATAAATCGAATTTTTCTAAGTAAATATTAATAATATATTGTATGAGTTCAATTTCTATTTAATTTTACTTTTCAAAAAATAATTAGAAAAAGTCTATTTCTAAATAGATGATTGATAAAATTATTCATAAAATAGATTATTTTATATAATTATAGTAATTCTAAATGAATAAGCTAAAGAGTGCCATTATCTTTCAAAGGAGAGAAGTCATGACAATTATTATTCAAGAAGATCTATGTAAAGGTTGCGGATATTGCATAGAAATATGTCCTGTAGCATATCTCAAAGACTCAAATAAAATGAATAAGAAAGGTTATATGGTACCTGAAATTGATAATACGATAGTTTGTACATTTTGTAGAAAGTGTGAACTAATTTGTCCAGAAATAGCTATAAGTATAGAAAAGGAGGGAAAAAATAATGAAAAGTCCAACGGTTGATGAATTATTGGAACCAAAAATTCAGTTTGCAACCGGTAATGAAGCTATAGTATATGGAGCCCTACTCGCAAATTGTCGGTTTCTTGCGGGTTATCCTATTACACCTGCTACAGAAATTTTAGAGCTTATGATGAAATATTTGCCAATTTTGGAAGATGGTTACTGTGTACAAATGGAGGATGAGATTAGTTCGTTAGCAGCTATTATTGGGGCAAGTTGGAACAATTACAGAACTATGACTGCCACTTCCGGCCCTGGATTTTCTCTTATGCAGGAAAATATTGGTTATGCTTGTATGACGGAAACCCCATGTGTAATAGTTGATGTTCAGAGATCCGGCCCTTCTACTGGCCAGCCAACTAAAGCAGCTCAGGGAGATATTATGCAAGCACGTTGGGGTACTCATGGAGACCATTATATAATTGCATTATATCCCAATAGTGTACAAGAAAATTTATGGCTTACAATTCGAGCATTTAATTTAGCAGATAAGTATCGTGTACCTATAATTCTTTTATCTGATGCGGCCATCGCTCATACTAGAGAAAAATTAGTTATCCCTTTTCAAAAAGATATAGATATTATTAAAAGGGTACCAGTTACCATCGATAAAGAGAAATATCATCCATTTCGTACGGGATATACTCATCCAACTAAAGTCCCTGAGATGGATAAATTTGGAGACAAATATTATACATATTTAACAGGATTAACCCATGATTGGAAATCTCATCCTGCAACTGAAGAAACTGAAACCCATGAGCAATTAGTAAAAAGATTTTATGAAAAAATTGCTGATAACAGAAATGATATAATTAGTTATGAAGAAAAATATACTGAAGAGGCTGATGTTATTATTATATCGTATGGAATAACTTCAAGAACAGCATTAATGGCAGTTAATAAAGCTCGTAGTAAAGGATATAATGTTGGTTATCTACGTTTAATAACAATATGGCCATTTCCTCACGACATCGTGTTTGATTTATCTCAAGAAATTAAGAAATTTATTGTAGTTGAGATGAATTTAGGACAAATTTATCATAAAGTAAAAGAACATGCACGGGGGAATTGTGAGGTTGATAGAGTGAATAGAATAGGTGGCCATATACCCACACCAAAAGAAATTTTAAAAAAGTTAAAGGGAGGACGTATTAGCGATGAAATCATCGACTGAATTGAGAAAAAAGTATTTGAGAGAAGATTTGATGCCCACATTATTTTGTCCAGGATGTGGAAATGGGCAAATTTTAAATTATACCATCCGAGCAATTGATGATTTAAACATTTCGCAGGATAAATTAGTGTTTGTTTCTGGAATTGGATGTTCATCTAGATTACCAGCGTATATAGAAGCAGATGGAATTCATACTACTCATGGTCGAGCTATTGCATTTGCCACAGGGATTAAAATAACAAATCCAGAATTAGAGGTTATTGTTTTTACTGGAGATGGAGATTTAGCAGCTATTGGATTAAATCACTTCCTTCAAGCTGTAAGAAGAAATATTGATATCACAGTAATCTGTGTTAATAATGAAACCTATGGAATGACGGGAGGTCAATTATCTCCTACTACTCCAGTAGGATATACGACTACTACTTCACCATATCAAAATTTTGAATTTGCTTTTAATTTATCATTTTTAGCTAAAGCAGCAGGGGCAGTTTATGTAGCACGTTGGACTTCAGCTCATTCGATGCAAGTTATAAATTCAATAAAAAAAGGCTTACAAAAGAAGGGATTTTCATTTATTGAAGTCATTTCCAGTTGTCCCGTAAATAAAAAGCAATTTAAAAATCCAAGAGAAAATTTGCGATTTTTTTTAAATGAAACAATAAAATATTCAAAAAAAGTTCAAGATGAGACTTCAGCTCGAGTGTTTAAAGACTATGACGAATGTTTTACTGCCGATTATGTTGGAAAAATAATTATTGGAGAGATAACTGATATTGAGAAGCCATCTTTGAATGAATTATATAAACAGTTAAAAGAGAGGAGTGTTATTGATTTTTGGAAACAAAGAGAAAGATGAAATAAGTATTAGGTTTTGTGGACTCGGGGGAATGGGTGTAATATTAGCGAGCATAATTTTAGGAAAAGCAGCAATTTTGGATCATAAAAATGCTATTCAAACCCAATCCTATGGTCCAGAACAAAGAGGAACTAGAGTGAAAAGCGATCTAATCATCAGTGAAAGTGATTTGATTTCTTTCCCTACAGAGAAAAAAGTTGATATTATAGTTGCTTTTAGTAATGACGCTTATCAATTTTATTCTTTAAAAGTAAAAAATGATGGTTGGCGTTTTATAAATTCTGATTTAATTAAACTTAATGGGGAAAAAAGTAATATTTACCAAGTACCAGCTATTACATTAGCTAAAGAACTCAAAAATGATAAACTTCTAAATATAATAATGTTAGGGGGATTAATTAAAAAAAGTAATCTTGTATCTCAAGATGCTGTCATAAAATCAATTTCTGATACAGTTCCTTCCCGTTTTATTAAGTTGAATAATGATGCTTTTTTTAAAGGTTATGAATATTGAAAGTAAGATTTATTTAAGCACTTAAACTAAGTAATGATACTTTAAATAGTGTTAAAAACTTAATAAAATAATAAAGTTAATTGAATAATATTGTGGTTAAAATGGTTGGACATATTTATTTTGATGATTTGATGGTAGAGTATGGATATACGTGCATGCCAGAAAGATTACACTATTATACTAAAGAAGAAAACGATTTTCGGTTGGATGTACGTAAATGGTGTAAAGATAATGTTCAAACTGTTGCTGGAAAGATAGATCGTGAAAGTAATAAAGAATTAGCGGTTGAGACATTGAAAAAAATGCCCTATTTAGATATGATTATCCCAGTGGAAGCGGGAGGGCAAGGAAAAGGAGTTTTATATCGTACAATATTAGGGGAAGAATTAACTGCGTTTAGTTATGCATTAGCAGGAATTTTTGGAGCATCCTCATGCTTATTTGCCGGGCCTATTATTGAATTTGGTACTCCAGAGCAAAAAAAGAAATATCTTTCAGGAATAGCGGATGGAACGAAAATTGGAGCTATAGGGATAACGGAACCTACGGGAGGTTCTGATGCTATAGGTGGAATGCGATTGAGGGCAAAAAAGGATGGAAATTACTATACTCTAAATGGAGAGAAGTGTTTTATAACAAATGGTAGTGTAGCCGATTACATCTGCTTGTATACTATTACAAATGACCAAGTTAAAACTCATCAGGGGATGACAGCTTTTATATTTGAAACGGATACTCCCGGTTTTGAAGTAGTAAGAGATTATAATCATATGGGTCGTAGAGGGATGCCAAATTCCTATTTGAGATTTACTAACTGTAAAGTTCCAGTAGAAAATATACTTTTAGGTGAGAATCAAGGTTTGGATGTTTTGTTGTTCGGTTTGGATGGTGAGAGAATTTTTACTGCATCTCAATATATTGGAGTTGCAAGAAGCGCTTTTGAAGTTGCCTATAAATATGCTCATAAACGCGAACAATTTGGGAAAAGTTTGTATTCTTTTGAGGGTATCTCGTTTAAATTAAGTGAAATGTTTTCCGATATAGAAATAAATCGAATAGCTGTAGCTCAAATATCTCGTATGTTGGATGAGGGACGAAATTGTCGAGCATATGTTGCCGCTGTAAAATCAAGGCTTGCTGATGCTACAGTAAAGATCACCCAAGAAGCTATCCAAGTTGTAGGAGGATTGGGATATTCCGATGAATATCCTCTTGAAAGGTATTATAGAGATGCAAAAATTTCCCAAATATCAGCGGGGACATCTGAAATTTTAAGATTTTTAATTACAAGAGAAATGATCCGAATGTGGGGGAAATAAAGGAGAGAATATTATGAAGAAAAAAATCGATCTCGAAATAATAGAAAACATTGCTTTAATAAAATTAAATGATCCAGAGAATTATAATCCACTTAATAGAGAAACTGCCAAGGAATTACTTGAATTGATAGAAACTTTTCGCGATAATATAGAGATTCGATGTTTAATAATTACTGGTTCTGGAAAAGCGTTTTCAGCAGGTGGAAATGTAAAAGAATTTAAAGAAAGTATTGAAAAAGGAACCCCCGGTCAATTTATGGATGACTTAACTTTAGATCTCTATAAACTTGCACAATTATTACGCTTGTACCCTAAACCCGTAATTGCGGCAATTAATGGTTGGGCTGTCGGAGCAGGGATGAATCTTGCCCTGTCGTGTGATTTAATTATAGCAGCAGAAAATGCAAAATTTAGACAATCATTTAGTAATCTTGCTTTGATCCCGGGTTTTGCAGGAACTATACTATTAAGTCGTCAGCTTACATGGCAACAAGCTGTAGAAATGTCTTTTTTTGGGGATACCTATACCGCTGATGATATGGAGAGACTTGGATTTATAAATAAAATAGTTCCTCTTGAAAATTTAGATGAAATTGCCTTTGAGTGGGCAAAAAGACTTGCTAGAGGCCCTACTTTGACGTTTACAAGAACTAAAAGATTATTTTACGAAGCATTAAGTATTCCATTAGATAAACATCTCGAAAATGAAAGACAGATGCAAATAAAATCCGCAGAAACAGAAGATTATAAAATTGGAGTATTTGCACTTTTAGAAAAGAAAGAACCAAAATTTATAGGAAAATAAAATTTTTCGAACAGGAGAAAGATATGTCAAAATTAAGAGAAGTAGTAATAGTAGACTATTTACGAACACCAATGTCAAGAAGTCGTCCAGATCAACCAGAAAGAGATGTGTTCCATTCAATTCCGGCAGATAAATTATTATCAATCGTTATAAAAGAAATATTAGCAAAAGCGAAGTTTAATGTTTCTAAAATTGATGAATTAATTACAGGGTGTGCTAATCAAGTCAAAGAAAACTTCCTTTACGGGGGACGCCATCCAGTTTTTTTAGCAGAGCTTCCTGATTCTGTAGCAGCATTAGGTCTCGACCGACAATGTGGATCAAGTATGTCTAGTGTCCATGTGGGGGCAATGGAAATTATGACCGGAAATTCGGAGATCATTTTAGCATGTGGAATGGAGCATATGACAAGAATTCCAAGAGGAACAGATTTAACTCAAAAACATACTGAATTAACTGATGAGGCAAAATTTCCTAATCATGCTAAATATGATTTAAATACGGGTTTTTCAATGATTCAAACAGCACAAAAACTTTGGGAAGAAAATTCGGATATAAAGCGAGAAGATATGGACAAGTGGAGTTTGAGATCTCATGAAAGAGCAATAAAAGCTCGAGATAATGGTTTCTTTGATAAAGAAATAGTACCGGTCGAAGGAATGCTTCCCGATGGAACTAAAAAACTTATTAAATATGATCAATCTATACGCGGAGGATCTGACATGGAAACAATGAAAAAGTTACGCTTAGTATCAAAAGGAATAAATAAAGAAGCACAGATCACACCTGGAAATAGTTCACCTCTCAATGCAGGGGCAGGTTGTTGTGTTTTGATGGCTAAAGATTATGCAGATGAACGAGGAATAAATTATTTGGCTAAAATTAAATCAATGGGTTGGGCGGGAGTAAATCCAAGTATTATGGGAAGTGGCCCTGTTCCTGCAAGTAAAAAAGCTTTAAAGAGAGCAGAATTGAATGTTGATGATATTGATTTTTGGGAAATCAATGAGGCTTTTGCTATTGTACCTTTATATGTGATGAAAATGCTGAACATCCCACCTGAGAAAGTAAACATCATGGGAGGTGCTATAGCACTAGGACATCCATTAGGAGCTACTGGAGTAAGATTGGTAGGTACTTTAACTAATATTTTACACATAGAAAAAGGGAAGTTTGGTCTCGCAACAGCTTGCATAGGCGGTGGGCAAGGAGTTGCTACCATTATAGAAAAAATATAGCTATGATCCTTGATTTTATACTCTCTAAATAATTCACTCTTTCAATGATTACTTATAAATGTTAAAAGATATAACTTAATATTGATTATTATTAAAGGGTGTTTAAATTAATGTTAACTGGTATCCACTTTTTATTAACTTATACTTGCAATTATGAATGTGATCATTGTTTTTTGTATTGTGGCCCTAATTTCAAAGGAACGTTTACTTTAGATCAAATACAACAAGTTCTAAACGAAGCAAATAAAATAGGGACAATAGAATGGATATATTTTGAAGGAGGGGAACCATTTCTTTATTATCCATTAATGATAGAAGGAGCTAAAAGAGCAAAACAATTAGGATTTAAGATAGGGATTGTAACTAATTCTTATTGGGCAACTTGTGCGAAAGATGCGGAATTATGGCTTAAACCATTTTCTAAAATAGGAATATCAGACTTTACAGTAAGTGATGATACATTTCATTATGGAAATGAGGAACTAAATTTATCAAAGGAAGCGAGAAATGCAGCTAAAATGTTGGATTTGCCTGTTGGATCAATTAGTATTAATGAACCTACAATAGAACACAAAGATCAAGAAAAAGGAAAGCCTGTGATTGGAGGAGGAGCAATGTTTAGAGGAAGAGCGATTGAAACATTAACAAAAGGTCTACCTAAAAGATCCTGGGAAGAAATGATTGAATGTCCCTATGAAGACCTGAAAGGGCTTGGAAGAATTCATGTTGATCCCTTTGGCAATGCTCAAATTTGCCAAGGATTAAGCATTGGTAATTTTTGGAAAACTCCATTGTCAGATCTTATTAAGAATTATGATCCAGAAGAACATCCGATATGTGGCCCCTTACTTGAGGGCGGTCCTGCTCAATTAGTTAAGAATTATAATATTGAACACGAAGACACTTATGTAGATGAATGTCATCTTTGTTTTCTTTCTCGTTTAGCCCTATTAGAAAGATTTTCACAATATATTGGGCCAAAACAGGTATATGGATTAGAGGAATAATAATGTTCTTAGAGATTTATATCAATTTTTAAAAGATCATTTGCACTCGAAGAAGAGCCAACATAAATTGAGTATTTCATATCTTCAATCTCCCAAGATTTAGTTTCCGGATTATACCAAGCCAGATCCTTTTTCTTCACTTCAATTGAAATTGTTTTTGATTCATCTGGTTCCAATGGTATCTTTTTAAATCCACGCAGTATTTTTAAAGGACGATCAACAGCGGAGTTCTCAAAACCTATATATAATTGTGCAATTTCTTCACCTGCTATTGAACCTATATTAGAAACGGTAACACTCGCAATAATTGAGTCCACTGTAGTTTTAGCTTGCAAATTCTTATAGTTGTAATTAGTATAGCTCAATCCAAAACCAAACGGAAAAGCAGGTTCGCATTTTTTCTTATCCATTAAGGTGTAACCGTGATAATATCCATATTCAATCTCATCAGCATTACGGTCGAAAAAGGGTAGATCTGCGGGATCTTTAGGGATTGAAACAGGTAATTTTCCACTTGGATTTACTTTTCCAAAAAGGATGTTAGCAAGAGCAGTTCCACCTTCCATACCGGAGTACCAAGCCATAATAATTGAAGGCACTACATTTTTCCATTCTTCCATAATAATTGCACTCCCTCCAACAAGTACTATAACAGAATTAAATTTTATTTCTGAAACAACTTTAATTAATTCAATCTCTTCTGATTTCAAGCCAAGATTAATGCGATCTCCACCACGCTTTATCAAGGGGATAGATTCCCCTTCGTCTTTATATGTATATCCAACGATTATAACTGCAGCATCTGCAGAAGCAACAAGATTCTTAACATCTTCTAGATCAGAACCATCATGATAAAGAATGTTAATATATTCTCCTGAAAATCTCTTAATACCTTGTAAAGGAGTTATGATTTTATTTTGTTTTACATAACTACTTCCATGATCACCCGTATTTTTTAAGTTAGCTAATGGACCTATTACTGCTAATGTTTTTATCTTATGTTTATCGAAGGGTAATAAATTTCTATCATTTTTAAGTAATACCATACTTTTTTCAGCAACTTTACGGGATAATAGAACGTGGTTTTCGCAACCGATCAAATCCTTGGTATATTCTTGGGGATCTTCTCTTGTAGTAAATTTTAGTACTGTTCGAATTACTCGACGAGCAGCATCATCAATTAATTCCACTGGAACTTTTCCATTCCTAATAGCTCTTTTAAGTTTTTTGCCATAATATTTTTTCCTAGGCATCTCAACATCTAAACCACCTGTTATACCCCCTATGGTATCGCGAAGACCCCACATCCAATCGGAATGCACAAATCCTTTAAATCCCCATTCCTTTTTAAGAATTTCACGTAATAGGTATGCATTATGACCACAATATTCACCTCTCATTTTATTATACGCAGACATAACTGTTGCACAACCTTGCTCGATACAATATTTGAAGTGAGGGAGATATACTTCTCGTAAGGTACGCTCATCTATCTCCACATTCACCTTAAATCTTGCATCCTCTATGCTATTTAACGCATAATGTTTGATAGTTGCCATTACATTATGTTTTTGTACACCTCTTAGTAATGCAGTTCCAAGCATCCCAAGAAGAAAGGGATCTTCACCATATGTTTCTTGTGCTCTCCCCCACGCAGGATGCCTTAGAAGATTAATACACACACCTCCAAAAAGATTTCCACCATGAGCACGGACCTCTTTTCCGATTGCTTCACCTACTTCTTCTTCTAAATCAATATCCCAAGTAGCACCTCGAGCCATTGAAACAGGAAAACATGTAGACCCCGGTATTATTACTCCACGAGGACCATCTGTAAAAAGAAATGGAGGGATCTTTAAACGCTCAACCCCTCCTCCAGGGTATGCTCGTACACCAAAATTCCGATCTTTAATTAAATATTTAAGAATTCCATTTCCTGACATTTGATCAAGCTTTTCATCTAATGTCATTTGCGTAATATAGCGATTTACTAGCTCATTGAGCTCTATATCACTCAATCCTTTAGCATTGTCAACCTTCTCCATCTAATCACCTTAGTATTGAATTATTTGAATACTAAGATTGATAATAATATAAAATAATAAAATTTTTTCTTTAGAAAAATTCAAATTTTAACCTACAACTTTTGGATCTTGTAATCCTATGAATCATGCTAAAATATCAAGATACTCATTTTGATTTATGCAATTAAAAGACTTTATAAGAGCATTACAAATAGAAAATGTCCAAAACAAGCTAGTTTCAGAATATCCTGAAAGAGGGAAAAAATCACATTTTATTTCTTTAGATATTTTTTTTGGTAAATTTCTCTTTCCAAAACCTTTGACCCAAAATTAAATAATGGAAATGATCTGATGGTACTCTTCCCATAATTTAAATTAAACTTTTTATACTTTCAAAATTTAAATTTAGTATTTTAGAACGTTTTGATATTTTACAAGAACCTCATTAATGTCAAAGTTTATTATTCTTGGATTCTTTACATATTTAATTCTTTAAGAATAAATTTAAATCTTAAGAATAGTAAAATTTTTAAAATTGGTTTTAAAAGTGGTAAAAGGAACAGTAAAATGGTTTAATAGCCGAAAAGGCTTTGGATTTATAAATTCTGAAGAGGGAAACGATGTTTTTGTACATTACTCTGCATTAAGTGGCGGAGATGAATATAAAACATTGAATGAGAATGATCAAGTCGAATTTGACATCGTAGAAGGTCAAAAAGGACCGCAAGCTAGCAATGTTGTTGTTACAGAAAAAGCCCCTCAACAATATAATCCATATGATCGAGGCGGAAAACGAAGTTTTCGCTTTTAATTATGAAATTTTATAAATCAACAAAATAAATAATTTAGAATAAGTATTAAGTAATAATTAGTAAAATCCTCTTTTTGCGATTGTTATCGAATCTTATTTTTTTTTTTCTCATTTTCTTATTAATTCTATATCTTAAGAATTTCCAATTGAAATTATGAAAAAAAAAAGATTAAATAGAATATTTTTCAACCAGATGGTTTAAAATTCAGTTAATTTTTAATGCTAAAAGGCAAAATTTGTTCGCTTTAATTTGAACTTAGATTAATATCTGACTGCTTAACATGTAAATCATAAAATTAAACAACTTTTGGGGTGATAACTATTAAAATAAATAATATTACATCAGAAGGGTTTGTGTGTCCTTGTCCTAAGATAAAATGTTCCAACCATGGAAATTGTGAAGAATGCACAAAATATCATTCAATTTCAGATGGTCTACCTTTCTGTAAGAGAGAACTTGGTCTGTTTACTAGAATCTTTTATAAAGAAAATTATGAGATGGTTCAATTGTTAAAAAGAGAAGAGAGGATATGAAAAAAGTTATAATTTTATATGATTCTATCGATGGAAATATAAAAAGAGTTGCTATGTCAGTAATTCGTGGATTAGAGGCAGGAGGCCTGTTGGTAGATAGTTGTTCGATTCAAAACTTTAAGATAAATAAATTAAAAAGTTACGATGTGATTGGAATCGGAGGCACTACTCATTTTCATGGCGCTTCAAAAGCAATGAAATCATTTTTAAGGAAAATTAAAGATTTCAAGATGCCAAATAAACAAGGTTTTGCATTTGAGACTAAAAGAGATTCTATTTTAGCAGAATCTGCTGTTAAAAGGATTATAAGATATCTTCAGAAGATGAAATTGGACATTATTCATTCAACTTTAACTGGTGTAATTCTTGATAAAAAAGGCTCTTTAAAAGAAAATGCACTCATTGAGATGGAAAAAATTGGTTTAAATTTATCTACTAAAATAGAGAATTTTAAAAGTCAAATTGCTTTTAAAAGTAAAGCGAGAGGGGAGAACAAAGAAACAAAGGAAGATCTAACTAACCTAAAGAGTTGGAATCGATTAAAATGGTTACTTTTAGGAGGAGGTCCTTTTTTTTTCTTTATTCGAGCAATCAACCTAGCATGTATTGGAGGAGATTGCTTCGGTACAATAAATCCTTATGCTTCATGGTCCTTGTTAAGTCTGGAAATGGCTATTTCAGGGTTAACAGGTGTAAGAGGGTTGGCTTTATGGAAAAATGGGCCTGTATCTAATCAAACACTTAAATTTAGAAAACTTATTTCATCTAAGGCTTTCTTAATTGCCGTAATTACTTCTTATATTCTACATCTGATAAGAGTTACAATATGGATCTTATTATGTGTAATATAAGTTATTTAAAAGCTAAAATTAAATTCCTTTTTATTCATTTTATTCATATAATAATTTTTCTTTCCAGGTATCATAAAAAAGTCCTTTAAAGAGAACATCCGATATTATTGATTCTACTTTTTCCTTTTTTAGTTTTTGAATTAAATTATTAAGTTCATTCATAGAATTACACCACGTATAACATAATAAAAAATTAGGAACATTACTAAACGACCAACAAAAAAATATATTGGGTTGATAAGTATCTATAAAATACTGAGCCATTTCATCTTTGTTTGAAGGATTAATTAAAGAAATTTGAAGTAAAGTAAAAATATCATTAGAAGAAACGGGATTAAAATTTATAGATAATTCAATTAAACCTTCTTTTATCATTCGATTTAATCTTCTACGAACTGTACTTGAAGTGCTATTTATATCATCAGCAACTTCAGATATCGGTTTTCGTGAATCATTATGCAATGAACGTATTATTTCTATATCTAATTTATCTAAATTCATATTTATATTTTTTGATCTAGGCCTAATATATCGTCGTGGGGAATAATAAAATATTCCATGAAGTAAACCTAGAGTTGGAGATTGTACTTCTGCTTCCTGAGATACAAAAGAGGAATAATCATCCAATTCATGAATATTTTTCAGGTGAGCCCCAACATAAATATGATTTCTACTTGATAATAGAATATTATAAGTATTTTCATGTTCTCCTAATTTAGAGGTAACTAAATTCATATTTTGGGCTTTACTTTCACCAAAAATGAAGGTATAGATGGCATTAACGGCGTAAGGGTTAATTTTTGCTGTAAATTTTTGAATAATATTTAACTCAATTAAAGTTTGAACTCTTTTGTAGATAGCATTCACTGAGAGAGCTAAATAATTTGAGATTTCTCTATAAGATAAGCGTGAATTAATAAGTAATAACATAATTATTTTCATATCGATTTCATCCATAAGAAATAGTATAAAAAAAAAAAAATAAATTTAATGGATTATACTTTTTTCCCTTTTTAATTTTTTTTGCAGAAAAACCTTAAGATTCCTATTAAAATATTTCATCAAATGAATCAGAAGTATCGAACCTATCAATGCCATAGCAAATAAAATTAACGTACTATATGGTGTAAATGAACAATGAGCAATATATCCTAAATAACATTCTTTAGTAGCACCCCATCCTATACTCTCAGTAGGTATTAATGTCCATATACCCGTATAAATTCCACCTATTAACAATGAAAAAACGAAGATTAAGTAAAGCATTAGGAAAAAAGCCTTTATTACCTTTTTAACTAAATCAAATACTCTTTTTATCAATTTCTTCACTTGATTTTTTTTTTGAAACTTAATTGTTCAAAATCTAAATACAATTCATCTAGATATATTTCCATGTTTAAGATTAAGGGGAAATTTTCTACTCGCTAACTATGTTTTATGATCAAATTTTCAACTAAATGGTTGAAAAGAAAGTGCTAAATTTAAGGTCTAATTAATCAAATATTTGAAATTCAATAATAAAAGCAAAAATTAACTAGTATTAGTTTTACAGTCTTTATTAAATGATAGTTATTGCACTTTTTCTTGCTGTTCGTGAAATAAATTTTTTCCAAAAATTTCAAAAAAGTAAAAGTTTATTTTCATTAGATGCTTTCTTCAAATGGTTCTTTAATAATTAAAGAATTTCTTAAATTAAAAACTTGGTTTTAAAAGTGGTAAAAGGAACAGTAAAATGGTTTAATAGCCGAAAAGGCTTTGGATTTATAAGTTCAGAAGAAGGGAACGATGTATTTGTACATTATTCTGCACTTAGTGGTGGGGATGAATATAAATCATTAAACGAAAACGATAAAGTTGAGTTTGATGTTACCCAAGGTGAAAAGGGCCCACAAGCTAGTAATGTAGTCGTTACCGAGAAAGCCCCTCGACAATTTAGCTCGTATAATAAAGGTGGAAGAGGGGGCAAAGGCGGTCGAGGCGGTAAACGTTATTAAGAATATGAATCATATAAATCTAATTAAAGTAATAATAAACAATACGTAGGATATAATAATTAGTAAAAATCTCTTTTTGCAATTGTTATCAAACCTTCTCTTTTTTTTTTAAATTCTAATTTTTATTTTTTTATAGGTATTAGTGAATAGTAGTAAAATCATTAATGAAAATCTAAATAATAATAAAATTCTAATTACATCATAACAAACCTCAATATAAAGCTTGGAAAAAAAAGCTATTCCAAGAATCATAAAAATTATTATTTTCTAAAGAATTTTTTAGATTGATGATGAGGACTAGTAAGTGGAATCTTTGTATACTACTATTTTTATCTTTTAATATTATAATGCTCATTGGCTGGTCAATTTTATTATTATGGTGGGCTAAATGGGAATTTATTTTTGATCCCACTACATATATTCCAGTAGGAATTGGTTTAGGAGCAATTGTATTTTTAATGTGCTATTTTTTCTCAAAAGGGATCATAAAAGTCTTAAAAGATTTCCAAACAAGAGTTCAATTTAAAAAGCGAGCTATTATAGCCTCATTAATGATATTTTTCGTTTTCACTTCATTTTCGATCTTCGTAATCGTTATAGCATTTACCCCATCTGCGCCGATATATTATGAATATAATGATGGTCCTTATTTGATATGGAATGATAATCCAAAAACTTCAATGACAGTAATTTGGATTACTTCTGCTCCTTCCAAAACAGAATTATTATATGGAAAAGATATCAATAATATGATGGTAGTGAACGGAAAAACTGGAACACGTCATATAATTAAATTAACAAATTTAGATCCTAATTCTACGTATTATTATAAAATTCCTAACTTTTCGGGTATTACCTATAATTTTAATACTGCCCCCGTAAGCGAAGAACCATTTAATTTTACAGTTGTAGGAGATAATAGAAATAATGGAGGAGCTAGTATTTCGAATTATGGTTCAGTCATTACTGCCATGCTTCCTTTTCGATATGAATTTATAATTAATGTAGGTGATGTTTGCTATGATGGTAATGATTTCGATTCTTGGCATGAATTTTTTGATAATATGGAGCGGCATGCTTCCAATCATCCCTATATGATTGCAATTGGTAATCATGAATACGGGAATGATTTTTTTGCTGTAAATTTTAAATACTTTTTTCCTTACAAATATTCTAATATTAATGGACACTATTATAGTTTTGATTATTCTAATGCCCATTTCTTAATGATTGATAATTTTGATAATCCATTTTCTGGGGGGCATTATATAACAGAAACACAATTAGCATGGATTAAAAAGGAGTTAGCTGCAAATCAAGATAAGTGGTTATTTGTTGCATTTCACGTACCAGTATATAGTACGGGCGATTATAATATGGATCAGATATTAATCAATCAGCTGGCACCAATTTTTTATGAATATGAAGTTGATGTGGTTTTTACTGGACATGATCATCATTATGAAGCATTTTGGGTAAATCAGACAGAAGATTGGGGGGGAACTTATTATTTCATATCTGGAGGCGGAGGAGCAGATTTAGATTTAGGAATAATGGAGAGAAAGGCTAATCCTTGGAGAGAACTCTATCATAACGCTTCATTAGACCCCTATCAGTTTGATTATGTTACCCTTCATAACCAAGTCTATGGAGAACTTACATATCAGTTTATGCATTTTGAAGTTAATGGTTCTAATCTTCATATTCAATCAATTAGAGAGAATGGTACTCTTATTCATGAAATCTCTATAGTTAAATAAATTATAAATAATATTGTCAAAAATAAGAAGGATAAATTTAAAATAAAAAAAAAATTAAAAAGATGATTTAAAATGAGTTTACAAGGATGTTTAGCAAGTCGTAAGGATTGTTCGGGTGAAGGTCAACCTTTAACAATGATGGAAATTATGGATATTTGCAAATCGACGCAACAAGCGGCACCTTCAAAATCGCTTTTTGTTGTACTACCTGATGGGAAGGATTATACCGGGGGCATCTATCTGTACAATGGTGGAGAATTTACCTTAATTACAGATAAAGAGAAATCGAGATATAGCATGGAGCTCTACCCAGAATTGAATCGTAATGGAACGATCGAGCTAAAAGAATTGATTGATGTGGGACTTATCTTACAATATCTTTCATTAAAAGTGGAAAGTATGGGTTTAGGAGTATCACAAAGAGCGCGAGTTCCAAAAAAAATTAATCAAATTGTTAATAAAGAAACTAATCGAAACTACAAATTTTTGTATTCAGTGGCAGTCCGTAAACGAGATCATATTACTGTAGTTGAAGATTCATTAGAACCTCTTCAAAAAAAGCTAATGGAAGGTACTATTTTACTTGATACTCCAGAATGCTATAAAAATCGCGCGATTTATGAGAACCGTTATCAAGGTATATCGTTAGATGATGCAATTTTCAATCAGACTGACAAGAAATCTCCTGATATGACTTCCTTATATGAACTTTCCCAACTATTATGGGCCTGCCAAGGAGAAACAGATCATACGACTCATGGTAACCGTGATCCATTGGATAAAAATGGTTTTGGTCGTGTACACGCATCAGGATGTGCAGGTTATGCGGTATATCCCATTGTCTTTGTAGATAAACTCGCCAACTTAGAAAAAGGTGCTTACTGGTATAATCCTATCGGTTTTTCTGCTCTAAATAGATGGATTTATGTAAATAATCAGTTTAATTATGACCATTTTATTCAAAAATATAACGCTGATAATTCCATCATGGAAATCCAAAAACAATTTAGTATTAAATTTCCAAACTATATCATTTTATTATGTATAGATAGAAAAAAACCGTGCTCAGGATTTGGACATAGTAAAATAGGTAAACTTGTTATGAGTACCGAATATTGGGGGGAAGTTGAAGCCGGAATGGCACTTGCAGGATTACAACTCCAAGCCAATGCTTTAGGTATCCCGTGGCAAAAAAAAATAATAATAAGTCCAGAAGATCCCAAATACAGGAGATTATTCAATCTTGAGTCCGTTGAGCAATCAATTGATAAAATGGTATCAAATTTAGAAAACCTTCCAAAAAATGAGAAACTATCTCTTAAAGGACATTTAATACCAGCCATCCTATTTTATGTTCAATAAATAAAGATTTCTTCATATAATAAAAATGTTAATTGGGAGCTTATCCATGAGTTTATTATAAATATATAATTTGATATTAGAAGTAATTTAAAATTATTTATGCAATCCTTAACCAATCCTTAGTAGAAAAGCTTATAGTTATGGATAGCTTCTTTTAATCATTGACTAAATCAAAGATTTTATATTTAATATTATCAATTTTCATTACTTTTATTGCAGTTATTATCGTTTTGTTCTCGCGATACGAATTCCAATCATTATACCTATGGAAATCCATTGATATTATCCTCCTTAAAGGGTATGAAAGCTTTACGATTTTTTTCCTTTTCCATTTGATTATAGGAGGTCCTATTTTTTGCGTATCTTTTTTTCAATGCATTGAAATTGTGAAAATAAATAATGAGGTACATCAGGCAAAAAATAGACCAAATAAACTCCTTATGAATGGTTATTATGCAAAAGTCAGACATCCCATGACAACAAGATTTTTCTTTATCTCTTTATCATTTTTCTTTATGTTTTGTTCCTTAATAGCAATACCTATAATATTGTTGTTAGGTATTATTTTTGGATTAATAACCTTATATGAAGAAAAGAAGATTTTATTTCCTCTTTTTGATATTGAATATGAAATTTATCAAAAAAAGGTAAAATTTCGATTTTTTACTCGTAAAATGAAATTTATTGTTTTTTTATTAATAATTGAAATGTTAATTGGGAGCATATTTATTTGATTGCTAGACTAATTACATTATTTTCGATTAAAAACAATTAGTAATTAGCTATAAGTAAAACAACTTCAAATTAACTAATATTCCGATTTATTCTTTTTTAACCAATCAACCGCAAAATCGATAATTTCTCTTTGAGATATTAATCTTGCTTCAGCTAAACCTATTTTACCTGGTTTATAGTTAATCTTTGATTCAAAATCTTTTCCTATTTGTTCAAAAACATCACTATTGAGATTTAACTCTGTCCATTCTACCCATTTCCTATGACCATCAACAAATATTGCGGTTCCATTCAATTTGTATTTTTTTCCTGGGAAATCGCTTCTATATTCTGCTAGATGAATCGAAGAGTTGCTCGCATGATTTACACCAATCAATAAGACTTGTCCATTAAGATCATAAATTCGAGAGACTGGAGAATTTTCGCCCAAATCTGCGTTTAACTGATGATTTTCTGTAATAAATTTTGCATTTTTACCCCAGGCAGCAAATGACGATACAGGATGATTACTCCGCAAAACATTTGGCCATTTTCTAAAAGTTTCTACAATAACCCCCAATCCTCTGGAAGGAGTAATTTCAGGATGGTAAGCAGGCATTTCTTCTCGAATACTGTTCCACCAATTTTTAGGTACAGGTGGATTTTCCCATCGAGAGGGTTCTGTATTGTCACCTACAAATGTCGGCATCACCAAAGTACCTTCAGGTGTTAACACTTGCATTATCGCTTTAATTACAGACACCGGTCCTCCGACTGTCCAACCCATCTTACTTAATGAACTGTGCATAATAATTACTGATCCAGCTTTAACACCAAGTGCTTTAAAGTCATTTTTTAATGAAGTGATTGTATTTGGATGCGTAGTTAATTTAACAACTTTATCTTCAGTCATCTTTCTCATTTCATTCTCCATAAAATATTAAATAGTCATTTTGTTAATTAGTTTAAGATTGTTATTATATAAACAGTTAAAGTAATTATGAAAAAAAAGAGAAGGATTTTTACTTCAAATTCAAAAATCTTTTTGAAATATAAATATTAAATTTTCAAATTTTTTCTTCTCATCAAATCCTATTCATCAAATAAGGGATTATAGATGAATTTTATGCAATATTCTTAGTAATATCCGAACTATATTCGGTGGATTTAAATATTATAAGTTATATATTATATTGTATAGGAACGTAAATTATTCAAAATTAAAATATATAGCTTAATAGAATTTTATTCAGATTAATACAAATAGAAGGAGTTATTGATTTTTATGGTAAAGTGTCCAAAATGTGGGTTTGAATATTCATTAGGTACCAGAATATATCACTCTTGTGAAGATTATTCAATATGCCATGGAGTTATTTTTGAAAAGGAACGTATATCTAGACCTTGGAATTGCAATCCAATTGGAAAGAGGGAACCACTACATTTAGAACCAAAAAAAGAACTTAAAATGAATGAAGAGTTTATATATGCTATAAAAAAGGTTAATTTTAATCCCTAATTTCTTTATTTCTACTATTATATTTTTGAAAGTTTTACTACTTTAAACCAAAAGTCTTCTATAGCTTTAACTATTTTATAAAAGTCTTTTATCTCTAGTGGTTTATTTACAAAAGAATTTGCATGGAGATTGTAAGCTTTTATTAAATCTTCTTCATTGGACGAGATTGTTAAAATCACAACAGGAATTCGTTTTAAATTTTCATCTTCTTTAATTTCTTTTAGGACCTCTAATCCATTTTTCCTTGGCAAATTTAAATCTAAGAGAATTAAATCAGGACGACAGGCTTTAGAATATTTACCTAACTTTTTTAAAAAATTAATTGCCTCAACACCATCTTTAACAATATGCAATTCTGTGTCTATTTTACTTTCGTGAATAGCTTCTTCTGTAAGACGAATATCTGCGGGATTATCTTCTACAAGTAAAATCTTGAAAGCTTTTTTATTTTCTTCTACCATAATATCTCAGAACTCTTTTAAATGCTTTTTCTTTTTTTTATTGGAATTGTGAAATAGAAAGTTGTTCCTTTACCTACTTCTGATTCGACCCATATTTTTCCACCATATCTTTGAACAATCTTCTTACATATAGGTAATCCTATTCCAGTACCAGGATATTCTTCTTTGGTATGAAGTCTATAAAATATGTTATAGAGGCGATCAAAATATTTTGATTCAATGCCAATACCATTATCTTTTATTGAAAACAACCATTCGTTTGTTGTTTCGACTACTCCTATATGGATAATAGGAGGTATATCTCTTCGAAATTTAATAGCATTACTAATAAAATTTTGAAATAATTGTAAAAGTTGAGTTTTATCAACTTTTAGTATTGGCATTCTGTCATAAGTAATAACTGCTTCGCTTTCCTTTATTGATTCCTGCAAATTATATAAAGCATCTTTTAAAATATCCTCAAGATCAGATAATAAAGGTGGTTCAGCATGTGTTGTGATTCTTGAATAAGCCAGAAGATCTTTGATAAGAATATTCATTTTTTTTGCACCATCTGTAATGAAAAAGATGAATTCTTTACCATCCTTATTCAATATATCTCTATATTTTTCTTCTAGAAGTTGAGAAAAACTTATAATTGCACGTAAAGGTTCCTGTAGATCATGGGATGCTACATATGCAAATTGTTGCAGATCTTCGTTTGAGCGCCTTAAGTCTTCTATTATATTATTTAATTCAATTTCACGTTTTGATATCTGTTCTGATAGCAATGCTACAACTATTCCAACAAGAATTAGCAATATTCCTCTAGAAAAATCATTGAGAGTATTTGGACTAAAAAAATTCTGGTTTTGAATATTATGAAATAATATTAAGATCACAGCTAAAAAACAAGGAACAATTAAACCTTTTCTCTTCCACCACAAACAAGCTAAAATTGAAGGAAAGTAGAAAAGATGAGCGACTAGGAGAGTAGTTCCAACTATAATTTCAAAATAGTAAACTAAAACGCATGAAATGATGATTAAAATTAAAACTATAAGAAATTTTATCCTCTCTTCTTGATATTTAAATTTCATGTAATATCTCTCCTAAATTCTCAGGTTTCAATAAAATTAGATTTAAACTTATAATCAATCTTTATTTAAGTAAATAAAGATAGGTATTTAAATATCGTAGTGAGAAAATTGAATTATTAAAAATAGTGTTCAATGAAATTTCAATATTATCGAATGTAAGTAGGTAATAATAATCATTTATAGATGTTTTTTCATTTTATTACCTCTAAAAATCAGGTCATTTAATATTTTATCTTTGAAAAATTTTCGGGAAAAAATCTTCAATCCTAATTCAGAATTATATATTTATATATTAAAATGAATATTATTCAGATTAATGATAAATTTACTTGTTGGAAGATTCTATAATCCCAAATATGGGTGAGCACAAATGGAAATTAAAAATATAAATATCCTACTTATAGAAGATAATAAAGCGGATATACGCCTTATTATAGAGTTATTAAAAAAATCATCAGATCAGTCATTTGATATTGAATCATGCACTCGACTTTCTGAAGGTCTTAATAGTCTTAAAAAAAAAGATTTTGATCTTATATTACTAGACTTAACGCTTCCGGATAGTGATAAAGAATCTACGCTTGAAAAGGTTCTAGAATTCACTTCGAAAATTCCTGTTGTGATTTTAACTGGATTAGATGATAAAGAAATTGCGCTAAGTTCTCTTAAAAAAGGAATTCAAGATTATTTAGTTAAAGGAGAAATTAATACAACTATTTTAACACGTTCAATCTTGTATGGAATTGAACGCCATAAAATTAAATATAAAAAAATAAAAGAAAATGAGCCTTATCAAATAGAACTGGATGATAAGGATAAGATAATCCTTAACATTTTGCAAGATAATTATAAAATATCTTATAAAGAAATTAGTGAAAAAGTAAACCTAGCAGCAAGTACCATCCATAATAGAGTTCAGAATATGATAAGTGAAGGTATTATAAGAGAATATGATACCTTTGTGGATCCATTTAAAGTAGGTTACAATACTTTAGCAATTCTTAATCTCTCTATTGAACCTTTTAAATTAGATGAAATCGCAAAAGAATTAGCAGATTTTAGTGAAGTTCAACTTGTAGCTACTTCAGCAGGAGAATATAATTTAATTTTAAAAATTATAGCTGAAAACGAGAAAGATTTGTGGAGATTCATAAATGAAAAAATTATGGTTTTAAAGGGAATCAAGCCACAAATGAATGTATCAAGTTTTATAGATATTTATAAAATGACTCATAAAGTAAAATTTAAAAATGAATAGATTTAAGGAAAGATACCTCTTAATTCAATAGCTTTAGCTAATCTAGATATAGCAATCATATATGCGGCAATTCTTAGAGTCACACCATCTTCTTTTGATATTTTATAGATCTCGTTAAATGTATTAACCAGAATATTTTTCAGTTCTTGATTAATCCTTTCTAATTTCCAGAAATAACTATGTATATCTTGAATGTATTCGAAATAAGAGACACAAACTCCTCCAGCATTAGCTATAATATCAGGAACCACAATTATCCTCCTACGTCTCAAAATTTCATCCGCTTCAGGAGTGGTGGGCCCATTGGCACCTTCTATTATGAATTTACATTTTATCTTTTCTGCATTTAAATGGTTAATTTGATTTTCAATGGCAGCAGGGATTAAAATATCACATTTAATAGTTAAGAGGTCTTCATTAGAAACATAGATATAGTTTTCATCCTCGTAATCTCTTAAAAGACCATCATTATCTCTCCATTCTAATAGTTTTGTTATATTCAAACCCTGTTCATCATATAAGCCTCCACTAACATCTGAAACGGCTATTATCTTAATACCTTTTTCATATAATATCTGAGCAATATTTCCACCAACATTACCAAATCCTTGTATAACAACTTTCGAAGATTTTAGATCCCAATTTTCTTTATTACATAATGATTCAATTATGTAAAATAACCCCATTCCAGTTGCAGTTTCTCTTCCCACTGAACCTCCA
>Ga0209427_10002031_pt1 | contig 23637 bp, 20 predicted proteins | sample DeeMarSWOR136_30_FD_187465 | JGI IMG/M metagenome (GOLD analysis project Ga0209427, IMG submission 187465) | Marine sediment microbial communities from White Oak River estuary, North Carolina - WOR-1-36_30 (SPAdes) (version 2) | ecosystem: Environmental > Aquatic > Marine > Intertidal zone >...
TATCCACGATTCTGTCCTCGAATTCAATATTGGGGTATTCCCCGGCTACTTCCCGGGCAACGGATAGAAACAGCCCATCGGAAAACTTCATGATGTTGGCTTTGTGCACCGCCGTTACCTTTCGCCGATGGTGTCTTCGGGCATAATCAAAGGCGAACCTGACGATTCTCCGGCTACACGTCTCGGAGATTACCTTAATACTTATCCCGGAGTCCTGCCTGATGGTGTCACCGGTGGTCTGTGAAATCAGCTCAATAAGTCTCCCCGCTTCGGGGGTGCCCTCTTCAAACTCGATACCACTGTAGAGGTCCTCGATATTCTCCCTGACAATGACGATGTCGACATCTTTGTAGGGTGAAGGGACTCCGGGGTAGGTCTTGCAGGGACGCAAGCAGGCATAAAGCTCCAGTCCCTTACGAAGGGCGACGTTAACGCTCCTGAAGCCCGAGCCCACCGGGGTGGTCACCGGACCCTTGATGGCAACCCTGTTCTTCCTGATGGACTCAAGCACGGAGTCAGGAAGCGGCGTGCCCAGCTTTTCCTGAGCGGCGCTACCCACCTGGGCTATTTCCCAGCGAAAATTGACTCCGGTGGCTTCCAGGACTCGTCTGGTTGCCTCCGCCACCTCAGGACCCACGCCATCGCCGGGAATGAAGGTAATATCGTAAGCCATAAAAGCATCTCCTCCCAACTCTCACCAATTACATAACAGGCTATATTTTAAAATCGCCGTATTTCTGAATATAAGACAAGAGCCCACCCTCGTCAAGGATACGGAGCATGACCTCGGGGATTTTACCGAAGGTCATCTGCTGGCCGCTGGTCTTGTCCCTGATGACGCCAGCCTTGAGGTCGACCTCAAGCTCATCGCCGTCATTGATGTCATCGGTATTGCATATTAATACTGGAAGTCCCAGGTTTATGGCATTCCTGAAGAATATCCGGGCAACCGATTTGGCCAGTATAGCGCTTACCCCGGCCATCTTGATAACCAGCGGGGCGTGCTCGCGGCTGGAGCCCAGCCCGAAGTTATTTCCGCCAACTATGAAATCGCCCTCCTTCACCCTGGAAACAAAGGTAGGGTCGGCATCCTCCATAACGTGCCTGGCCAGCTCGGGAAGGTTACTTCTCAGGTAGGCGAACCTTCCCGGTATTATGTGGTCTGTGGAAATATCGTCGCCGAATTTAAAAGCTCTTCCGGTTAACATCTAAAAAATTCCCTCTTAAAGCTCCATACCATTAAATTCCTGATTCGTTCTCTTAAAATTCCTGACCTGCCTTATTTACAAAAAATCCCGTGGGTCGGTGATTTCCCCGTTGATAGCACTGGCCGCTGCTGTTGCTGGACTGCCCAGGTAAATGAAAGCCTCGGCACTTCCCATCCGGCCCTTGAAATTCCGATTGGCCGTTGACAGGCAACTTTCACCGTCCCCCAGCACCCCTTGGTGCAGGCCAAGGCAGGCGCCACAGCCCGGCGGCAGAATTACCGCTCCAGCCTCGAGCATGGTCCTGATATAACCGGCCGTGATAGCAGCCAGCAGAACCGAACGCGACGCCGGGACGACTACCAGCCGTGTCTGGCGATAACGCTTTTTCCCTTGTAAAATCTTAGCCACAATCTCCAGGTCTTCCAGTCGGCCGTTGGTGCAGGTGCCGATATATACCTGCTGGACCCTGGTACCCTTCAGTTCTCCAACCGTGGCGATATTATCCACAGTGTGAGGACAGGAAACCGTCGGTTCAAGTCCGGCGGCATCAATATTGATGGTCTGTTCATAGGTAGCGTCATTGTCAGGGTAAAGTGATCGATAATCACCGCCCCTCCCCTGCTCTGACAGGTATTCCTTTGTCGTCTCGTCAGCCGGGAAAAGCCCCACCTTGGCACCGGCTTCGACCGCCATGTTGGCGATGGTGAGGCGCTGCGAGATACTCATGGCATCAATAGTATCACCGGCAAACTCCAGGGATTTATAAGTAGCACCGTCGGCGCCAATCTGCCCGATGAGTTGAAGAATAAGGTCTTTGGCATAGACACCGAGCGGCATCGTGCCGGTTACCGCCACCTTTATGCTTTCTGGCACACGAAACCACGACCTGCCCAGGCGGAAGATAACCGCCACATCGGTAGAGCCCATGCCGCAGGCAAAAGCCCCCAGCCCGCCGGCAGTCACCGTATGCGAGTCAGTGCCGACAATCAGGTCACCCGGTTTAGCCAGCGATTCAGCCACCAGCTGGTGACAGATACCATCGCCGACATCCGAGAGGATACTGTTCGTCTCCTGGGCAAATTTACGCAGAAGCATGTGGTCGTTAGAGAGTTCGCGGCTCTGACTGGGAGCGGCATGGTCTAGAAAAAAGGCAGTCGATAGTGAATTAGCCAGACTCTGGAACCCTGCTGCCTGAAACTGTCTCACCGTTAGCGGTCCGGTGGTATCCTGAACGAAAGCCAGGTCAACCTCAGCCACGACAATATCTCCTGCCCTGGCTTCACTCTCTGATTTGGCACCGAGTATCTTTTCAGCTAATGTCCTGCCCACGTTATCCCCTGGTAGCAGAACAATTGTAATGGCAATAACGGCAATGATGCAAATAGCGCCAGGATGCCATCTATTGCACATAAAGTGCTTTGTTGCTAAAATTATGTGTGACCAAGGCTGTAGGGCTGGACTGCCAAAGAAATGTTTTCTTCAGAGCACTATCTATTATGAAATCCGGTTCCACCAGCAATCTAAAGGAGTAAGTGAGGGTCAAAATGAAGCTGGAAGGTAAAGTAGCCATTGTTACTGGCGGCGGACAGGGAATTGGCGAGGGTATCGTCCGTTGCCTGGCCGATGAAGGAGCGGATATCGCCATTATTGATATCAACGGTGATAATGCCCGAAAGGTCGCTGATGAAGTCAAATCGCAGGGTCGGAAGGCGTTAGCTATAGAAGCAGATATTACCGACAACGACAAGGTGGTAAAGGCGGTCCAGGACACCCTCGACTTCTTCGGGAAGATAGACATTCTGGTCAACAACGTTGGCGGTTACCCCCTGGGTGATTTTGAGGAATCGTCCGGTATGAGCATCCTCGACCGCACCGACAAAGAATGGGACGGCTGCTATGAGCTTAACCTTAAAACTCAGGTATCCATGACTCGTGCTGTCGCTCCCCATCTCACCAGGCAAAAAAGCGGCAAAATAATAAATATTTCCTCGGTCAGTGCCCGAACACCGGGTGGCTGGCTCATATGCTACGCTACAGCCAAAGCTGGGGTGGTCCACTTCACCAGGAGCCTGGCAAGGGAACTGGCTGGAAACAATATCAATGTTAACTGTATTTGCCCCGGAGTTCTCTACACTCCGCTCTGGGAGAGAGGCTGCGCAGCACTCATCGAACGTATCCCCGAAGCCAAAGGGCTGACTCCCCGCGAGTTCTTCGATAAATTCATTGCGGCGCCGGTTCCCCTGGGCAGACCGCAGACTCCGGAGGATATCGGTCACGCCGTTGTCTTCTTTGCTTCGGAAGAAGCTAAAAATATCACCGGCCAGACCCTCGATATTGACGGCGGCTCGGCTTTTGTCTAGACAGGAAAGTAAAATGGCAGATAAGTACAGTCCACCGGAAATAGAAAAGAAGTGGCAACAAAAATGGGCCGAAGATAAGCTCTACAAGGTCACCGAGGACAGCCCCAAACCCAAATTCTATGCCCTGACCATGTTTCCTTACACCTCGGGCGACCTTCACATCGGGCACTGGTATGCCATGGCCCCCTCAGACGTACGAGCCAGGTTTAAAAGGATGCAGGGCTACAACGTGCTTCACCCCATGGGTTTCGATGCCTTCGGTCTTAATGCCGAGAACGCCGCTATCAACCACGGTATTCACCCTTACACCTGGACAATAAATAGCATAGAAACCATGCGTCGCCAGCTCAAGAGCATCGGTGCCATCTACGACTGGGACCGCGAGGTCAACACCTGTATTCCCGATTACTATAAATGGACACAGTGGCTATTCTTGCAGTTATATCACCATGACCTGGCTTATCACGGCAAAGCCCCGGTTAACTGGTGCCCCAAATGTCAGACGGTACTCGCCAACGAGCAGGTTATCAGCGGACTGTGTGAGCGCTGTGATACCGCCGTTATCCAGCGTGACCTCGAGCAGTGGTTCTTCCGCATTACCAGGTATGCCGATGAGATGTTGCGGTACGATGGTGCCGACTGGCCGGAGCGGGTAAAGATAATGCAGAGGAACTGGATAGGCAGAAGTGAAGGTACCGAAATTTCTTTCGGCCTGGACCATGCCGGTGTAGAGGAAAAGGAAATCAGGGTATTCACCACCCGCCCCGACACCACCTTCGGCGTTACCTTCATGGTACTCGCTCCGGAGCATCCCCTTGTTCCCAAGCTCACCACACCGGACAAAAAGGCTGAGGTTGAAGAATATATCAACCGTTCAAGAATGGAGACCGAAATTGAGCGGCTTTCAACCGAGAAGGAAAAGGACGGTGTCTTCATTGGCTCCTATGTAACAAATAGACTCAACGGGGAAAAGGTCCCTATCTGGATTGCCGACTACGTGCTCCTGAGCTACGGCACCGGGGCCGTGATGGGAGTACCCGCCCATGACGAGCGCGACTTTATCTTTGCCAAAAAGTACGGCATTCCCATCAGAGTGGTGATAGCCCCGCCCGGCTGGCAGGGCGAAGAACTTGAGGAGGCATATATAGAAGAGGGCAAAATGGTCAACTCGGAGCAGTTTAACGGGCTGCCCAGCCAGCAGGGCGCAGAGGCGGTTACCGACTTCCTGGAAGAAAAGAGGTGGGGGAAGCAGACGGTTAGCTACCGACTCCGTGACTGGCTGATATCCCGCCAGCGATACTGGGGGGCACCAATACCCATGGTCTACTGTGAGAAGTGCGGTATCGTTCCCGTCCCTGAAGAAGACCTGCCGGTATTGCTGCCCGAAGATGCTGAGTTCAGGCCGACCGGCGAGTCCCCGCTGGCATACCATAAAGACTTTGTCAATACCACCTGCCCGAAGTGTTCGTCACCGGCTAAACGCGAGACAGACACCATGGATACTTTTGTCTGCTCATCGTGGTACCTGCTCCGCTATGCCAGTCCACACTCTGACAAGCGCGCCTTCGAACCCGATAAAGTCAAATACTGGCTACCAGTGGACATCTACACCGGTGGCTCCGAACATGCCGTGATGCACCTGCTTTACGTCCGCTTTTTCATCAAGGCGCTGCGAGATATAGGGCTGATTGATTTTAACGAGCCGTTTAATCAGCTTTTTAACCAGGGGCACATTATCGTTGAAAAACGTAAGATGAGCAAGTCACGGGGCAACGTGATTAACCCGGATGGGTATGTCTCCGAGCTGGGAGTGGATGTGGTGCGCTGCTACTTCATGTTCCTGGGTCCCTGGGAACAGGGCGGCCCCTGGGATGACAGCGGCATAAACGGTGTCAGTCGATGGTTAAACCGTGTGTGGAACTTGGTGCTGGATGGCTATACCAGCCACGCAGACGTAACTTCTTCAGTAAGAGAGGAATCAGAACGAGAGCTGGCTCGTGTCACACACCAGACCATCAGAAAGGTAACCAGTGACCTGGAAAGGTTCCGATTTAACACCATGATTGCCGCACTTATGGAGTTCTGCAATTATCTGACCGATGTAAAGGAAGCCGGTCAGGTTGGCGACTCAGCCTGGAAAGAAGCCATAGATAACCTGCTCCTGCTGTTGGCACCGAGTACTCCGCATCTTGCCGAGGAGCTATGGCAGAGGACCGGGCACGATTACAGCATACATAACCAGGACTGGCCGAAGTGGGACGAAGCACTGGCCAAGGACGAAGAGATAACCCTGGTGGTTCAGGTAAATGGCAAAGTCCGCGACCGGATTGCCCTCGCTCTGTCTGTTATCGATGCTATGGACAACGAAGAGGCTGAAATATCGCAGTGGGTACTGGATAACTCCGAGCGACTGAACTCCTTCCTGGAAGGTAAAACAATCGCCAGAAAGATTTACGTGCCACGCAAGCTAATGAACTTCGTGGTACGCTAGACGGCTACCAAACAGTCCGTTCATAACGGGTATATTAAAAGACAACACCTTTGAAGCCTAATAAACTAGCCCTTAGATATGGAGAGTCATAGAGGGGCACTGCCCCTCTAACCATATTCCTCCCGCTCTCCTTAAAAGGAGAGGGGGAAACAGGGGGAGAGGTTGACAAAAATTCTTAAGATAGCCTTCATTGGTGGCGGGAACATGGGAGAGGCAATGCTCTCAGCCCTTCTCAACCGGAACCTGACAACACCTGAGTCTGTCTCGGTTAGTGATATTAGTATGTCCCGCCGCCAGTATCTCAAGCAGGAATACGCTGTCTCCGTAACCGGCGACAACCGGCAGGCAACGTTTAGCTGTGATGTTATAATCCTTGCCATCAAGCCGCAGAACCTGGATGAAGTATTGACCGAGCTCAGCGGTCACCTTAAAGCAAGCCAGCTGGTACTGTCCATCGTCGCCGGCGCCAGAATCAGCACCATCTCTCACCAACTGAACCACCGGTACGTAGTTCGCGCCATGCCTAACACCCCTGCCCAGATTGGCGAGGGTGTAACGGTGTGGACAGCCACGGATGAAGTAACCGGGGAGCAAAAGGGATTTGCAGGCTCCATTCTCGGGGCTACGGGCAAGGAGATATTTGTCGATGATGAACAGCTTATTGACATGGCTACCGCCGTAAGCGGCAGCGGACCGGCCTATCTCTTTCTTTTCGTGGAGCTTCTGATTGATGCCGCCGTGCATATCGGTCTGCCCCGCGATATGGCAGAGGAGCTGGTGCTGGAGACGGTCCTGGGTTCAGGTCACCTCATCCAGAAGTCAGGCAAACAACCCGCCGAACTGCGAAGGATGGTTACCTCGCCAGGGGGAACAACCGCTGAGGCTTTACTTCAACTGGAGAAAGGGGGATTTGCCGATCTGCTCACTAAAGCGGTGAGTGCTGCCTACGACCGGGCCAAGGAGCTGGGGAAGGGGTAGCAGTGGACATCCTGTTCGACGTTATCAGGATTCTGTGTCATGTACTCACCGCAGCCATTTTCATCAGGGCTCTCCTGTCCTGGGTCTCACCGTTACCTGCCAGCCTGCCGACTGTCATTTTGATCCGCATCACCGAACCAATTCTATCGCCTTTACGCCGCATCATTCCCCGCTTTGGCATGTGGGACTTTTCCCCGGTGGTCGCGATAATTATACTCCAGTTAATTGCCAGATTTTTACCCTGACCGTAAAATCCAGCCACCGAACAAAAAAGAGCGCCTAAATAAGTATGTTCTTCATCGTAGACCAAAGCTGAAATAACAGGAGCCAGATCTTCCGAATAAATACTAATTAACTTCTCGGCGCTCTTTTACAAGTACTATCACAGTATGGAACTGATGCTAGGTAACGGTTGGGGTTTCACCCGGATGTAACTTCTGCCACTTCTCAAGCAGTGCTTCCCGACTTTCCTCATGGTCAGGGTCAAGCACACAACAATCTACGGGACAGATTTCGACACACTTGGGATTCTCAAAGTTGCCAACACACTCGGTACACTTGTCAGGGTCAATCACGTAGATTGTTTCCCCTTCAGTAATTGCCTCGTTCTGGCACTCCGGTTCACATGCGCCACAGCTGATACATTCATCCGTGATTTTGTACGCCATGCTATATCTACCTCCTTACTTACTCGGGTAATTTACTCCTCTTCTCCGGAAATCTCACTTAGTTCTATTATATTTCTTCATTAGTGCTGCCACTACCTGTTTGGGGGCAAGGCTGTTAATATCACCGTCCATGCTGGCCACTTCCTTGAGCAGGCTGGAACTGAGGAACTGGTACTGCAAATTTGTCATCAAACAGACTACGTCCACGTCAGGAGACAACTTCTTGTTCATCAGCGCCATTTCAAATTCCCGTTCAAAGTCGGTAACTACCCTCAGTCCACGCACTATTGCCTTTGCTCCCACTTCCTTTGCAAAGTCAACAGTAAGGCTGGTAAATGACCGCACACTAACATTGGGCAGGTCACTTATTGCCTGCCTTACCAGTTCCACCCTCTCCTCCGTAGGGAATAGAATATTTTTAGCAGGAATATCAAAGACCCCGATGATTACCTTGTCAAAAAGCTTGGCTGCTCTGGTAGCAATATCGAGGTGTCCGTTGGTTATAGGGTCAAAAGCCCCCGGGTAAATAGCGATAGTCAAACGTTGTCCTCCTTTCGGTATACTGCAATACACGAATCTCCGTGGCGGTGTTCCTTGACAAGACTAAGCTTGGCATAATTTGACTCTAAAGAAAGGTGCGGGGAATGTGTTACCACTAGAACTGTATCTTTCCCAACCAGTCTGGAAGTTGCCAGTCGCGCCACCAGCTTACCTATAGACGAATCAGAATAGGGGGGGTCCATCAGTATGATACTATACTCCTTATCAAGAAAGGAAAGAGCTCTGGCTACACTGCATTGATAAACGTGAGCCTGCGCTCCCAGCTTCGTTTTTTCTAAATTCTGCCTAATTATAGCACAACAGCGCGGCTCACGGTCAACAAAGTCAACCCAGCCGGCACCCCTACTCAAAGCCTCGATACCCAAGGCACCACTTCCTGAGAACAGGTCGAGCACCATTGACCAATCGACTGCGGCGCTCTCTAAAATGGAGAAAATCGCCCCCCTCACTAAGTCTGTTGCTGGACGGACGATAGTCCCTTTTGGTACTTTAAGCTGGTGCCCCTTGGCCTTACCGGTAATGACCCGAACCATATTACCAGTTTGATGATAGTCAATCCCGACGATTATTGTCAACCCTCGGTTTTTTCCAGGAGTTGCAGCAACTTGGCATGGGCATCACCAGCCAGCGGTCTGCCATGACCGAAGCACAGGATATCAAAGTCCAGCTTCGCCATCTCCCTTACCGAGTCTATAGCTTGTTCACGGTCTATACTGACCATCTTATGTGGGAGTCTAAGCGACCTGCGGCTTCTGACTAGAGCGTCACCAACAATAAGGAGCCTGTTCCCTGGAGAGTAAAAACTAATACTGCCCGGGCTATGCCCGGGAGTATGAATAACCCTGAGGCCACCCAGCGGTTCAAGCACTTCACCGCCTTCCAGCAGAATATCAACGTCTTCAGGTTTAAGCGCCAGGTGCTTGCGTAAAGAAGAAAACGGGCGGAAACGCAGTAGCTTGCCGACACCTCTGCCTCCAGGGAATGGTAATTCTTCATCGGTATTGAGGATGCCGGCTCCGTGGGCGGCAACCTTTGCCCGGGTAAGCTCCCTCAGCTCGGCCAGTCCTCCCATATGGTCAAAATGATTGTGGGTGATAATAATGAGGCCGATTTCCTCTACCGAGCGCCCCAGTTGGTTAATGAAATCCACTATCTGGGCTGAACTGCCGTACAACCCGACATCAATGAGAGTCAGCTCTTTCTCGACAACCAGAAATACGTTGACCGCCCTGATAGAAAGCTGATAGACGTTTGGTATAATTTCCAGGGTTAACATCTGTTTTCTGGACTGACTGCTAGTTGATTACAGGGAATCCAAAATAGAATTATATTGCTCTTGGGGCTAGTCCTCCGGGCTCAGTCGTTCCAGGTTTCTCCTTCCACTGGGCTTCGGTTAAACCCAGCCTCTTGAAAATTTCGCCTATGTAACGCAGGTAGTACTGCTCGTCAAATAATGGCTCGATCTCTTTCGGAGGTAGCACGGCGGTGACTTCAGCATCCGCCTTTAATAGACCGAGGAAGTTCTTATTCCCCTTCCAGGACTTCATAGCGTTTCGTTGTACAAGCTGGTAGGCTTCCTGCCGACCCAGACCCTTGTCAATAAGAGCCAGCATTACCCGCTGGGAGAAGAGCAAGCCCTTGCTTATCTGCATATTTTGCTTCATCCGCTTCGGGTAAACCAGTAAGCCCTTCATTATTGAGGTGAAGAGGCTTAGTATATAGTCAAGTATCAGGCAGGAGTCAGGCAGGATAACTCGCTCGGGCGCCGAGTTACTGATATCGCGCTCATGCCAGAGAGCGACATTTTCCATCGAGGTTAGGGCGTGCCCTCTTACCAGTCTGGCCAGGCCACAGATTCGCTCACAAAGCTCCGGATTTCGCTTATGGGGCATGGCTGAAGAACCTGTCTGGCCGGCGCTAAAGGGTTCCTCCACCTCCCTTACTTCGGTACGCTGTAAACCTCTTATCTCGGTAGCAAACTTTTCCAGCGAGCTCGCGATAATGGCCAGGGTGGTAACGAACTGTGCGTGGCGGTCACGCTGCAGTATCTGGCTCGATACCGGTGCCGGAACAAGACCCAGCCGGGCACACGCTTTCTCCTCGACCTCAGGGGATAGTGTGGCATATGTCCCAACCGCCCCTGAAATCTTGCCCACAGCTATGGTTCTCATTGCTTGATTAAGCCTCAGCCGGTTCCGGTTCATTTCCTCAAACCATACCGCCAGCTTCAGTCCGAACGAAATCGGCTCAGCCTGGACACCGTGGGTGCGACCTGTCATCGGCGTGTATTCGTACTTTATTGCTTTCTCGGCTATAGCTGAAATCAGTTCCTTTATATCCTGAGACAATAGCTCGGCTGCCTCAACCAGCTGCAGGCTGAGTGCGGTATCTATTACGTCTGATGAGGTAAGACCAAGATGAATAAACCGCGATTCATCACCCAGGCTCTCGGAAACGGAAGCAAGAAATGCGGTCATATCATGGTGAGTTTCCTTGAGAATCTGGTTCATTCGTTTCAGATTCAGCCGGGCCATTTTTATCTTGGGTATATCCTCCCTGGGTATGACGCCAAGCTCGGCCCACGCCTCACATACAGCAATCTCCACATCAAGCCATTTAGTAAACTTATTTTCGTCCGACCAGACTCTTTCCATTGCTGGCCTGGAATATCGCTCAATCATTTACTGTCTCCTTGCAGGCTACTGCGGTATTTCTCGTAGGATTCCAGTATCTTGTCATATTTCAGACCCAGAATCTCGGCAGCGAGGTAAACGGCATTTCTGGCTCCGGCAGTCCCCACCGCCACACAGGCCACCGGTATTCCGGCCGGCATCTGGACTATCGAGTAAAGGGCATCAATGCCTTCCAGGGCACTGCTGGCCAGGGGCACGCCGATGACCGGCAGGGTGGTCCAGCTGGCAAGGACTCCCGGCAGGTGGGCGGCTCCTCCGGCGGCGGCAATAATTACCTCGATTCCCCGGCTTCGTGCCGCCTGCCCGTATTCTCTGGCTTTTTCCGGAGTGCGGTGGGCTGATATTACCGAAACCTCATAGTCAATGCCAAGCTCCTTCAATACATCCATCGCCGGCTGCATTGCTTCAGTATCCGAATTAGAACCCATTACTACGCCTACCAGTGGCATTTTATCTACTTTACTCCCTGTATTAAGGCAATATCCTTTCTATAATGACAGCCCTCGAAGTGAATCCGCGGGATGTTTTCATAGACCTTTTCTCTGGCTTCTGCAATGGTCTGCCCCTTGGCAACCACCGTTAATATCCGACCCCCGCTGGTTACCACCTTCCCCGTATCCCGGTCTATCTTCGTTCCGGCGTGAAATACCGTGATGTCTCTATCAAGATTATCCAACCCCGTCACCGGGAACCCCGTTTTATAACTGCCGGGATATCCGGCAGACGCCATAACCACACCAACACAGGCACCGTCATTGCATGCCACATTCATTTGTTCAAGGTTACCATCTATTACGGCAAAGATAATATCCACCAGGTCAGTTTCCAGCAAAGGTAGGGTAACCTGTGCTTCCGGGTCACCGAACCTGGCATTAAATTCTATCACCTTAGGACCTTCCTCGGTCACCATCAACCCACCATATAGCACACCCTTGTAAGGCTTCTCCTCCTTAGCCATAGCCCTGACCGCCGGCTCCATGATAGTCTCCTTCACTGCCTTAGCCAGAGCTGTATCAAGAAAATACGGCGGACTGAAGCTCCCCATGCCCCCCGTGTTGGGCCCCTGGTCACCGTCATAGATCCTCTTATAGTCGCAGGCAAACGCCATAGGAACGACGGTTTTGCCGTCAGTAAAGGAAAAGGAACTCATCTCCCTGCCCGACAGGTGCTCCTCAATAACCACCCTTTCACCAGCCACACCCAGCTTCTTCGCTTCCATGAGCTGGTAAAGGACTTCTAAAGCCTGCTCCACGGAATCGGCTACGGTCACTCCCTTCCCTGCCGCCAGCCCATCAGCCTTGATTACAATCGGCGGCACCTGTTGCTGTACGTATTCTTTTGCCTTACCGTATTCGGAAAAGGTCACGCTTCGGGCGCAGGGGATATTGTATCGTTGCATCAGTTCTTTGGTAAATACCTTGCTCGACTCTATTTCAGCGGCCCGTCTTGTGGGACCAAAAATGGGGATGCCTATCTCCTGAAAGTAATCAACTATTCCATCAGCCAGGGGGTTTTCTGGCCCAACAACCACCAGCTCAATACCCTTTTCCTCCACTGCCTTGCTCAGTGACTCTATATCGCCAGCACTAATATCCAGATTATGCCCAATCTGAGCAGTTCCGGCATTACCCGGAGCGGCGTAAATTTCACCAGCCTTGGGGCTCTCGGCAAGCTTCCAGACAAGGGTATGCTCCCTGGCTCCGCTACCAATAACTAATACCTTCAGATTTCAACCTCCGGTATCACTATTTTTATCTACACCACCCCTGTGTTCCCCTCTCCTATCAAAGAGAAGTGAAAGTAAGAGTTTGAAGAGACAAAGTCCCTTCAAAATTTCCCCATTAAACCGTTTTTACTCCCACTCAATCGTTGACGGGGGTTTGGATGTTACGTCGTAGACTACCCGGTTTACCTCGGGCACCTCGTTTACTATACGGTTTGAGATACGCGCCAGGACATCGTAGGGGAGACGTGCCCAGTCGGCCGTCATGGCATCATCACTGGTTACGGCACGGACACCAACCAGGTAGCCATAGGTCCGGTAGTCGCCCATCACCCCTACCGACCTCACATCGGTCAGTATGGCGAAAGTCTGCCACAGTTGGCGGTATAGCTGTGCCTTCTTGATTTCGTTCATCACAATGAAATCGGCAGAGCGCAGTATCTCCAGCTTTTCCTTGGTCACCTCACCGATAATGCGAATAGCCAGTCCCGGACCGGGGAAGGGCTGCCGCCACACCATCTCTTCGGGGAGACCCAGCTCAAGCCCTACCTGGCGAACCTCGTCCTTGAAAAGGTAACGCAGGGGCTCAATCAACTTGAGTGTCATCTTGGCCGGCAGGCCACCGACATTATGGTGGGTCTTTATCTTGGCTGAGACGGTACTTCCTGTAGAAGCGCTCTCAATTACATCCGGATAGAGAGTCCCCTGGGCAAGAAAGTCGACCTTGCCCAGTTTCCTGGCCTCTTCTTCAAATACTTTGATAAACTCCTGACCAATCACCTTCCGCTTCTTCTCCGGGTCGGTTACACCTTTCAAGCGACGAAGGAACCTGTCACTGGCATCAACGTAGATAATATTCATACCAAGGTTAAGCCGGAAGACGTTAAAGGTCCTTTCCACCTCCTCACGTCGCAGCAGTCCGTGATTAACAAATATACAGGTAAGCTGGTCGCCAACAGCCCGGTGGATAAGGGTAGCTACCACCGAGGAATCAACCCCACCCGAGATAGCATTGATAACCTTACCTTTGCCTACCTGCTGCTTGATTGCCAACATGCTCTCACTTATGAAGTTACCTATCGTCCAGTTTCCCTGACATCCACACACATTGTAGGCAAAATTCCTTAACAGCATCTTCCCCTGCGGAGTATGGGCTACCTCAGGGTGAAACTGCAGACCGAATATTCCTTCACCGTTCCCCATAACAGCAATCGGTGAGTTCTCCGTATAGGCCAGGGAACTGAAACCAGGCGGGAGTTCCTCAATTCCGTCAGAGTGGCTCATCCATACTGTTGAGGGATTCTCCAGACCGTTAAGAAGAGGCGAATCAGCATCACCCAGTTGAAGTAGCGAGTATCCGTACTCACGCTTCTGTCCTGATGTAACCCGTCCACCGAGCTGTTTGGCTATAACCTGCATCCCGTAGCAGATGCCCAGTACTGGTAAATGACTTTCATAAACGTAAGCCGGTGCCAAAGGAGCGCCAGGTTCATACACACTGGCTGGTCCTCCGGAAAGAATAAACCCCTTGGGATTAAACGGAGCTACCTTCTCCCAGGGGTCTTCATGGGAAACCATAACGCAGTATACCTGGCATTCACGTATTCGCCTGGCGATAAGCAGGCTGTACTGCGAGCCGAAATCAATGACAACTATGCTCTCGCGCTCCTCTGCGCCAACAGCTTCTTTGGCGGCAGCGGACGGCTCACCGCCTATCTCCTTGGCAATTTCCAGGTATGTGGAGACCTCGATATCGCCGCTGGTAGCTACCCGGCGAATATTCCTTAGAATTTTCCTCGCTCTGCTTCTGGCCATTTTATTCACCCCAGGTCAATATGCTGAACCAACTGCCAGCACCGCCTATTACCGATATATCCTCCCTCATATATTTTGATATCCTATTATAACATCAAATTAGGTAAAGGGGCACCAGTAAAATTCGGTTTCCTTCATCGCCTTCGGTCACTATGCTATACTGGTGCTGAGAATATAGTCACTGTTTATTAGATACTATGGGAGTGTCGAACAGGTCTTCCCTCAATATCCAGCAGCAGGTCGAAAAAGGCATACATATCCTCAAGCGGGGGGGAATAGTAGCCTATCCTACCGATACTGTATATGGCCTGGGTGCCTGTATCGGCATTCCTGAAGCTGTAGAGCGTATCTATCACGTAAAGGAACGACCACGGGATATTGCCCTCCCGTTGCTACTGGCCGACACGGCACAGATAGGCGAGGTTGCCGAGACGGTACCGCCAGACGCCTGGCTCCTCATTCGCAGATTCATGCCCGGTGCCCTGACGGTAGTTCTGAACAAGTCGGAAACAGTTCCCGATGTCGTCACCGGTGGCGGGACAACGGTTGCGGTTCGCATCCCCGACCACCCTGTTCCAGTTGCCCTTATTCGGGGCGTGGGCACCCCAATTATCGGCACAAGTGCCAACATAACCGGACGACCGGCTCCGCTGACAGCTGGTGAAGTCCACCTACAGTTTGCCGATAATATAGATTTAATTATTGATGGCGGAAGGTGTTCCGGCAGCAGGGAATCCACCATAGTCGACATGACCGGAAATATACCCGTAGTCCTGCGGGAAGGTGCTATTTCAAAAGAAGAACTCAGGCAGGTATGCGGGAACATTGTGTCCAGAGAAGGGAGCTAGACAGTGCGCATTGCTATTGGTTGTGACCACCACGGACCGGACCTCAAACAGTTCATTATCGGGCTGATTACCAAGGCGGGACATGACTACGAAGACTTTGGCTGTTATACCAATGACTCGGTAGACTACCCGGATATTGCCGGGAAGGTCGGCAAAGCGGTAGCCGCCGGTCGTTTTGACCGTGGCATTTTGATATGCGGTACCGGCATCGGTATGTGCATCGCCGCTAACAAGGTCAGAGGGATAAGGGCCGCCCTGTGTCGTGATGCCGCCAGTGCCCGCCTCACCCGTCAGCACAATGACGCAAATGTCCTCTGTCTAAAGGGAGAAGAGGAAAAGGAGCTGGTAGCTGAAATCGTCAACGCCTTCCTCACCACCGAGTTCGAGGGGGGAAGACACCAGCGACGGGTAGACAAGATAAAGGCTATGGAGGGCTAATCAATCGGAGCTAGCTTGACAATAAACAAAAACTATGATATCTTACGTAGCAATGAGCTTACAGAATGTTATTCTATCACTTATCGTTATCAAGTAATTCCGGGCCGTGGGTTCGTCTCTCAGGGGCCGTCCCCACAGGGACGGCTTTTTTAATAAATAGACAGCGAGGCTAGACCGGTAAAAGATGAAGAGTGATGCGGTAAAGAAAGGCATAGAGCGGGCTCCCCACCGTTCGCTGCTGCACGCTGTAGGCGTGACACGGGCGGAGATGGACAAGCCCTTCATCGGCATTATCAATAGCTTCAGCGAGGTTGTACCCGGTCACCTGCATCTGCGTGATATCGCCGAAGCAGTAAAGTCCGGTGTCTACAGTGGTGGGGGAGTACCCTTCGAGGTCAACACCATCGCGGTCTGCGACGGTATTGCTATGAATCACCCCGGCATGAAATACAGCCTGCCCAGCCGTGAGCTTATTGCCGATTCGGTGGAGGTAGTCGTTGAAGCCCATGCTTTCGATGCTCTGGTCTTCATTCCCAATTGCGACAAAATAACCCCGGGGATGCTTATGGCAGCAGCGCGACTGAACCTGCCAGCTATATTCATCAGCGGCGGCCCGATGCTGGCTGGCAATTTCGCCAGCAGCGAAGGACTCCAGCGTGTTGACCTTATATCTGTTTTCGAGGCGGTAGGTAGAGTAGCCAGCGGACAGATGACCGAGGCGGAACTCGAACAAATGGATGCGGTTGCCTGCCCCGGCTGCGGTAGCTGCGCCGGCATGTTTACCGCCAATACCATGAACTGCCTGACCGAAGCCCTCGGGTTGGCATTAGCTGGTAACGGCACCATTCCAGCCATTGCCACTGGACGGCGTCAGTTGGCCAAAGACGCCGGAAAGCAGGTAGTGAAACTCCTGTCGGATAATATCCGGCCGCGCGATATTATAAATAAAGACTCCCTTCATAACGCTTTTACCGTTGACATGGCGCTGGGTGGCAGCACAAACTCGGTGTTGCACCTGATGGCCGTAGCTCATGAAGCCGGGGTTGACTTTCCCCTCACCAGGATAAACGAGATAAGCAACTGCATCCCTACTCTATGTGCAATGAGGCCAGGTGGTGAACACTTCATCGAGGACCTGAATACTGCCGGCGGTATTCCTGCCGTGATGAAAGAGCTGCAGGAATTGCTGAAGCTCGATGCAATAACGGTATCCGGGAAACCAATCGGTGAGGTTATCGCTGACAACCGGGTGGTGGATAGGGCCGTCATTCGCTCGCCCGAAGATGCCTATTCAACTACCGGGGGACTTGCCGTTCTCTTCGGTAATCTGGCACCGGACGGTGCTGTGGTCAAGAAATCTGCCGTATCTCCGGAGATGATGGTACACCGCGGACCGGCCCGGGTATTCGATTCCGAGGAAGAGGCAGCTACCGCTATTATGGGCGGAAAAATAAAGCCCGGTGAAGTGATAGTCATCCGCTATGAAGGACCGAAAGGCGGACCCGGGATGAGAGAAATGCTCACCCCGACCTCCCTTATCAGTGGTATGGGTATCGATAAAGAGGTCGCCCTGATAACCGATGGACGATTTTCCGGGGGGAGTCGAGGAGCGGCTATAGGGCACGTTTCCCCGGAAGCCGCCAGCTGCGGTCCCATAGCCGCATTGAAAGATGGCGATATGATTAATATTGATATACCCGCTTACAAGCTTGAGGTGGAGCTTACTGATAAAGAGATATCCGAGCGCCTGTCCCACGTTGCCGATTTTCAGCCAAAAGTAAAGACAGGTTACCTGAGACGTTATGCCGAAAAGGTGAGTTCAGCTAGCACCGGAGCAGTGTTTAGCCAGTAAAGGAGGAGACTATTATGAAAATGACCGGTGCCCAGATAATACTTGATGGGCTGGTAAAGGAAGGAGTAGATGTCATCTTTGGCATCCTTGGGGGAGCCATCTTGCCCCTTTATGACACCATGCCACAATTTCCTCAACTTCGTCATATCCTGGTCCGCCACGAACAGGGAGCCGCCCACGCCGCTGATGGCTATGCGCGGGTTACCGGAAAGGTGGGTGTATGCATGGCTACCTCAGGCCCTGGTGCAACTAACCTGGTAACCGGCATCGCCAATGCCTATCTGGATTCAGCCCCGATAGTGGCTATAACCGGTCAGGTACCTAGGAGCCTTATCGGTACCGATGGTTTCCAGGAAGCTGATATTACCGGCATAACCCTTCCTATTACCAAACACAACTACCTAGTACGTGATACTGGCTCACTGGCAAGGATAATTAAGGAAGCCTTCTATCTGGCCAGGACCGGGCGGCCGGGGCCGGTGCACATTGATGTTCCCCGAGATGTTTTCCAGGAACAGGTGGAGTACCACTACCCGACCAAACTGGACCTGCCCAGCTATAAGCCGACGCTCCAGGGACACCCGGCACAAATCAAGAAAGCGGTCAAGCTTATAAACGAATCCAAACAACCTGTCATTATTGCTGGCCACGGAGTAATTATCTCACAGGCCTATGATGAGCTCCGAAAGTTAGCTGAGACAGCCCAGATACCGGTGGTTACTACTCTGCTGGGTATCAGCTGCTTCCCCGAGTCTCACGTCCTGAGCTTCGGTATGCTGGGGATGCATGGTATGGCTTACGCCAATATGGCAGTTAATACATCCGACCTCATTATTGCCATTGGTATGAGGTTTGACGACAGGGCTACCGGCAAGGTCAGCACCTTTGCCCCTCATGCTCGTGTTATCCATATTGATATAGACCCGGCGGAAATTGGTAAAAACGTACGTGTGGACGTGCCAATAGTCGGTGATGTCAAGACCGTCCTCAGTGCGCTGAACAAGCAGATATCTTCCACCGAGCATGTTGAATGGTTTGAGCAACTCGAAGATTGGCGAAAGGAACACCCGTCAACTAACATCAGGGAGAGTGAGTCCGTCCTGCCACAATACGTTGTCCGCCAGATTTACGAGGCAACCAGGGGCGAGGCAACCATCATTACCGGGGTAGGACAGAACCAGATGTGGGCGGCTCAGCACTACTGGTATGATAGACCGAATACTCTTATCTCATCAGGAGGTCTGGGCACCATGGGCTTTGGACTACCGGCTTCCGTGGGAGTCAAAGTAGGCCGCCCCGATGATACGGTATGGCTTATAGATGGCGACGGCAGCTTTCAGATGACCATTCAGGAGCTGGGCACCATAGCCCAGGAAAGACTGTCAATAAAGATGGCAATTATGAATAACGGCTATCTGGGGATGGTAAGACAATGGCAGGAGCTATTCTTCGACAAACGTTATGTAGCCACCCCGCTCAGCGGCCCCGACTATGTCAAGGTCGGTGAGGCATATGGTATCCCTGGAGCACGGGTCAATCGCAAGATAGACGTAATTCCCGGTATTGAGAAAGCAATGGAAGAGCCGGGACCCTACCTGATCGATTTTGCTATAGAACCAGAAGAGAATGTTTATCCAATGGTACCTTCTGGAGCAAGTTTAGGCGAAATGCTCGAAGAACCCAAGAAAGAGGAGGCGATATGGCCACGACGAAGCACACCATAGTTGCCCTGGTAGAGGATAAGCCTGGAGTACTCAACCGGATGGCAAGTCTTTTCCGAAGACGCGGATTTAACATCGAAAGTATTGCTGTTGGACACAGTGAAATACCGAATTTTTCGCGAATGACCATTGTAGTCGGTGGGCCAAGTGCCATGGTCGAGCAGGTCAGGAAGCAACTGGACAAGCTTGTACCTACAGCTAAAGTGTCCGATATTACCGGCGACGAAATGGTTGCCCGGGAGCTGGCTCTGATTAAAGTAAAGGCCAACTCTACCACCCGGAGTGAGATTATGCAGATTGTTGATATATTCAGGGCAAATATAGTAGATGTTGCCGTTGATTCGCTTACGGTTGAGGCTACCGGGGATGAGGACAAAATTGATTCACTGCTTAGCTTGCTTCGTAGTTTTGGTATCAAGGAAATATCCAGGACAGGTCGGATAGCACTAACAAGGGGAAGCCTTAGCCCTCTGGAAGTGGAGCCGGAATCACCCCGAACCCGCTCTAAAAGTAAAAAAACAACCCGAGAACTACCTGAGGGAAGTTAGTAAAAGCTTTAAAGCCGAATAAACATCTGCCCTTTACTGAAATATGTTTCCTGAGACCGGACTGGGGAACAGCGAACTTTGAAGAGGAGGGCTCAGAGAACCAACATATGTTGATAACGCCTGGTTTGTCGTATAATGTATTATTAAAGCCTCATCCACAATCGGAGGTGCAATATGTTTCAAAAAATACTCGTTCTGCTGGACGGATCAGAACTCGCTGAAGTGGTATTTCCCTACGCAGAGGAACTCGCCGGGAAACTGGACCTGGATGTAATTTTACTTCATGTCTATAGCCCGGCCCTGAGCGATTATGTCCCGATGCACCGTGTCTACATCGACCGTGCCGCCAGCACCATAAAGGACAAGGCAAAAGAGGCTCGGAAGAGGTTAGGTATTAAAACGAAAGCCAAGCCCGTGAGTGTGCACGGCGAACTGGCTACAGGCTACCACGCTGACGAAATCCTTCGTTATGCTGATGAGAACAATGTTGACCTTATCCTCATGGCAACCCACGGTCGTTCTGGAATCAAACGCTGGACCATGGGGAGCGTGGCTGACAAAGTTCTGCGGGCGTCAACAGTTCCCGTTCTGCTGGTTCGTGCCGGAATCGAAGAGGAGACCCCCTATGAGAAATGGCCGAGTAAGACAATGATAGTCCCGCTGGATGGTTCGGAACTGGCTGAATCAGTGCTCCCTTTTGTCGAAGAACTGGGCAAACCGCAGGGTTCTGAAAAACTGGATGTGACTCTGATAAGGATTTGCGACCCGCCAGTCACCCCCTCGTATTACTCCCCCGAGTTGTCTGGAGTGCCTTTGAACTGGGGTGAGTACATGGAACAGGAAACAGCCAGGTGCAAGCAGGTATCCAGCGAATACCTCGGTGATGTGGGAAAACGCCTCACTAAAAAAGGCCTGACTGTAAGCTCAGAGGTGCTTGTCGGCAAAGCCGCCGATGAGATTGTTGAATACGCTAATAAACACCCTTATAGCATGATTGCAATGGCGACACAGGGGCGTTCTGGACTCAAACGGCTCGTTTATGGAAGTGTAACCGAGAGTGTCCTGACGGGAGTCACCTGCCCAATGCTTCTGGTAAGGCCTGGAAAGACTGAATCAGAAGAAAAGAAAAAGGAGGAATGACCATGGCTACAATATATTATGACAGCGATTGTGACCTGAAATTGCTTGACGGGAAGGTAATAGGCATTCTAGGTTACGGGAGTCAGGGACATGCCCAGGCTCAGAACCTCAGGGATAGTGGCTGCCAGGTAATAGTCTCAGAGCTCGAAGGAACCCAGGCTTACAAGGACGCTAAAGAGGCTGGCTTCAAGGTGATAAATGCCGCCGAGATGGCCAAGGAAGCTGACATCATCGTCATCCTGGCTCAGGACCAGTACCACCGTGATATATTCTATCAGTCTGTTGAAAAGAACCTGACTCCAGGCAATATGCTGATGTTTGCTCATGGTTTCAGCATCCACTACGGACAGATTGTTCCGCCGCCCGATATTGACGTCACCATGATAGCCCCCAAGTGTCCTGGCCATATGCTGCGACAACTCTATACCGAAGGTATGGGACCTCCGGCAATAGTGGCTGTTCACCAGGACTCTTCAGGGAAGGCAAAGGAAATAGCCCTTGCCTACTCAAAGGGTATCGGCTGTAGCAGTGCCGGAGTGATAGAAACCACCTTCGCTGAGGAGACGGAGACTGACCTGTTCGGTGAGCAGACGGTGCTGTGTGGTGGGGTAACCTCTCTGATAAAGACCGGCTTTGAAACACTGGTCGAGGCCGGCTACCAGCCGGAAATAGCCTACTTCGAAATCCTGCACGAGCTTAAGCTCATTGTTGATTTGATCTATCAGGGCGGGCTGAGCTATATGCGCTACTCCGTGAGCGATACCGCCGAATACGGTGACCTCACCCGCGGGCCGAGGGTCATCGATGATCTCGTCAGGGAAGAAATGATACAAATACTGTCTGAGATTCAGGATGGCACATTCGCCAAAGAGTGGATTCTGGAAAACCAGGCAGGCCGTCCGGTCTTCAACTCCCTGAAGCGCATGGATGAAGAGCACCTTATCGAGGAGGTTGGCGCTGAGCTACGGCAGATGATGCCCTGGCTGAAATAAACTAGTAAATATACTGGAAATAGATAGAAATTGTCTGGCAAAGGAAATAAGAGTAATTACTTAATATACCATTTCAACAAGTTCACCCTTGCTGGGAGGGACAAACTCATCCTTACTGGCCCCTCTCCATACTAGGGGAGGGGTAACCTTGGTTTCATTGAGCAAACAATCAGAAAGGAGAATCTCCCATTTATATGAGAAACCAGTGTTCTTTCAGTTGTTTCTCCCAGGGAGGATACCATGGAAAAAGTAATTATTTTTGATACTACACTACGTGATGGAGAACAGGCTGCTGGAGGAAGCCTGAATCTCCAGGAAAAACTGGATATAGCCAGGCAACTGGAGAGGCTCGGTATCGATGTTATTGAAGCTGGCTTCCCGGTTACATCACCGGGTGATTTTGAGGCGGTAAGTCTTATCGCCAGAGAGGTTCGAACCCCGGTAATATGTGTCCTGACCCACGCCAACCTCGAAGCCGTAGACCAGAGTTGGGAGGCAGTTAAGGATGCGGCGCACCCCTGTATACATATAGTCCTTTCGTCTTCAGATATTCACCTCTTCTACCAGCTGAGAAAGAGCCGCGATGAAATCCTGGAGATGTCCTGCAATACGGTCGCTCGCGCCAGGAAATACTGTGATAACGTCGAGTTTTCTGCCATGGACGCCAGCCGCACCGACCCTGAATATATCTACCAGATCCTTGAAGCGGTTATTGAGGCCGGTGCTACCACGGTAAACATTCCCGATACCGTCGGTTATGCCATGCCCGATGAGTTCGGCAACCTCATTGAGGGAGTTTTCAAGAACGTCCCCAATATAGACCGCACTATCGTCAGCGTTCACTGCCACAATGACCTGGGGCTGGCGGTAGCCAACAGCCTGGAAGCCCTCAAACGCGGGGCAAGGCAGGTTGAAGGCACCATCAACGGCATCGGCGAAAGGGCGGGCAATGCTTCGCTTGAAGAAATCGTAATGGCTATCAAGACCCGGCAGGACTTCTATGACCTGACCACCAATATTGATACCACCCAGATTTACAAGACCAGCCGCCTGGTCAGCGAGTTGACCGGTTTCCCGGTGCAACCCAATAAGGCTATTGTCGGCTCCAATGCCTTCCGGCACGCCTCAGGTCTCCACCAGGATGGCGTAATCAAGATGCCACTCACCTTTGAAATAATGGACCCGAAGAGCGTGGGCATGCCAGCCAGCAGCCTGGTACTGGGCAAGACCAGCGGAAGACATGGCTTCCGGGAGCGGCTGGCGGAACTGGGCTACGCTTTACCTGATGAAGACTTCAACCGTGCCTTCTCCGCCTTCAAGGAGCTGGCTGATAAGAAAAGAGAGGTTACCGATAAGGATATCGAGTCGCTGGTTGCCCAGGAACAACGCACTATCTTCGAGACCTATCACCTGGACCGTCTTCAGGTCACCTGCGGGGACAGGGGTATTCCGACTGCCGCCGTCAGGCTTATCGGTCCCGATGAACAGGCACTGGAAGACGCCGCCCTCGGTACCGGCCCGGTGGACGCCGTATACAAGGCTATCAACCGGCTGGTTGGGGTACCCAATGAACTTACCGAGTTCAGTGTTAAATCAGTGAC
>Ga0209427_10002032_pt1 | contig 23636 bp, 17 predicted proteins | sample DeeMarSWOR136_30_FD_187465 | JGI IMG/M metagenome (GOLD analysis project Ga0209427, IMG submission 187465) | Marine sediment microbial communities from White Oak River estuary, North Carolina - WOR-1-36_30 (SPAdes) (version 2) | ecosystem: Environmental > Aquatic > Marine > Intertidal zone >...
TCGAATCCGATACCGTCCGCGACCGCTGCTTCGAGGTTATGAGGAGGGCGCAAGCCGCGTGTCCTGACGATCCGGTGCAGGGTCTGGCGATCTCATGCCAGGGCGAAGCCTTCACACCCGTAGGGCGCGGGGGCGCAAGCCTTGCCAATGCCATGATCACCTTCGACACGCGGGCAGCAGGTCTCATGGAGCACTGGAGCAGGGAGTTCGGCGTCGAGCGTTTGTACCGCATGACCGGGCACACGGCCCATCCCATGTTCTCAGTGTTCAAGCTGCTCTGGATCAGGGAACACCGCAGGGATGTCTTTGAGGGAGCCGTGAAGTTTCTCTGCTTCGAGGACTTCCTCCAGCACCATCTGGGCATCGATCCCCACATCGCCTGGTCCCTGGCCGGCAGGACCATGATGTTCAACATTCACAGCCACACCTGGGACCCCGAGATACTCGATGCTGTGGGCGTGAAACCAGACAGGTTTGCAACACCCATTCCCTCCGGTACCGTTGTGGGTACTGTCGAACGATCCATATCCAGGGCGCTCGGCTTCGGCAAGGAGGTGAAGGTTGTATCCGGTGGGCACGACCAGCCGCTGGGTGCTCTCGGTGCTGGTGTGGTATCGCCCGGCAGGGCCATGTATGCAACGGGTACTTCGGAGTGCATTACTCCTGCATTCACCGAGCCCATTATGAACGACGACCTGTTCCGCAACAACATCTGCACCTACGATTACATCATGGAGGGAATGTACACCACCGTGGCCTTCAGCCTGACAGGCGGCAATATACTCAAGTGGTTCCGTGACCAGTGGGGGCAGGAGGAGGTGCGGGAGGCTGAGCGTACGGGGAAGAGTCCCTACGAGTTGCTCCTCGCCAGGATAGGCACCACACCCTCCTCCCTTCTGGTACTGCCCTACTTTACGCCCACGGGCACGCCCTATTTCGATCACGACGTGTACGGTGCCGTACTCGGACTCAAGCTCCATACAAGGCGCGAAGAGGTATTGCGTGGTCTGCTCGAGGGAGTTGCACTGGAAATGCGGCTCAACCTGGAGATACTTGCCCGGTCGGGAATCCGCATCGACGAGCTCAGGGCAATTGGGGGAGGGGCAAAGAGTTCCATCTGGACACAGCTCAAGGCTGATGTGCTCGACAAGCCGATCACCACGGTGAGGGTAACCGAGGCGGCCTGTTTTGCCGCAGCCATGCTCGCCTGTGCGGCCGTTACCGGGGAGCCCCTCACATCCCTGGTGAATCGGTGGGTCATGACTGGAGACGTCATCGAACCCATACCATACAATGCGGAGATCTACCGAAAACGGTTCGAGACCTACCGCGAGCTGTACCCCGCATTAAAAAAGCTGCCCATCCGTTAAATGTTAAGAAAGGGCTGGAGGCTAGGGAAGGTACCTTGTTCCGACGAAATGCGCCACACCGTGTCACGCATGGTACTGATTTGACCATCCATAAGAAGAATGGAGGAGGGAAACAGAGATGACAGAACCGACCGTTGGTTTCATCGTATACGGAACTCACAAGGACGGCTTGAAGGATCCCATGGAAACGCCCTTTATCGACGAGGCGCTCATCGAACGCTCGAAAGAGGTCCTGCGGAAGCGCGGGTTGAAACTCGTTGAGCATGATAGGGTGGTGGCGACCAAGCCCGAGGCCCGCGAGGCTTTGGCGAAGATGAAGCGAAACGAGGCGATCGACATGGTCATCCTCTTCTCCGGAACCTGGATCTGGGCCGCCCATCTCATCGGTGCAGTGCGGGACTACGCGATGACCGGCAGGGGCATACTCGTCTGGACCCATCCAGGGTCCCAGGGATGGCGCCCTGTGGGCGGTCTGGTCATGCATGGCGGCATGCTCGAGGTGGGTATTTCCCACCGTTTCGTGTACGGTTCCGCCGACGACCCCACCGAGATCGACCGGATCGTTAGCTATGCTCGTGCGTCCCATCTGAAGAATTTTCTGAACATGTCCACCATCGGGGCTTTCGGCGGCCGAGGCATGGGACAGACATGCGGAGTCGCCGATCCCTCCCAGTGGATGAGACAGTTCGGCATCGACATCGACTCCCGCGACACCACGAGGCTCACGGGAGCGGCTGAGCGCATTACCGGTGCGGAGCTGGAGGAGCTGCTGCCCCGCATCGTGAAGCTGTTCGGCAAAACCCCGGAAAAAACGGTGGTGAACGAACGTTCCATGCGGCTGTACCTGGCGCTCAGAAAGGTAGTCGAGGAGGAGAAGTTCGATTTCTACACCATTCAGTCCTTCCCCGGTCTGGCCGATGATTACGTCGCAACCTGCTTCGCCCAGTCCATGATGCTTGAGGACGGGTACGGCACCTCCACTCTCGGAGATTTCAATACCGCGCTCACCACCCTGCTGCTCACGAAGCTGAGCACCGAACGCGTCTACTACGGCGACCTGCAGCACATCGACAAACAAAGCGGTGAGATAAAGATAATCGGCGACGGCGCGTGCCCCCCCTCCCTGGCGGGAAACCTCGGTCCGGCCGGATTTGCCGAGCACGGTATCCCCACCGAGGGGGAGGCCGGAGGCCTTTCCATCAGTCTCATCTGCAAGGTCGGTGAGGGTGTGCTCGCCCGTCTCGGTCGCGTGAGCGGCGAGTTTCAGATGGTCGTCACACCGGCAACCATATTCGAACCTCCCGCAGACCAGGTGGAGCAGCGGCTCAACGAGTGCGGGATCCCCTTCTGGCCCCACGGTTTCGTGACCGCGCACTGCAATATGGAGAAACTCGTTCAGCACTGGACCAACGAGTACGCCTGCCTCGGGTACGGTAAGGACCTGCTTCCGGCATTAGTAGATTTCTGCGAGCTGACCGGCATACGGGCCGTTACCCCCTGAAAGCAATCAAACTCGGGGTGCTTCTCCCCCGAAGAAAGGTCTTCTCACAGGAGGTCGAGATGAAACTATTTGAAAGAGATTTTACCAAGAGGGAATTGGAGCGGAGAACGGGAAACTTAGAGCAGGTCGGTGGTATCAGGCAGAGTACCTTATCGTCAGGACGGGCAAAAGGAGTGCGGGCCATCGAATTCAATACGGGAGCGGGGCTGCACTTCACCGTGATCCCTGACAGAGGTCTCGACATAGCCCACTGCGCCTACCGTGGCGTCAATCTGGTCTATCTCACGCCGAACGGTATCACCTCCCCCGCATTTTATGAGCCTGAGGGGTTCGGTTGGCTCAGGACCTTCTTCGGAGGGCTTCTCACCACCTGCGGCCTCACCTACTTCGGCAACCCCGGAAGGGACGGGGACGAGGAGCTCGGCCTTCACGGGCGGTTCTCCACCATCCCTGCGGACAGGGTCTGCGACCTCTCCCGCTGGGAAGGCGAATCCTTTGTGCTCGAAGTGACCGGTGAGGTGAGCGAGTGTGTTCTCTTCGGCGAGAAGATACGGCTCCATCGTTCAATCAGAACGGCCATCGGAGAGAAATCCCTGACTGTTCTGGACCGGGTTGAGAACTTCGGCTTCAGCACCACTCCCTTCTGCATCCTCTACCATGTCAATGCAGGATTTCCCCTGCTCGACGAGGGAAGCGAGCTCATGGCCACTTCGACGAGTATTGAGCCCTACGACGAGACCGCACGGGCGGGGTTGAAGGATGCGCTGCGGTTCAGCTCGCCCACACAGGGATTCACAGGGCAGGATTTCCTCCACACCATGGCCTCCGATGAGGAGGGCTATGCCCTGGCAGCGCTCGTGAACCGGAACCTGTGTGAAGGACTCGGGTTGTACCTGCGCTTTCGTACCTCGACCCTTCCCTTCCTGAACCAGTGGAAGATGCTCGGTGAGGGGGATTATGTGCTCGGTATCGAGCCGGTCAACACGATTATTTTGAACAGGGCCGCGCTGCGCAGGACTGGAAGGCTTCCCCTTATCGAACCAGGTGAGGTGAAGGAGATGGAAGTGGAGATCGGCGTGCTCGATGGTGATGAGGAGATAGGGAATTTCTCAAAGAAGATCCAGTCCGTTACGGAAAAAAGATAGGATATTGATACTGTATTCCGGCGCATATCCTTCGAATAAAAATTTGGATCTTATCCAATTTCGTTGTAAATAGGTCGAACTTCAAGTTTTTATCTTTATCTGGAAAAGTGACTATTTTATGGTATAAAACTGAAAGAAAACCATGCTTTTTAACCGAAGTTCTCAAAGATTACCGTGCAATCTATAAGAGTACGTTACATTTTTATACCGATGTATGAAACTCGACATTCGCTCTAAATATTTGATCATAAACTAGAATTGAGCAGCCCGCTGATCTTTCATGCAGAATTCCAAGATGGGGGGGATTCCATCTATGTCCGAAGAATCGGAGGATCTACTCCTGCGCGATTTCAGGCCCAGTATCATGCTCAGGCGTGAGGCGCATGTTCCCGAGAAGGCGCGTTATCCGGTCATCGATGCGCACAACCACCTCTTCACCGAGGCCGACCCCGCGGCACTGGTAAACGTGATGGACCAGGTAGGCGTCAGGACCTTCATCAACGTCACGGGGAACACACACTTCAGCTTCGTGGAGACGGGATATACATACGAACAACGGGATGTGGGTGTGTTCATCGACCGGTATGTCACACCCTATCCGGACCGTTTCAGGTGCTTCACCATGTCCGACTTCGCGACCTGCCAGGGCGGTGTGCTCCTGGAGGACGACGGCTTTGCCGAACGGGCAGCCCGCCACCTGGAGGAGGACATTCAAAAAGGTGCGAGCGGCCTGAAGGTTACCAAGGAGCTGGGTATGCATTTCAGGGACCATCGAGGCGAGCTTGTCGCGGTGGATGACCCGCGGCTGATCCCGATCTGGGAAAGGGCGGGAGAGCTCGGGGTGCCAGTCCTCATCCACACGTCCGATCCCGCCGCCTTCTTCCTCCCCACGGACCGCTACAACGAACACTACCTCACCCTGGCCAGGGCACCGGATTGGAGTGTCCATGAATCCTTCTACTCGAAGGAGGAGCTCCTCGAACAGCGGGAACAGCTCGTGGCCCGGCACCGGAACACCACTTTCATATGCGCACACGTGGCAAACTATCCCGAGGATCTGGGGTCCGTCTCGTCCTTTCTCGACCGGAACCCAAATGCCTGCGTCGACATATCTGCCCGCATCGACGAACTTGGCCGACAGCCCTACTCTGCGCGGGATTTCCTTATCCGCTATCAGGACCGCGCGCTCTTTGGAACAGACATGCCGGTGAGAGCGGATATATACCGGTGTTACTTCCGCTTTTTCGAGACCAGGGATGAGTACTTTGACTATCCCGACTACGTGGGAATATGGGGACGGAGCCGATGGGGCATCCACGGACTGCATCTCCCCGATGAGGTTCTGAAAAAGCTCTACTACGAAAACGCGGGCAGAGTGATACACGGGCTGGACAGTTGAGAAAAGCCCGCAAACCGCAGAATGAGGGAGAAAGGTCATGGAACTGTACGCCGGCGTTGCGCGATTCGATATCACACCCGACTACCCGGTCTCTCTCCTCGGCTATTTCAACGACCGTATTTCCACGGAGATTCTCGATCCGCTCTACTGCAGACTTCTCGCGCTCAGTGGGAACGGTGCACACATACTGATCGTGCAAATCGACACCTGCCTCGTTCCTACCTCCGACGCGGAGTATCTGAGAAGCGAAATTTCTGGGGCAACGGACTTCGGACCAGATCAAATACTCATCTGTACGAACCATTCCCACACCGCCCCGGCGCTCGCGGACTTCTTCGAAGTGAAGGCTGAAAAACGGTACCGCCGGGAGCTGTTCGGTGCCATACTGGAGCAGGTAAGGCGTCTGAAACCCCTCATCCCCTGTACTGTACATGCCGCAAGCACCAGCGCACCCGGGCTTTCCCACAACAGGCGATGGTTTATGAAGAATGGAACGGTTACCACCAACCCACCGAGGGGAGGCACAGGGCGGGTGATGCCCGAGGGAGCCGTAGATGACGGGGTGGAAGTCATAGGCTTGATCGATCCTAAGGGCGAACCCCTGGTGCTGATCGTAAGCATCTCAAACCATACCGACACAGTCGGGGGAACGGGAATCTCGGCGGACTGGACCGGCTGTATGGAACGCGCCGTCAGAAAAGGAATGGGGGAAAATGTGACCGTTCTCCCCCTCATCGCCCCGCAGGGCAACATCAACCACTATGACTTCGACACCTTTCTGAACCAGACGAGTCCTGAAGAGGCGGATCGGATCGGACGGGCCTACGCCGGTATCGTTCTCTCCGGATGGGGGGAAAGCAGGCACCTCACCGTGGACAGGCTCGGTGCGCTGTTCAGATGCGTGGAAATCGGACCCCGAGAGGTCGATGCCCGCACCCTTCAGCGTGCCCGTGAAATCCTCGAACACACCGTCCAGTCACCCGAAGAAGCAGATCTCAAAGCGGAAGACCTGGAAACCCCTGAAGTCCAGCACCTCTTTGCACGGGAGCTGGTGACCTTTTATGAATCCAAACCCGTCACCTACCACGTTCCCCTGCAGGTCCTGTATATGGGGGAGGTAATCTTCTGTGCCATACCAGGGGAACCCTTCGTGGAGATCGGACTGGAGTTGAAGCGGATGTTGTTATCTGTGCCGGACGGTGCGCCTTACAGCGCTTCCACCGAACCCGGAGGGACAGTCATACCGGTTGCACTCGCTAACGGCTATTTCGGCTACATTCCACTGGAGGACTGCTTCGATCGGGGGGGCTACGAGGTACGGCCGGGAAGGAACAACTGCCTGTCCCGTAACGCAGCCGGTATCGTGACCGCCGAGCTGAAGAGCATGGTTAGATCGACACGAGCTGGATGATCTCCCTGGCGATGTCTTCCACAGGCCGGTAGCTCATGTCCAGTACGGGCCACTTCTTCCCGTTTCCCGCCAGGCGCCTGCAATACGCCAGCTCCTCGTTGATACTCTTCAGGTCGGTGTACCCTTCGATGTGGGGATCACCAAGCTTTTTAATCCGATCGATTCGCCGCCTCTGAAGCAGGACCGGGTCGATGACAAGACTGAACACCTTGAAGGGGAAGCGCTCGAGGGACTCGGGGAGCTTCCCTCCCAGTAACACGGGTATATTCGAGACCTTCCAGCCCATGTAGCCCAGATACACGGAAAGGGGTGTCTTGCCTACCCTGGAGGGCCCAATCAGGATGATATCTGCCCGCTCAACCGAATCAAGCCCTCGCCCGTCATCATGCTTTATGGTAAAGTCAACGGCCTCCACCATCCTGAAGTAGTCACGGTTCAACTTGTAACTCAATCCGGGACTCTCGAGCGGGACTTTCTGGAGAAACTTCTGCAAGGTGGTGATGACCGGCCCGAAGAGGTCAACGGAGAGTATGTGATTGTCCACGCACAGACGGTGTATCATCCTCCTGAGTGAGTCGGACACGATGGTGTACACCACCATGCCCGACTCATCCTTCACACGGTCGATCAGTCCGATGACCTGCTCCTCAGAAGTCACCCCCCCAACCATCCTGTACTCGAGGTCGGAATCCTCAAACTGATAGGAGGCGGCTTTCAGAACTTCGAGGGCAGTCCTTCCAGTGCCGTCCGATACCACCCACACGATCCTCCTCTGCGTTCCCATGGCAGTTGTCCGGACTATGAAATCAGAGCCTGCATGCACTCATCGGATGATAAACCGGGGCAACCCGGCTGGGTCTCATGTGCGGCCGGGGATTGGTACGTGCCGCTCCTCTCCACTGGAGAGGTCCTTTTCCACGACTTTTCCCTCAGCAATCTCAGACTCACCAAAGATGAGTGCCTTTCGCGCTCCCAGTTTGGAGGCCCGTGCCATCTGCTTCTTCAGGGACATGCTGCTGTAAGAAAAGTCCACGGTCATTCCCTGCCCCCGGAGGTGTCGCGCTACGCGGAGGAGCACAGGCAGCTCCCTATCGGATACACGTACCAGAAAGTAATCTATGTTTCTGCTGTAGGGCGGGAAGAGCTTCCTCTGCTCCAGGATCTCGCAGAGCACCACATCGCCCATACCGAACCCACATGCCGGAATCTCGATACTTGAAAATTCCCTGACCAGGTTGTTGTACCTGCCCCCGCCGCATATGGCCCGCATACGCTCGCTGCGATCGAATATCTCGAACACGATTCCCGTATAGTAGTCGAGACCACGCACGATGGAGGGATCGAACTCACAGAAATCGGCGTGCCCTGCTGCTTCGATGAGTTTAAAAAGGCGTAGCAGCGACTCGCGACCCTCACCACCACTTTGGACCTTCTCAAGATCACGACGGTCTTTCAAATCCAGGTACGCCTCGATTCCCCGCTTCGCTTCATCGGTTAGATCCAGCGCATCGAGTGTCCTAGCGGTCTCTTCTCTGCTCTGCTTTCGGGCATTGTCGATGATCTTGTAGAGCGCCTTCTCCTTCGACCCGTTTATCTCCAGGGAAGAGAAGTAGGAGGAAACAAAATCCCTGTTGTTGATCTTGACCACAAAATCCCGGGCTCCCAGGCCCAACCTCACGAGGGCGTCGATGGCCACGGACACAACCTCTAGATCGGCGGTTTCCGAACCCTCGCCGATGATGTCCACGTTCCACTGGAAAAACTCCCTCAGCCGCCCTTTCTGAGGCTTCTCGTAGCGCATGCAGCGGGGTATGGAAAACCACTTGATGGGCTTAGGCGTTTCATTGTGAATCTTTGCCACCATGCGGGCAAGAGAAGGTGTGAGCTCAGGTCGAAGCGCGAGCATGCGTCCCCCCTTGTCTGGAAAGTTGTAGAGCTGGCCGACAATCTCCTCTCCCGACTTCAGGGTGTACAGCTCCAGGCTCTCGAGTATGGGACTGTCAAACTCCTCGAAACCATATGAGAGGGACGTACTCCTCCACACCTCGAAAATGTGTACGAGCCGTGCATACTGCTCCGGGTAGAGATCCCGGGTTCCCCTTACCGAAAGGTCCTTCATGGCTCATTCCCACCTGTATTGTTCTTCATCTGAAAGAGTTTCATCCATTCATCAACCGAGAGATCGTCGGCGTTTTTCTTTTCCCCTGACAGGTCGCCTGCCTCGCGGGACTTCGGTTTCCGTTGGTTTCTCACCGCAACACCGATGAGGGAGAGGAACTGCGCCACGCCCATGGTCTGCGCGCCCAGATTTCTCGCCGCACCGATGATGTGACGATGGTCATCAGAGACGACGGTCACCTCCCTGGGGTTCCCCCTCTTTTCGACCATGCGCACGATCTGCTCATCAGCACTCATTCCCTGGGGTGTGAAGATGTTCTGCACACCGTTGTGTGTCTCGCTCTTCGGATGTACCGTGGAGGTGCCGCCATCCCAGACGACGGTCACCTTCACCCTCTTTTTCCTGACATACTCGGAGAGAACCTGCATGAAAAGATACCGATTGTCATCCACCGATGTGCCGAGCCCGGAACGATGCACCCCCCGTCCCTTGCCGGAGGAGAAACCGCCGCTCAAAATGACGTTGTATCCGTCTATGAGATAATGGGGAGCTCCTGCGTGGCCTCTCATTGCTACGGACAGCCCCTCCCTCCCCTGCAACCATTCACATAAAGTATCTTCCATGGGTTGCAAAATTGAGCATTTGCTCTAATATACTAAAGGAGAGAGGCATGAGTCTCGAACAATCGGCCTCTTATCGCAGTACAGTACAGGAACGGGGGCTAAAGCCTTGAACAACCGCGAAGAGGGTGCCGTTATAGAGGAACTGGAACGCTTGAGCGACCACGTCGATCGCTCTTACCGCGAAGTATCCATCATACTCGCCGCGGGACACGGCAAACGGATCAGGTCGGAAAAATCGAAGATGTTACATGAAATCTGGGGTAAACCTTCGGTCTGGCGGGTAAGCGAGGCGGCGAGAAAGGGACTTGCTTCCCCCAACCAGGTCATCGTGGTCGGCAAGAAGGCCCTTGAAGTAGCGACATCTCTGGGAAAGAAGCCGAACAGAATCTTCGTGTATCAAAATGAACAGCGTGGCACCGGCGATGCCGTGCGAACAGCACTCCATCACCCTGAGTTACGGAAGTTCAAGGGCACAGCCTACATCATACCCGGAGACATGGGACTGCTCACGGCGGACACTCTGGAAGAGCTGAAAAAGGAGTTCATGAACTCGGGCTGTGACATGCTCGTCACAACCGGTTATCACGAGGGAAGCATCGAGGAGAATTACTATGGCAGAATTCTGAAATCGAGGCGGTACCCTGACAGTATCATCGAGATAAAGGAGCATCGCGATATCCTGGCCATGGACCGTACATCGGAATACCGCGTATCCTTCCACGGAGAGGAGGAGCGGTTCACACCCGACGAGCTCCTGGCTGTCAGGGAGTTCAACGTGGGCGTTTATTCGATCAGCATCGACCACCTGCGCAGGCTAATCGTACAACTTGACTCCGACAACGTGCAGGGTGAAATCTACGTGACCGACCTCATCAAGATCTTCAACGACAACGGGCTGAAGGTCAACTCCTCCCGCATATCGAACAATGACCTGGCGCTTTCCTTCAACGTCAAGAGTGTGCTAAAAAAGATGGACGCAACCTTCCGGGCTATGGTGTATGAACAGCTCAAGGACCTCATCACTATCGATGATCCCGATGATTTCTTCATCGCTGAAGAGACTGTGAACCGAATCATGGATATGGACAGGCACAAGCCTCCCCTGGACATCCTAATCGGGAAGGGTGTGGGGATCGGGGAGCATGTTCACCTGGGACGGGGAAACATCATCGAGAAGAACGCCAACCTCAGCGGCAACCTCATCCTGGGAGACAATGTACGCATCGGTGAAAACGTCAATCTTTCCACATATCCCGATCAGACCATGCATATCGGCCAGGGGAGTCACATATACCGGGGCAACGTCATTCAGGGAAACGTCACCATAGGGAACAAGGTGCGAATCGAAACGGGCGTGCGCATAACCGGAAGCACTGAACATCCTGTCATTATCCACGACGACGTGATCATCAAAGGAATGACGTATATTTACGGTTCCGTAATCGAAGACGGATTGCTCATCGAACACTCAATTCTCAAGAACCGATACGTGGAAAAGGTACTGAAGAAGAACGGCGAGGTGCAGCCGATCAAGTACATACTTCCTCACCCCGAGGGCCTCGACTCAATCTCATATATTGACGACAGAAAACAATGAGCTCCTCCAGAAACCTCTCACGCCTTCTGACGGGACTCAGCGAGATAGGAGCTGGTCTTCCCTTTGAGGATCACGTATCGCAGGCTGCAGAAAGGCTCAGGGCCTTCCTTGCCGATGCGCTGGGCACGAGACCCCAGGTCACCCCGCACCTGTGCGAGAACAAGGAATATCCCTACATAACAAATGACAGGGACCGCAAAGTTCTCCTCCCATCCGAGAACCAGACACTGTTGGACACGGCACTTTTGCTCGTCAACCATCACCTGGAACTCGTACGAGAAAGCATGTGCATCCGTGACTCCGTGTTTGAAACTGCACAGCAGAACTTTCACGAGTTCGTACATCCCCTGTCTCATTACATGAAATCACCTCTCACCGCCATACTCGGGTACTCTTCCCTCGTTGAAGACGAGCTGGAAAGTGCAAGCCATGAAGAGATACGTCACTACGTCAGGAGAATCGGCGACAACACGAGAATTCTCGTCAAGATGATCGACGATCTTCTTTACCTCTCGAGGCTGAAGAGGGAACCCATGGAGAGCCTTCATATTCAGGAACTGGTGGCTGTTAGCATCGAGCCCTTTCGTGAGCTCATTTCTGCAAAAGATATCACCATCGAGGTGCAAGAAGATGCGCCTCCCCTCGTGATAAACCCTGAGCACGGCAGGATGATCTTCTCCCAGCTCTTCAGCAATGCGGTGCGGCACACGGGCTCCGGTACTGTCATTCGCATCGGTTACAGGGGGGATGAATATTTCCTCGAGGATCAGGGCCCGGGAATCAGCAAAGACAATCTGGAGAAGGTCTTTCGCATCTTCTTCACCACCTGCAGCAAGGATGAAGGGTGCACTGGGGCCGGGCTCTTCACGGTACGAAAAGTTCTCGAGATCTACAGGGGAAGCGTTCGGCTTGAGAGCACACCTGGTAGAGGAACAACGGTGTTCTTCAAGATCGCTACCCAATAGCCTCCGCTCCCACTTCGTATCAGATCCTAATCAGTGGCTGGTGCTAACGCACATTTTTATACGTACAAATATCGTTTATGAAATAATTAGGGTGAATGTCTAATTTCACACATCGGTATATAAATGTAGCGTAATCTCTTATATTGCACGGTAATCTTTGAGAACCTCGGCTAAAAAGCATGGCTTGTTTCAGTTTATTAACGAAAGTAGGTACTTTTCCTGATAAAAATAGAAATTCGACTAGCGGAGCGATAGCGAAGCGCTCGCGAAGCGCTCGCGAAGCGATCTCTTTAACTTTCTTTAAAGTTCGACCTAATTAGCTTCTGGTAAATAATTCGCATTTTATCGATAAGCTCACACAGGTGACCATATAAATACTGGTATATTAATGAGTTAGAAACTGATGATTGAGCGACTGATAACTTCTGATACACGCACTTTCGACTAGTACGAATAGGCGAGCCTGAGATAAATCTGGTTGTTGTTGTCCTCAAAGATGTTGTACCTCGAGAAGTAGGTGCCCTCCTCACCGAAGAAGAGGATGGTACCCAGTTCCACCAGGGCACGCTCCCCAAGGGTCGTAGACACGTAGGCCTTGAACGCCGTGCTGAACTGGTTGAAATACAGGTAGCTCTGAACGTCGAACGCGATATACCGGTTGATCTGTGACTGCTCCTCCAAGAAGAGCAGCAGATCGGATCCCTGGACGATGAACTCGGCGACCACGAAGGTCGACGTAAAACTTTGCCGCACCCCAATGACGCCGTTCACCGTATCGGGAGCTCCCATGTACACCCACCATCCCACCTCCCCCCATGCAATGGTGCGTTCGCTTTCGCTTTTCACCGTCAAAAAGATGAGCGGTGGTGGATACCCGGCATAGCGAATGACACCGAAGCCCGATTCGAACCCGGTCCGAAAGAGAAGCGATCGCACACCCAGCAGGGTATCCTCTACTCGCTCGGATTCCTGCTTCTGCGAGGCAATGATCTGCTGAGCCCACCCTTTACCGCCGAAAGACATCGTCGCCATGGGGTTGGGTCGAAGAATGTTCCGGTAAAAAACGTGGTTCGGATAGCGCTCGTCACGATCGTTGAGTATGTCGACGACACTCCACGAGTACCCTGTTCGCCAGGTCTCCGTATAGTAACCGAGCTTGAGATAGGAATAGTCCCTTCCGCCCCTTATATAGGTTTCACCGATACTCACCTCTTCGATGAGGTCGACCGAGAGCGCTGCCTCCAGCTCTTCACCCTCGTAGAGTACCCCGAGATTGCCGTAGAGGGGATATTCAAAAGCCCAGTAATTTTCGTCGGCCCGGTGCTGCACCTCCAAGAGTACTTCCAGGTCGCCTCGGAGCCGTGGCTGATCACGTTCATCCGGCTGCTGCGCCCGGGCGGAGATCAATGCGCCCAAAAAGAAGACCGAAATAAGAAGTATGAGATATCTGTGCATCAGCCCTTACCACTGAGCGTGCGAAGGAGCTCCAGGTTTTCCCGGTCCATGTCCCGGCCCTCCAGACGTTTCGGGGTCTCAAGGATCTTCGGCATCGAGGCAAACCGCTCATCCCTCATAAAGAGGGAGAAAGCTAAGGTCCCTATCTCGCCCCTTCCGATGTGCATGTGCCGGTCGACATGCGAGCCCAGGGTTCCCTTCGAGTCGTTCAGATGGAGCGCCTTCAGCTGGTGCAATCCCAATACCCTGTCGAACTCCCTTAGCGTACGCCTGAACCTACGCGTGTTGCGTATATCATAGCCGGCACTGAAGATGTGGCATGTGTCCATGCAAGCACCAATCATTCCCCCGCACACCCCCTGGATGATGTCCCGAAGATGCTCGAAACGATAACCGATGCCCGTACCCTGTCCCGATGTGGTTTCGATCAGAAGGGTGGTGGCTCCCGTAAAGCGCTCCATAACAGCATTGATGCAGCTCAGGACGTTTTCTATACCCCGATGCACACCCAAACCTCCATGTGAGCCGGGATGTATGATGAGGTAGGATATGCCCAAAGCCGAACACCGGTTCAACTCGTCCAGGAGTGTTTCAGCGGAACGCCTGGTAATCTCCTCCCTGTCGCGGGGGTCAGCCGCCAGATTCATCAGATAGGAACCGTGTGCAAGTACCACCTTCACGCCGGGGTATTGCCTGGAGGCCTGGTGAAAGCGGTCAATCTCAGCCCTGCCAAGTGGCGGAACATTCCACTGTCGCTGATTTCTCGTGAAAACTTGAATGGCCGTGCAGCCGATCGCATCGCCCCGCTCAAAGGCACGATGCACGCCGCCTGCGGCGGACACGTGGCATCCCAGGAGCGGCCCCCCTGTTCTGCTAGTCACTTCATGGATTTCAACCGGGTTTTCGATTCCTCGAGAAAGATACTTTCGGGGTATTCCTTTACCAGCCTTCTGTAGCATTCTTTCTCCCCGAGCTCGTTCTGAACATGGTGCTCACGTATCACGTTGGCCATTTCCCAGAGCGCATCATCGGCCCGCTGGGTCTTTGGGTACTTGAAATAGATGATCTCCAGCAGTTTGACCGACACCAGCAGCGCAGACCGCATCACCTGCGGGCTGGAGGTATTGTAGTTCCGGTATATTTCGCTGAGGCTGTAAAAGTATTCAGCAATAAGCTCATCATCATTCTGTACCCGCGGGCTGAATATTTCTTTGGTTATCAGATAGAGCTCGGAATAGCTCAATCCGGAAATCCTCTCGGGCAACAGCTCGGAATAGACCAAATTTTCCAGATCCACGTCCCCTTCACCCGTTATGACCACTTCTGAAATCACGTCGAAACGGTGCGGCTTGGGAAACTCCCGGTATTCCCGGATGGCGAGCTTTCCCTTGTACCCGAACCCCTCAAGGGATTCTATATACTCGATTGCCTTTTGCTTGTTATCGAAGAATGGGGACTCGAGAACAACAGTTTCCTTGTCCGAGGCGACGAGGAGAACGTTTGCAAGCCCGTACGCGGTGAGTTCCCTTTTGATTTCGACTATATGCGGGAGAGGGTCGATTTTCGTATCGGCAATGCGAACACCGTATCCCCTCCTGAAGGGTGGCTCGGTGAAGGTGTATTCAATGGTGAGACTCTTCTCCTCCATGCTGTAGCCGGCCGTTACGGTAGCCCAATTGTCGAGGAAGATGACAAACTCTGATACATGACCGTTGAGAAAGGGGTTGAGTACAACACCACGTATGGCAAGATTGTCGAAGAAACGGTACACTTTCTCCCCCACCTCGACGCCATAGAGCAGCAGCGAGATGCGTGGCGGGCAATTCTGTATTGACAAATCGTACTTGAGATCCTTTCCCTCGAATTCTTCATCACCGGTTCCTTTCAACACGAATACGAGCTGGTTATCGTCCTTCAGAAGCCTGATGCCCGCTAGCTCGGCATGATGAATGAGAGTTTCGTCCTCGAGGAAGGAGAGATCAACTGGTTCACCCTCTTCGTCGAGTGTAGAACCGAGGGGGAGAAACTCATCACTCGAAGTGTACATCTCCTCCTTCTCGGCAGGGGCGTTCGACACCGAATGAAAGACAACAACCATTGATGTGAACAGGACAATCAGACTACTTTTCGTCAAACGCATGGTCACACCACCCTACCCCGCCTTCTTCTCCTTGAAGAGACCGTGCAGCCGGTGGAAGATGTGGGTCAAGTTTTGAACCTCTTCTTCATCAAGCAGGGCTCGACCGAAAATCTTTCTGAAGAGGGGTACCACGTAACGGGGCGAACCCTTCGAAAAGAAACCGATGTCAGCGAAAACGGATTCCAGGTAATCGAGTAATCCTTCGATCTCAGCATTGGCCGCCGGCCGCTCCAGGTAAGGAACCCTGTAGACCATGGCTTCCACGAACAACTTATAACAGACCACTGCAACGGCATGTGAGAGATTCAGAGATGGAAAGCTCTCACGGGCGGGAATATTCACCAGAATGTTGCACAGATCTGTTTCACGGTTCGTCAGGCCATCCTTCTCCCTTCCGAAGAGTATTGACACTTTCCCCTCCTGGACAACGGGAAACACCCGTTCAGGGAGCTCCTCGACGCTGCAGAATATCCTGCGCAGCTTGCCGGCGCGCCGGGTGGTCCCCACCACTAGGCTGGTATCCCTGATCGCATCCTGGAGCGTGTTGAAAACCACCGCCCCCTCGAGCACATCGCGGGCTCCAACCGCTGCCCGGAATGCATCGTCGTTATGGAAATCCACGGGTTTGACGAGCGCGAGATCTTCGATACCCATGTTCTTCATAATACGCGCAACGGAACCGATATTGAAGGGGCCCTCTGGTTCGACCAGCACGATACGGATATTGCCGAGATCCGATGCCATGGAATGCTCCTGACCGCATAGCCGGTCTGTTTTTCCCCGTAATCTGTGGGTTGCAAATCCGACACCCACCGTTGTATAATACCTAGTGCGTTTTACATAACAGCGTATGTTAAATTCCTCGTCATGATACTTCTCAAAAAACCACTCTTCTTTCTGCTCACCATTATAGCCATTCTTTGTCTCTCTGTCATCCCTTTATTCGGGGAACGGCTCTACGATCTCTGCTACTTCGGTGAACCCATGAAAAATGGTGAGTTTCTGTTTGTCAGGCACCGCAATCCCCTTCTGGATCCAGTGCTGAGAACTTTCGAGATGTACGTCTTCAGCCCCTCCGACGGCAAGATCACCTTTCTCCAGCAGTACGGAGAAATGAGCTACCTGTTACCCGTGATCTCGCCGGACAAAACCTCGATCACCTATCATTCCCTCATCGAGGGAAACGACTTCCTTGTCACCCGGAATATGATCACGGGAAGAAGTACCAGACTCCGCTTCGACACGTCGGGTTACTTTCTCTTCAATGACCTTCACTATGACAACGAAACGGTCGCCTCGGTATTAAAGAGGGGACCGAACCGGCAGGCCATATACATCATTTCCAACGATCTGGGCACTATCCGCAGGCTGTACAACGGTACGGACTTTCAGGAGGTGGGTTTCCTCTACAACGGGAGTGTCTACTATGTCGATCACATCGAGAACAGGCTGAGCCTGGGCGTGGTGCGGAGCGACGGGCAGGGGAGGACCGTGGTCGACGAGAATCTCGAGTATGTGCGAAAGGCCCCGAGGGGGGACGCGATTCTCTACTCCATCGGGAACGACCTGTTCATGTACCGTGTGTACAACAACGAGAGCATCAAGCTCACCGAACACTTTTCACCTGAGGGACCGCTGCCCCTCGTCGCCGACGACGGCTCCGCATGCGTGGTATATGACGGAGATACCACCTTGGTCATCAATATTCCCTCGGGTGATGTGCTCTACTACCTCTCCTTCAGGGGTGACCGCACGTGTGACATCCTTACACGATATACCTTCTTCACCGTAAAGGGCAGTCAGGTTTTTACCATCAAGTATAAGAAACCGGGCCAACATCTGAGTGAGATATTCAGAGAGAAAGGGCCGATCCACCTGCTGGCAGTGAGTCCCGACGACCGGTACATACTCTACAGGCTGGAGAACCGGAGTGAGCTGATTATATTCGACCGCGACAAGAACGAGCGGTTCAGTAAGATCTTCCCCTTCGTCATAGAAGAAGTCGTCGTTTCACCCTTCATGGAGTTCACCGAGGCAGTGAGAAGCATCTATATCACCGCCCTCTCACCGGTGGCTGATACATCCCCTGAAGAAACTGAAGCCTCACCCCCGGTCCGCGAGCTGTACATGTACAACTACCCCGGGCGAAGTCTCACCGCCATTTCAACGGCTCTGGATACTGACATACGCCTCTATCTCCGGGAGCGGTGAATTACATACCCTTTCACATGCGTTCTATGATGGCATCACCGAACTGTGAGCATTTGACCTCTGACGCCTCCTTCATCAACCGTGCAAAATCATAGGTAACGATACGCTCCTCGATGGCCTTTTCGATGCCCCCGATGATTCGATCTGCAGCCTCGTTCCATCCCATGTACCTGAGCATCATTTCACCCGAGAGAATGATCGAGGTGGGGTTCACCTTGTCCAGCCCTGCATACTTGGGCGCTGTACCGTGCGTAGCCTCGAACACGGCATGCCCCGTCTCATAGTTGATGTTCCCGCCCGGTGCGATGCCGATGCCTCCCACCTGGGCGGCGAGGGCATCGGATATATAGTCGCCATTCAAATTGGTCGTGGCGATGACGTCGAACTCTGATGCCCGTGTGAGTGTCTGCTGGAAGAAGATGTCTGCAATGGTGTCCTTGATGAGGATGCGATCCTTCACCGAGTCCTTGTCCTCAACCGTGCTGTACTCATCCCAGGTGATTACCTGTTCGGGATACTTCTCCCGTGCGAGCTCATACCCCCATTTCCTGAACGCACCCTCCGTAAACTTTTGTATGTTTCCCTTGTGCACGAGCGTGACACTTCTTCGTCCGTAGCGTATCGCATACCTGATGGCCGCATCGATGAGACGTCTGCTCCGCCGTACGCTGACCGGTTTTATGCCGATCCCCGAGTCCTCAGGTATGGCCCAACCGTATGATGAACGCAAGAAATCTATAAGCCTTCTCGTCTCATCCTGCCCTTCCTCGAGCTCGTATCCCGCATACACGTCCTCCGTATTCTCTCTGAAGACCACCATGTCCACGAGTTCGGGCCGCTTCACCGGTGAAGGAACACCCTTGAAGTAGCGCACAGGACGGAGGCAAACATACAGGTCGAGCTTCTGCCGAAGCGCCACGTTGAGGCTGCGTATGCCACCGCCTACCGGTGTGGTGAGCGGACCTTTGATACCGATCAGATATTCGTGCAAAATATCCACAGTCTCCTGGGGAAGCCACTCCCCCGTTTGGTCGTGGGCCTTTCCGCCTGCCAGGATCTCAGTCCAGTATATCTTTTTCCTCTCTCCATAGGCCTTGTGTACGGCGCTGTCGAATACCCTTACCGCCGCATGCCAGATGTCCGGCCCGATCCCGTCACCGATGATGAACGGGATGGTCACGTGGTCGGGGACCTTCATTACGCCCCTTTCCATGTAGGCCTTGCTGTCGTCCCCGCTTGCCATGTTAACCCCCTGTAACGCGCATGTGCAGGCTTCCGGCACATCGCTCACTCTTTGACTAATTAGTGTCTGGTGCCAACGCACATTTTCTATATGAGTAAATACCGGTTATGAAATAACTATATGATATTCAACAAGTTATACACTTCCTTTTGAGCGAAGCGACATTATATCGCTATCGCTCAAAAGGGGATCTGGTGGAGTGACGACAATGTAACATAATAAATTAGGTCGAACTTTAAAGAAAGTTAAAGAGAGCGCTTCGCGAGCGTTTCGCTATCGCTCCGCTAGTCGAATTTCTATTTTAATCTGGAAAAGCATCTAATTTCTTCGAAAAACTGAAACATACCACGCTTTTTAACCGAAGTTCTCAAAGATTACCGTAAAATAAATAAGATTTCGCTACATTTTAATACCGATGTATGAAATTCGACATTCGCCCAAATTAATCACCAGCGACTAATTAGTTCTTGTTGAACAATCCGCAAGCATGGCTTGCGGCTGGAACTATGGGATGATCCAGCTTTAAACTATATAGCACCCATTCCGGCAGCAGACCACTTAAAGTTCAAACGCAGTACCGCATTTCCTGGGCTTTTATAATTTCCTCTGTGCCGCAAGAACGGGAGTACCCGATTGCGCTAGAGCTTTCCCGACTTGATGATACCGATGAGCAGCCAGAGCCCCATGACCGAAGCCGTGAGAAAGCCGAGCAGCCCCACGATGGGATATCCCCTGATGAGGGGTCCCACCTTCGCCTGTACGAGTATTGATGAGGAGAGCAGGAGGGCAGCGATGATGATGGCGAAGGACATACGGTTGCCAGTTCGGTCGATCTCATTGACCGCCCGGTCCAGATTCTCGTGGTACAGAGGAATGCGGAACCTGCCGATACCAAGTCTCCTCGCGAAGGTGCCCATCTCGGTGGTCAGGGTTTTCAGGTAGTACTGCATATCATCGAAGAGGAAGTAGAGATCGCGTATCGACCTTCTCGGGTTGTAGCGCTGGTAAAACCATCTCTTCACGAAAGGTTGTGCCGATTGGGCGACGTTGAAGGCGGGGTGAAGCTTCCTTCCCAGTGCATCAATCTGAAGCAGTGTCTTCATGATGAGGAAGTACTCTCCGGGCAGCCGTATCCTGTGCCGCCGCAGCATGTTGAACAAAGACTGCAGTGTGGAGGCGACATCCACATCCTCGAGCCTGGCATCCCCGATCGTGTCGATGACATCGTAGAGATCGGTCTTCATCCTTCTCGTATCCACATCGCTGTCGATGAAGTCGTAGCGGCGCAGATACCGGATAATCCTGTCCACGTCCCGTTCAAATATCCCGAGCAGGACATTGGCAATTAACTGTAGTCCATCCTCATCCACGTATCCGGTCAGACCGAAATCAATGGGAGCCAGGACGTTATCGGGCAGCACGAAGATGTTCCCCGGATGGGGATCAGCGTGAAAGAACCCGAACTCGAACACCTCTTTGAGCCCGATCTTTGCACCATTTTCAGCGATGGTATGAAGGTTCATGCCTGCTCTCTGCAGTGCATCGACATCGGAGATCTTGATTCCATCGATGAACTCCATGACAAGCACGCGCCGCTGTGTGTACTGCATGTATACCTCCGGGATGTGAATAAAGCTGTTCTCGCTGTGGCTGAAGAACCGGGCAAAGCGCTCGATGAGATGCGCCTCCTTGATGAAGTTCATTTCGTCGCGGAGCACTTCGGAAAATTCCTTGACAAGCTCCAGGGGCCTGTACCCTTTGAGCTCCGGAATATAGTTCAGAGCAAGCTTCACGAGATAAGTCATGATGCTCAAATCCGTTTCAACTACCTGCCTGGTCTTGGGTTTGAGCACCTTGACCGCTACGGTTTCTCCCTTACCCTTCAGAACGGCGCGGTGCACCTGTGCAAGGGACCCGCTTGCCACCGGTGTTTCTTCAATGGACTGAAAGATGTCCTCCAGTTCGGTGTTGAGCTCCTCCTCGATAATGGTGCGTATCTTGGAAAAGGGAACTGGTGGCGTGCGGTCGAGCAGCTTCTCAAGCTCGGCCGCATAGGCCGGAGGAATGATATCAGGGCGCATACTCAGTATCTGCCCCATCTTGATGAAAGCCGGACCGAGCTCCTCGATTGCCATGCGAACCCTTTCAGGCTCTGTCAAAGCGGTAAGGGACGCCTCAGGTTTTGCCTGAAAGGCCCGAGAGGGCACGATGCCAAGCCCCGCGCGGATCCTTGCGAGAAATGCTGAAAAACCGTACCGCGTAACGATGGTGACGATCTTGATAAGACGGGTCAAATTCTTGTAGTTTTTGTTGAGCCTGAATATGTTCATGGGAAATAACTTGTTTCCTCACCACTAACATTACAATGGAATGTAAAAAATATAAACCTTATTACACGGTTTTGAAGATGGTGAAAGGGATCATTTATTGCTTCGGTGGGATAAACACGGCGCGAGTCACCTTGTCGCCGTAGAGGTGCTTCATCTGGTCCAGCACCCTGTCGGTCTCATCGAAATGGCGCTCAGGGAGGCCGGTTTCAGAAAAAAGACCGAGCTGCTCGGGCGGGGATGTCTCATCTAACTCGAGGTTGGAGACACCGATACCCACGAGACGCACCTTCCGACCTGCCCGATCGAATCCCCGGTAGAGCTGTACCGCTGTATCACGCACCCTGTGCACATCGTTGACCGGATCCTGAAGCGTACGGCTCCGTGTGAAAGAATCAAAGGGCGCGAGCCGGATCTTCAGGGTTACGGTTCTTCCCCGTATCCCCTCCCGTCTCATCATCCGCGTGAGGCTGTCCGCAAGCTGAAACAGAACATGCTCCACATAGTCGTCCCGGTCAATGTCCCTGTCAAAAGTGATCTCCTGGCTGATTGATTTGCGCGGTGTGGACTGCGTAACCGGCCGGTCGTCGACGCCATTTGCAAGATCCCAGAGCGTGCTGCCGTATTTCCCGAACAAGGAGTTCAATTTTTCAACAGTGCAGTTCTGTACATCCCGTACCTTGTAAAAACCGAGAGCCTCGAGCCTTTCGACGGTCTTTTTTCCCGCACCCCAGAGATAGGGGAGAGGGAGAACACCCATGAACTCCCGTTCCCTGCCCGGCGGGCAGATGCAAAGACCGTCAGGCTTTCGTAGATCAGATGCGATCTTGGCAATAGATTTGTTCGTGGCTACACCGACGCTTGCCGTGAGCCCCGTTTCACTCCTGATGCGTTCCTTGATTCGCCTGCCGAGCTCATGCGGGGGGCCGAATAGTTTCTCCGTACCGGTGCAGTCGAGAAATGCTTCGTCGATGCTGATCTGTTCGACCAGGGGTGAGAACTCGGAAAGTATCGCCATCACCTTCTGTGAGAGCTCAGCGTAACGTTTAAAATGGGGCCGAACATACACGGCATCGGGACATCTCCTGTATGCTATGGAGATGGGGAGCGCGGAATGTATGCCGTGCTTCCTGGCCTCGTACGAAGCAGCGGAGACGACACCTCTTCCCTTTCCGCCTTTCGGGTCGGCACCGACCACCACGGGCTTACCGCGAAATTCCGGATGATCCATCTGCTCGATAGATGCGTAGAAGGCATCCATATCAACATGCACTATAACGCGGCGCGTGCAGTTGCATTGCGTGTCGGGGTTTGGTGATAGGGTTGCCATGCATGTTCATCCTGCTTCGGACAACACCTGAAATTCCTTTGGCTAAAGAGAGATTTCAATGTGCCGGAGGCCGGACTTGAACCGGCACGGGGTATGAGCCCCGAGGGATTTTAAGTCCCTTGTGTCTGCCAATTCCACCACTCCGGCATTATTCTCATAATACTACAATTCCTGACACCTGTACAGAACTGAGAACATCCCCTTCCAAATTATGCTTCTATACTTTATGGACCTAAAATGGTCAAAAAATAGCTGTCTACTGACACTTGCGACGCAGCGAATAGACCGATCGTGCGGTCACGGAAACGATCACGATGGAACCCCCGACCAGGGCCCAGCGTCCCGGAGATTCTCCAATGACGAGATAAACCCAGATGGGGTTCAGAATGGGTTCGATCATGAAGATGAGCATGGCGTCCAGGGCCCGTACCTGACGAATGGCGTGGGAGTAGAGTATGTATGAGAACCCGAGCTGGAATATGCCCAGGAAGGCAAGTCCCAGCCAATCATATAGTCCAAGGCTTCCTGAGAACATGAAGGGAATTCCGATGGCCGCGGTCAGCATGTTGCCGAGCAACACCGTCTCGACGGGAGACGCGTCCCGCTGTTTGCGGAGAAAGAGTGCGATCCAGCCATGAGCCACGCCGGCGAGAAGCGCCAGGATGTTGCCGTAATAGCCGCCCAGGGAAAGGTCGTCGAGAAAGAAGAGCGTAATACCACCGAGAACAACCACGATAATGATCCAGTCGAACCAGGAGGTTTTCTCGTTCAGGAAGCGGCGGGCGAAAAGGGCTGTGTAA
>Ga0209427_10002034_pt1 | contig 23630 bp, 16 predicted proteins | sample DeeMarSWOR136_30_FD_187465 | JGI IMG/M metagenome (GOLD analysis project Ga0209427, IMG submission 187465) | Marine sediment microbial communities from White Oak River estuary, North Carolina - WOR-1-36_30 (SPAdes) (version 2) | ecosystem: Environmental > Aquatic > Marine > Intertidal zone >...
GTCAGTCCTCGACATCGAGCCTGTTTTGATCTGTCCGACGTTGGTAGCGACGGCGACGTGGGCAATCGTTACATCCTCACTCTCTCCCGAACGATGTGATATGACGGATGTATACCCTGCTCTCTTCGCCATTTCTATGGCATCCAGTGTTTCGGTGAGCGTGCCAATCTGGTTCAGCTTGATCAGAATAGAGTTCGCAATGCCCTCTTTAATACCCCGCCCAAGCCGTTGCGTGTTTGTGACGAATATGTCATCACCGACGAGTTGTATCTTTCCCCCCAGACGCTCCGTGATGAGCTTCCAGCCGCTCCAGTCGTCTTCACCGAGCCCATCCTCGATCGAGATGATGGGGAAATCATCGACGAGGTGTTCATAGAATGAGACGAGCTCTTCTGGAGTGTATGTTTTTCCCTCCGCCTCGAGGTTGTATTTTGAACCTTTCATGAGCTCGCTCGCCGCTACATCGAGCGCGAGAGCGAGATCGACACCGGGTTTGAATCCTGCCGTTTCAATTGCCCTGACGAGCACTTCGAGCGCTTCCCGGTTCGACTTGAGGTCCGGGGCGAAGCCGCCTTCATCACCAACTGATGTAGCGTACCCTTTCTTTGCGAGGATCTTTTTCAGGGAGTGAAAAACTTCCGCCCCGAATCTCACAGCATCTCGAATGCAATCGGCCCCGAGAGGAACGATCATAAATTCCTGTATATCGACGTTGTTGTCGGCGTGTTTTCCGCCGTTGAGAACATTCATCATCGGAACCGGAAGAATCTTGGCGTTGACGCCACCGATATACTGGTATAGAGGGATTCCGAGCGTCTCGGCGGCCGCTTTGGCGATTGCCAGCGAGGCGCCGAGAATTGCGTTAGCACCGAGGTTACCCTTGTTGGGGGTCCCATCCAAGTCGCAGAGGAGGCGGTCGATATAGACCTGGTCGAGAGCGTCGAGCTCGATTATCTCGGGAGCAATGACATCATTCACGTTGTTCACGGCATGGAGCACCCCTTTTCCGTTGTAGCGTTTGGTGTCGCCGTCCCTGAGCTCAACAGCCTCGTGCTCTCCGGTGGAAGCGCCCGAGGGCACGATGACCCTCCCCACAGCTCCTCCTTCCAGTATCGCTTCAACCTCGACGGTTGGGTTACCACGCGAATCGAGTACCTCCCTGGCCAGGATACTCTCGATTGACGTCACATTGCCCCTCCTTCTGCGTAAGTTACGCTATTACAATGGGTAACATAGTTTGGCGCAACCAGTCTACGTTCCTCTCTCCCCCGGTGTCAAGGAAAAACAACCGGATTATCCTTATTTCATTTAACCTGTGTGTGCTCCCCCGGAGAGGTTACCCCGTCCTCATGAATCGGGATCTGGTGCGGCTATCATAATTTCAACTGTTCACTTTTCAGGGAAATTGCTATGTTGTTTGCTATCAGATATTAATAGCCAAAAAATATTTATATTTTAACTTTTAAGGGGAAACATAATAACCCCAGTATCGTAATGTAAGGTGTGAACTTTGATAAGCGAAGATAGAATCCTGATTGAGAGGTGTCTAAAGGGAGAGGAGAAGGCCTTTGAAGAGCTTCTCAACAAATACAAGAACCCTGTTTTCAGTATCTGCTACCGAATGGTTAGGAACCATACCGATGCTGAAGATCTTGCGCAGGAAGCTTTCATTAGAACCTTCTCGGTGCTCGATCGATACGATCCCTCGTATCCATTCTCGAGCTGGCTCTACAGGATTACATCGAACCTTTGCATCGACTTTTTGCGGAGAGCGAAAGATGGTACCGTCTCCCTCGATCAACCGATCGTGGGAGCAGAAGGGGATATGCAACGGCAGTTCCCCTCAAACGTGGTCAAACCCGACAGGATAGTGGAGTCAGATGAAATGATGGCAGCACTTGAAGAAGCTATAGGAACACTTCCCGATCATTACCGTATCATTGTGATTCTGCGGCATCAGGAGCAGCTCTCATATGAGGAGATCTCGGAAAATCTCGGCATTCCACTCGGCACGGTCAAGGCAAGGATACACAGGGCACGGAACATGATCAAAGACTTCTTTAAGAAAAAGGGATTACTCGAGGAATTCAACAGTATAGGAGGAAGTTCATCGTGAAGCGCAGAAGATTGAAGAGTGGACGTGCCAATATTCTCCTACCGGTCGTCCTGGCGATACTGATCGTAGCTCTGACAAGTGGCACAACTTATGCGGGCTCTTACAAATACGAAGAGACGGTCCGGAAGACAGTGCCTCTCAAGGGTGAGACGGTCATCGTGATCAACAGCAAGGGTGATGATATCACCGTCATTGGAGAGGAAGGTGCCAAAGAGATATTTCTCGAGGCCATAAAAACTGTCAAAGCCGAGGATCGAGAGGTAGCCGAACGCCTTGCTCAGATGATTGAGATCGAGATCGAGCGTGACGGTGATGAGCTCAAAATAAACGTGAAGTACCCGAAGCAACATGAGGTCAAGAGAAACATACTCTCGTACCTCTTCCAACGACATCCGAGGATGGGCATGAATATTCATCTGACTATTCCTTCAGAGCTCGATGTGAACGCGAATACCGCGAGTGGAGACGTTACGGTCTCGGATATTTTGGGCTCAACTCAAATATCGGCAGCGAGTGGTGATATCAAGGCTACCAACATCGGAGGTTTTCTCCGTATCGGTGTGGCAAGTGGAGAAATTGATGCTGCAAAGGTTAATGGTGAAGCGCGGCTTGCGAGCGCCAGTGGTGACATCTCTGCCAGGAATGTTGCTGGCGACGCCGCAGTCAGTACCGCATCCGGCGATATTAAGCTCTCGGAGATAGATGGAAATCTTGACATTCAAACTGCATCCGGCGATGCGACAGTCGATGGAGTCGGCACCGTCTCCTTTAAAGGCACGAGCGGTTCGGCACAGTTCATTGATGTACGGGGTGGAGTGGAAGCCGCCTCTGCGAGTGGTGATCTTTCCTTCAGATTGATACCGATGGAGGATTTTGATTACAAAATCGGGACATCGAGTGGTGATATCACGTTGCGATTCCTGAAACCGATGGCTGGCGGATTCGTCCTGAAGGCTTCGACGACCACCGGCGAGATATCTGTGAATCTTCCTATTAAGGTTTCAAAGGTTGGGAGAAATACGGTTTCCGGTATCGTTCGTGATGGTAAGTCGAAAGTGTTGCTCGAAACGGCGAGTGGAGATATAACGATATCGGAACCTGAGGAGTAAGTTCTCATGGAATGTCATTTTTTCAGGATGTTGATACAGCGTTATTACGACAGCGAGCTCGATCCCGCTGAACAGGCGGAGTACGAAAACCACCGACGTACCTGCTCTCTTTGCCGGGAGATGGACCGCCAGTTCGCAGGCGTATTCAAGGCCCTGGATGACATCCCCCTCTTTGCGCCTTCCCGCAATTTCAACGAGAAGATTCTCGTGCAGGTAGAAATTTCTCGCTATCGTATCGGTCTCCCTCGAAGGATTTCGAACGCCATAAGCGGAGTGTGGGATCGAGTTCCCTCCCCGGTGAGGGTATGGGGAACTGCCGCCGTGGTCTTTTCACTTTTCGTTACGGTTTACAGGCCATTTCTCGATCTCATCGTATCCATGGGGGAGAAGACTGTCTTCTTCCTCGGTACCGGACTCCTCGCACTTCGTGAATTACCAGGAAGGTCTGAAATCATATTGAAATACTTGAGCTCGGCGACGAACTACAAGGTGGCTGGAGAAACGCTGTTGAGGGCACTCCAGAAGGTGGTTTTTGGAATTCCTCTCTCTCATATCGCCATCGGGGTCGTTGCACTTCTCGTTGTACTCTTTGTGGTGATCAGGACGACGCGTACCGCCTGGAAAAAAGGAGAGACGCATGTCGGTATTTTTTAATGCGGTTGTCATGAAATTGATCCTCATTGTTTTTACAACAATCCTCTTCGTGAATCCTGTAACTATATTTACGCAAAGACGCTGGAAGCTTCCCATTATTCGCATTACCACCTCAGCGGAGAAAGACACTGTTACGACCGAAAAGTCGGAAAAAGACAAAGAAGAAAAGAGGGAGAAGGAAAAGCCTATCAAGATATCGATTAGCGACAAGGGAATAATGGTGGGAGCGGAAGGCGATGAAAAGGTCATCCTCGAGCTCGATACGGAGAAGCTTCTCCAGCAGGTGCAGCGTCTAGAGGAACTACCCGAATCGCTTCTCGCCATACTGGATGATGAGGAGGGGAGACTGTATTTCAAGGACCGGGGAAAGGATCTGATCAAGGTCGGTGAGTCGGTACATATAGAAAGGTTCGAGAGAGTGAGAGGCGATGTGATCTCGGTTTTCGATGACATCACCGTTGAGGGAAAGGTATTGGGCAGTGTCGTTGCGGTCTTCGGTGATATTGAGCTCTCGCCCACCGCCGTCGTCAACGGCGACGTTGTATGTGTTCTCGGAACGTTGGAAGCGGACGATGACGCGATGATCAGGGGGGAGACGATGTCGATCGGAGCCGAGTCGCCTTCCTTTCGGTGGATGTTCCCGGCATTCGGAAGAGGAGCCTTCAGGATGGGGTCTCGGATCGTCATCTTTCTCGTCGGCGTCCTGCTTCTCGGTATTATTATCGCGTTCCTCCCGGATCGTATGAAGAGGTCGTCGGAGTACGTGTTCGGCTCATTCTTCAAATCAATCGGTGTCGGGGTCCTCGTTTTTCTGGCTGGCGCTATCGTGGTCGCCATCATCGCGGCTATCCTGAGTATTACCATTATCGGGATTCCCGTAGCGATCCTGCTCGTTCTCTCGTTCGCCGCGCTGCTTGTGATCGGCTACTTTGTCAGTGCCCTCGCCCTGGGTTCACTCGTGAGGCAGAAGGTCAATATCGAGAATGAGTCGCTGTTCGTGCAGGGACTCATCGGGCTCTTCCTGCTCGCCCTCCTCGGCCTCATCAGCGGGCTGATGTATTTTAATCCGTTCCTCGGACCTGCGAGGATCTTTCTCAGGAGCCTGGGTGGTTTCATCAATCTCCTTGCTCTCTTAACGGGCGTCGGCGCATTCGTCCTCTCGAAAGCTGGCAGTAAACCGGTTGAGGTTAAGCCAGTTTTACCAGAATAAATTGGGCGTTGCTCCTTTACAGCACCCTCCGCGCACATTATTTTAGATTATAGTGAAGTATGTTCATAGTGGGAGCTAGGAGTAACGTATTTGAGCACCCAAAAGATTTTTTGCATCCTGTCAATCCTGGCCATCCTGTTCTTGCCTGTCAGAGGGTTTCCTGCACGTGAAACTGAAGCAGCCGACTCCGGTGGGAGCCGGTTTCGTCCAGTAGGAAGATCGCAGGGGCGGGGTATGGGGGGGTATTTTCGCGACGGCGCGGCGCTCGATCTCGAAGCCCGATGGTCGATTATCGAGAAGAAGCTGCAGCCGTTTTTCGGCAGTATTGTCGATACGTTGATCGTATCCGGCAACACCCGGTCCAGGCGGATAACTATCATTCGGGAAATGGCGACAAAGCAGGGGGAGTCTCTTGACGAGGGGCTGATCCGGAGAGACTCTTCGTACCTACGAGGCTTAGGGTATTTCTCCGATGTCCATATCTCGGCTGAAAAAACAATTCCCGGGAGATGCCGCGTCTACGTTCACGTCTTGGAAAGGCCTGATCTCTTTATGAAGTACCCATACCCGGTCGTGAACTACGATTTCAACAAGGGCTTGAGTTACGGGTTGACATGGAAGGTGAAAAACTTCCGGGGCGTCGGAGAGGAGTTGGCCTTCTCGGCACTGAAGCGCCGGGACAAGGACCATGGGGGATCTTTTTCGTGGACTATTCCCTGGTTTGGTGGACGGAGAATGCTCATGCACTATCGCCTCTCCACGTTCAGGAGGCTCGAGGAGCCGGTCAGTGACGACTTTATCAAGGAGCAGAACAGGGTTGATGTCGTATTCGGGTTGCCACTGTCAAAGAGTCTCGTGAGGCAGGTTTGGTTTACGACGACATTGTCGTTTGAGGGAAGAGACTCGCGACAGAGACTGAACGGTAACAGTTGCTTTTACCGGCAGAACTTCCTGGCGGCTGGTTTCGGGCTCCGATACGACAGCAGGGATAACCGGATCACTCCATGGCGTGGTACATTCAGTAGAATTGATGTTAAACGGTTCACATCGGTTCATGGTCTGGAACAGCAGTACATTTTTTACAACCTGTCACAGTACCTCTATCTTCCCATTGGATCAGTGGGAACCATTATCCTCGCTGCGGACGGCATCGTACGGGAAGGTGATCTCCCTTCATTCTACGAGATGGGATTGGGTGGTTCTTCAGACCTGCGAGGATTTGTGAATGGGGATTTGGAGGGGAAAGCCAAGATTCTCAGCACGGTACAGTGGCGTCGTCGTATTTATGGTCCTCGGATTTTTAACATTCCGTATATAGGTAAGTTCGATCTCTCTCTGAACCTCATTGCCTTTATTGACAACGGCTCCCTCATGGACTGTATAGACGAGGTGCGTGAGGCAAAGTTCTACACCACCGGGGGAGCGGGTATCGAGGTTGTATCACCCATACAAGACCTCATGAGGATTGAAGTGGCGGGCGATGAAGACGGAGACCTCGTCTTTTACTTCACTTCAGGTTCACGTTTCTAGCGTTTCGGAGTGAATGAGGGCGGTGCACGGTTACCTGTGACCGGCCAGGTAACATCCCGCCTGATCTATACTGGTTCGGCCAAATATGGGGATTTCTTCGCATATGTAGGTGAATTTGCTTCTTCATTACAGGTTAACAGGATTCATTGAAATTATCCGCTCATTTCTTTTGCGAGCTGCGTGAAATTACCCAATTTTACTTCAAATCAACTCCCCCATTGAGTGATCCGTTTCACTTTTTCACCTCCAAAGTGCGTGCTTGAGTCTGTAACACCATCGCCCATCAATTATTTTATCTCATTAATTTACAGAGCCTTATATCTGAGTTTGAAATGTCACCTCACACCGGAGATGGGATAAAAAGGCATCGTCCCCGGGATGGATCCTGGTAATAACTGCAATCGGGAATATGGGTTGCAATGGTATAGGGGTGGAAACATACGGCTTTTTCCAGATTCCCGGCACTCTGAGCCGGTAATAGTTAGGAGAATATATACTTATGGAAAAGACCGAAACCAATAGGTTCATTCTCATCTCATATGTGGCACTATCGCTCGTTCTGTTTCTCCATTCGGGACTCCAGGCTCTTGAATGCTACGAAGCCTTCGAGCTTCATAACGATGTCCGGATTCATCTCTACACGCCGGAATCGATTCTCGAGTATATGACTGAGAGAGATGATGAAGGATCTCTCTTTATGCGTCTCGAAGACGGGGTGAGGTACAGGTTAATCGAGGATATAAACGATCCAGTTATCACACACAAGGGGGATGGTATATTTCACCCCATGAAGCCGGCGTGGGTCGTCCAGGCTCTCGAGGAAATAGACTTGAATGGATTCGCCATGAGTTTCGATATAGAGGTGTATATCCTACCATATCCACGGTACTACCTTCTCGCAAGTTCTACTTGTGGTAATCGAATTTTCCTCTCACCAGGTGTTTACGAGGTGAATAGCTCTGTCGTCGCCTTTACGACGACGCACGAGTTTGGTCATGCGTTCCAAGGCAAGTACATGCCTGACAGTGATGTGGACGGTTGGTACCAGTACCTGACGATCAGAGAGATATATGGAGATCCCACCTACTCCAACTATGCTTGTCATATGAACAGGCCGAAAGAGATCTTTGCTGAAGATTTTCGATACCTCTTCGGGGGCGAGGCTTCACGGTATTCCGGAACGATCGAGAATCCGAACCTTCCGCTCCCCGATCAGATTGAAGGCCTCGAGGAGTTCATTGTTTCCCTCGTTTCCGGGGAGATTATTGCCACCGAAGAGCTTGACATTCCGGCTGGAAGGGAGGCGCTCACCGTCTCGAACTACCCAAATCCCTTCAATCCGACCACGACGATACGTGTTGTGTTCGGTGGTGGGGACCCGTCGATGCTCAGAAATATTGATATGAAGGTGTATCGTGTCGACGGTTCACTCGTCAGGAATCTCTATCGAGGGCAGGTGAGGGGCAACGAATGTGCGATCATGTGGGATGGCCGGGATAACAACGGCCAGGATGTCGCGAGCGGTGCTTACTTCTACAGGCTCGTTTCAGGAAGCTCCACCGTCAGTGGTAAGATGTTGCTCCTCCGGTGAACCTGAACCGTTCGCTCTCTGGGAACTTCCCCTTCCCTCACGACCCGACATAACAGTTTTTCATACTTCACTGTTTCCCCTTTCCTCCGGTAACTCTCAGCAGCCCACAGGCTGCACCAATATCCTTTCCCTGGCTTCTTCTCACGGTGACAGCGGGGGCTTGAGGGAGGAGAGTCTGGACGAAGCGATCGATCCGTTCATCTGACGGTGTGCGGAATTGAGAGCCATCCCACCTGTTGAAGGGTATCAGGTTGATCTTGAACGGTCTCTTCGCTGTCAGTGCTACCAGTCTTTTTGCATCCTCCGGTCTGTCATTCACACCGGCCAGCAGGACGTACTCAAGTGACACCCTCGTTCCTCTCGTCTCTGCAAATGTTTCGGCTGCCTCAAGGGTTTCATGAATAGTACATGCATGCGGCATGATCTTTTTTCTGAGGCTGTCTGTGGTGGCGTTGAGGGAGATTGCCAGCGCGAACTTCAGATGAGAGTTTGAGAGAGCGATAATCTTGTCTGGAAAACCGATCGTACTCAGCGTTATCCTCTTCTCTCGCAAGGCAAACGCATCGGTTTCGTTCAAGATTTCGAGTGCTCTGGAAACGTTGTCGATATTTAAGAGTGGTTCACCCATCCCCATGAATACGATGTTAAAACGTTGCCTGGCTCTGATGTACCCGCGCTTGAAAAAGAGAATCTGATTCAAGATCTCGTCGCTCCTCAAGTTTCTCACAAAGCCGCTCTCTCCCGTGAGACAAAAGGTGCATCCGAGAGGACATCCTAATTGGCATGATACGCATATCGTCTGGTGTCCCCGCGATTCCATCAGTACGGCTTCGAACGTGGCGCTGTCATCACTGACGAGAAGAAACTTCTGGCTCGTATCCTCTGCCGATCGTACACTATCAACCAACTGAAGCTTTGTGATGGTGAATCTGTCATGGAGTGTCTTTCTGAGACTCAACGGGAGGTTTGTCATCTCGGAGAAACTGTCGACACCTTTCTGAAAGAGCCATTGCAGGATCTGAACCTTCCGGTGACGTTTCTCGCCCATTTCTTCGATGAGCTGTGAGATCGTTGCCAGAGAGAGGTTCTTGATTTTTCGCTTGTTCACTGCATCCACCTCGTAGCCTCGTGTATGATAAATAAAGGCAGGGAATTGTCACAAATGAAAAGTGAGATACGGGGGTGCATCGATCTCGGCAGCAGTTACTTCAGACTGCTCGTTGTGGAAGGGATTTTTCCCGGTAATAAGGTTACAGCGTTACGACATACCAGCATAGAAGAACACTCGGTGTCGCCTCGCAGTGAGCGTATCGAGAGGAACCATGTCGAGGTGATCTCTGTTACTGAGGACAGGCGGTATGTCGGGTGGGGTGACGATCTCGAATCGATAGGGGAGATCTCTCAGGCACGATCATCGGATGCGTGGTGCGCCCTGGAGGACCTCGCTTCGCTTGCGAGGAGATACGGTTGCGAGAAACCGATTATCGTGGGCACCAATACACTCCGGGTAGCTCGCAATGCGAGGGCAATCACCGATTTCCTCGCAGGGAAAGTATCTGCCCCCATCTCGATACTCTCTCAGGAAGAAGAGGCGGCGATGAGCTTTCTGGGTGCGTGCTCGGCTCTCGCTGGAGAGGTGGATGTGATACTGCTCGATATTGGAGGAACCAGCACCGAAGTCTCATGGGGAAAGGGGGGGAGATTAGTGGGCTTCCTCGGGATGCCCTGGGGAACTCACCGTGTCTGTCACGTTCTGAGGCGATCATCGCCGCCGGAGCTCGGTCTCCATCGGGCTCTCTTGAATATACTGGAACAGGGGAATGTACTGCCCCGTGAGGGATTGCTACCTCACATCACCCTTTCTCACTTGTCGATTCGAAAGGAAAGCCCTACTATTCTAGCGACGGGAGGAACAGCTGTGAGTCTCGCTGTAGCTCTCCGCTTTATGAAAAGGAGCCTGCTGGCCATCGGAGAAATAGAGCTGTTGTCAGAGGATGACTTGGTTTTAATCGGTCGAAGGGTCGAAGGCATCCTCTCTACTGGTAGGGAGAGGAGTTTCCCGTTGAGCAGAGAGAGAATGAGACTCCTGCTCCCTGGATTTCTCCTCCTCTCCATTATTTTTAGAGAAATCGGCTCCTCGGTTCTGCACGTGACATCACGGGACCTGAGATGGGGGATTCTGATGTCAGCAGGAGAGGTGTTCAATCCCTGATTGATGATTTAAGAAATCGTGAAGGAAATGTTTAACGTTGATGGGAGAACGAGTGATCAGTCGGATGAGACCTTCAGGGGGATTGCTTCATGAGTAAGAGAGTTCTTATCGTCGATGATGAGGAGAGTATCAGGAGTTCGCTCGAGAAACTCCTCTCGTTTGAGAAGTTTAAAACGTTCACCGCACCGGATGGCCAAAAGGCTCTGGACATCGTGGGAGGCGAACGGATCGACATCGTCCTTCTCGATATCAAGATGCCCGGCATGGATGGGCTTGAGGTTCTGCAGAAGATTAAGGAAACACATTCGAATCTCCCCGTGGTTATTATATCGGGTCACGGTACGATTGCCACCGCTGTGGAGGCGACGAAGCTGGGCGCCTTTGACTTCATCGAAAAACCGATTGACATGGAACGCCTGCTGCTGACCGTGAGGAATGGTATCAGGCAGGGGGAGCTCGCCAGACAGAACGTGCAGTTGAGAGAGCGTGCAGGAGTGAAAACGAAGATTGTCGGCGAGCATCCGGAGATCCTTGCCATCATGAAAACGATAGAGCGTGTCGCACCGACGAATGCGCGGGTCCTGATTATGGGGGAGAATGGGACAGGGAAAGAGCTTGTCGCTCGCAGGCTCCACGAGGTGAGCCTGCGGGCTCATGAGCCGTTCGTTGAAATCAACTGCGCCGCCATACCGGAGGACCTCATTGAGAGTGCATTGTTTGGTCATGAGAAGGGAGCATTCACAGGTGCGATCTCCCAAAAGATTGGGAAATTCGAGATTGCGGACGGTGGGACGCTCTTCCTCGACGAGGTCGGTGACATGAGCCTGTCGGCCCAAGCGAAAGTGCTGCGTGTATTACAGGAGTCGACGTTCGAGCGTGTCGGGGGCACCGAGACGAAAAAGGTCGACGTCCGTGTGATCGCCGCTTCGAACAAGGATCTACTGAGCGAGGCGGCAAAGGGAACATTCAGGGAAGATCTGTACTACCGCCTGAATGTCGTCCCCATTAAGATTCCACCGTTGAGGGAAAGAAAGTCAGACATCAAGCTCCTTACCGAATACTTTTTTGAAGAGGTTTCGAACGAACTCGGGAATCCTCCAAAAAAACTATCTCCCGGGGCTCTTGACGTTTTGATGGATTACTCCTGGCCCGGTAATGTGAGAGAACTGATGAATCTCATCGAGAGGCTCTGCATCCTGACACCCGGTGATGTGATACGGCGTGAAGATCTCCCGCCGCTGGAGCTTACACGTGAAGAGGATCTCTTGAAGGATCCTTTCGGCTTAAAGACATATCAGGATTTCAAAGACTTTACGGAGAAGGAGTTTCTCATCAAGAAGCTTCGTGAGAATAACGGCAACGTTTCGAGGACGGCCCGGCAGCTCAAAATGCAGCGGAGTAATCTCTACAAAAAGCTCGAGAAGTACGGTATCGATTTTCGAAGGAGTGCTCGAGAAGAGAACGATTAATCGATTTTTTCCAATATTTCTGATAGGTATAAATACCTAAATTGTAAAAATTAAGACAAATCGGCTAATTCGACTTTTTTCATACACTTTTTGGCCAGAATTATTTGACTTGGGGTAGTGCGGTTATTAGATTACGTGTGTTGGGTGTTTAGGGTTTGATGGGTGTTCTGAGAGCTGTCAGCTCTTGTAAAAGGAGATGGTCGTATGAAGATTATCGTTGTGCTATTAGCAGCAATAATGATCTTCTCCATTCTCTTTTCCGCTCCAACTCTCGCCTCACCCCATCCGCTCGTATCCCGGTTTGAATCTTTCATGTTTTTTATCAGCCGGAACGTCTACCCGCTCTCGGGGACGTTCTTTGCTCCGATAGAATTCGAGTCGATTAACAACCGGATTAATGAGGAACTGGGTGGGGATGCCGATGATTACGCGAACGGTAAGAATGACGGAACGGGAGAAGGTCCGCGAAAAGATGATAATTTGAAATCGGGTCTAAACGGGAACGCGAAGACCCAGACAGAATATAAATTAATACTCTACGGGCGTCACTAATTACTCATTCGCTCTCCACTTGCCATTAGGAGTTACCGATGCCTGAACGCCCGCAAGGTAAGGATAAATACGAATACGAGAAAGGACGACCGAGACATCAATTCAAATCCATTGGATTCGAAGAGGAACTCGGCGACATGCATCTAGCCACGGAAAACTACTCCGTGGCACTTGAATATTACGAGAAATCCCTCCAAAAGACCCATGTCTCCTCCACAAAATCCTCAGATCTCGTCCGGATATACCAGAAGATCAGTGACTGTTACCGGAAAAAGGGATTGCTCCGCGAGGCGATGAATTTCCTCCAGAGCGCTCAGTCTCACTGTGAAGAGGGGAATGAAATCGGACGAGGAACCATCGCCTATCGTCGGGGGATTATTCTCTATGAGCGGGGCGATGTGCAGAGAGCTCTCCGTCAGGCGTGCGAGGCATATCGGATCCTCCGAATGAGCGATGAACACAGAGAGGTTGCCAACACACAACTCCTGATTGCCAACTGCTATTCGAGGCTTGGAAGGATAGACGAAGCAGAGCAGTATTACCTCGATGCTCTCTCATCATTCCGCAGGATTGAAGATACCGTGGGTGAAGCCTACGTCCTGAATAACCTCGGGCTATTTCATAAAAACGCATGTCGATGGGGAAGGTCCCTTTCTTTTCTGAACAGGGCGCTCGAGATCTGCGATGAACTCGGGCTTACCCAACACCGGGTACGTGTGAAGCTCAACCTTGGCATCGTGTACCTGAAGAAGAGGGACTTTGCCCAAGCTGTCAGCACGTTTACTTCTGCACGGAGTATGGCCAAGCGGATCGGCGACGACCTCAAGTACACCAAAGCAACCCTGATGCTCGGTGTCGCCGAAACGAGGCTCAGCAACCTCGCTGCTGCTGAGAAGCATCTCCTCGAGGCGAGGGTCCTCGCAGAGCGGAGAAGTTATGGGAGGGAGGTTACCCTTGCTGATGAGTTTATCGGCGACCTCATGGTGGAGAGAGGAGACCTCTCGGGCGCTCTCCAGAACTATACGGTTGCGCTGTCCGGGGCGAAGAAGATTTACCCTGAAGGGGATGTCGTAGCAGAGGTGCTCCGTCGTTTGGCTCAAGTGTTCCTCCTGCAGCGGAAGCCACAGGATGCACTTTCGACCGGGGAGCGGGCCTTGCAAATCGCCGAGAAGTGCGGCGAAGTTCACGAGATTGGATTTATCAAAAGAACGATCGGTCTTGCATATGCACTCTTGAAGAAGACCACCGAAGCCGAAAAATTTATCACCGCGGGCGTTGCGACATTCGTTGAAGTCAATAATCCCTATGAGGCCAATCGTACCAACTACCTGATGGGTGAATGCCTGCTCAAGCAGAAAGATCGCACTGCCCTTCTCAAGGCTAGGAAGCTACTGAACGATACGCTGCCGTTCCTGGAGAGGAACGAGGAGTACGGCGATCTCGCTGAGGGGCATTTTCTCCTCGCGAAGATTGAGTGGGAACTCCGTAACAGGGACGAATGCCTCCTGCACATGTACGAATCGCAACGGCTGGCCGAGGATCTGAATCGTAACAACCTCCTGAGACGCCTGAGGAGAATGAGGAGGAATATCGAAAATGAGGTAGCAGAGACACTGTTGCCATCCACTACCAGGATGGATCACCCGGCGGAATTACCCGCTTTCCTTTCGAAGGATCCTCACCTGAAATCCTACTTGGAAGATATTCTCAGTGATCTGATGGACAAGCTGAGCGCCGGCTATGGATTCGTCACCCTCTATAACGGAGGGGGTCGGCGGAGAGATGTCAAGATCCTGGCCAGGCGTGGCATATCTGCAGAGAGCACCGAGAAACTGACCGAATGGTTCATGCAGCGGGAGGATGTAGTTCTATCCGAGAGAGTTCTTATAACGGATACCGGTCACGACAGGAGAACCGCTGGGATACGCGATCTCCTGCCTGGATGTAAGGCACCGGTTTTCTTTCAACCGATTTGCAACGGTGCAACACCGTTAGGGCTGTTCTTCTTCCAGTATCGGAGTAGAGGTGATGAACCGCCCAGGCTCGGATCGAGTGTGGATATTGCTGCCATATATGCAGGTTTCATCGAATTTCTCGTACGGGGATTTTCCGGCGACGGTGATTCGTCTCCTCGAAGAACGGGAAGTGATCGGAAGGGCGATTTCCGTCGGATCATCACCCGGAACGATAGGATGCTGAAGGTTCTCAATCTTGCTGAGCGTGTGGCTGACTCCGATTCGACGGTGCTCCTGATGGGGGAGACCGGCACGGGAAAGGGTCTCATTGCTCAGGCGATACACAGATTGAGTCCGCGCCGTCGTAAAAAGTTTGTCCATGTGAACTGCGCCGCACTTCCAGAGACGCTACTCGAGAGTGAGCTGTTCGGGCATGTGAAGGGCTCATTCACCGGAGCAGTATCGGATAAGAAGGGCCTGCTGGCAGAGGCCGACGGTGGAACTGTCTTCCTGGACGAAATCGGTAAAACATCGCTACCCTTGCAAGGGAAGCTCTTACAGTTCCTCGATACCAAGCAGGTCCGGCCTGTCGGTAGTAACGCAATGTTCGATGTCGATGTGAGGCTCATCTTCGCTTCGAAGGTAGATCTCCTCTCTCTGTGCCGTGAGGGGAGAATGCTCGAGGATTTCTATTATCGAATCAACGACTTCCCTCTCATCATCCCACCTCTCAGAGAGCGTGATGAAGATATTCATCTTCTCGCCAATCATTGTCTCAAGCTCTTCTGCGAGGAGATGGGTAAGAAGGCCTTAGGATTTACCGAGGATGCGATGTCCTGTCTCGTTGATTGCAAGTGGCCTGGAAATGTGAGGGAACTCGAAAAGGTTATCAGACGGGCTATCCTCCTTGCCGGTGACAGCAGGCTGATAACGCCTAATGAACTCGCATTCGAACCTGAGAAGATGGGCGAAATACCGGTCCACAACCGTATGAACCTGCCCCAGCGGATCAAGAGGCTTGAGAAACGGGTGATAGCAGAGGCCCTCGCGCGTAACCAATGGAACCGAAGTATCACGGCACGTGAATTGGGAATTAGCTATCCCACACTACTCAAAAAGATCAACGATTACGATTTGGGTAGTATCCACTAGTTTTACCCCGTTGCATTTTCGTCTCTTCCACGAAAACGTTGTATCGTTCCGACACGGTTGAGTGTAAATATATAACAGCAGGTATTAACTTTTTTTATAATATAACATTAATAATATCAAATAATTACATCTTTACCATCCGTCACTCTCAACTGTTTTTCCACCTTCATAAAAATTCCGTTTTTTCTGACGACGCCTAAGAGAGAAGCTGTTTTCTAAGTTTAATTATATTGGCTAGTTATCGAGGCACCGGCAGCGGTAAGAATTTCCTGCTCTCTGGAATACCATTTGCAGCTACTCATAAAAGGTATCGGTTGGCGAATGGGGAGCGGCGAGCCGGGGAAATGCCTGAGTTCTTGTCCTGAAGCTCTCCTGGAGAAATAATCAGGGGAAAGGTGGGGTCTCTGGGACAGGAAATACGAGGTATTTCCCCGGTCATTTTTTATGTGAGCACCTTTTGGGTCGTCATTGGTAATACTGTTAAGAGAGACTCGGGGGTATAAGAAGTCTTTGAATTGGCGAGATTCAAAGGAATGCGAGTATGGATATCCCCTCCGGTGCTTGCGTCTTATACCCCTGATTCTATATCGAACCGCAAAGATGCACGGGCTGTGAAGTGTCCATTAATGTGGACATTTTTGTCGAATCCATGTGACAATTCCTATCTCATCTCCATCGGATACCTCTCTTCTTGGTCCGAACCGAGGAGCACCTGCTTGTCGCGTAACATCCTACAAATTAAGCAATTATAACGATTAAAGAAGCAACGGAAGTATCTCCGAACAGGTAAGATACCTTTCTGGCACATCAGTTGCGTTTATCCTTGGTGGAAAGGATAGAGAAGATGAACAAAGTGATCATATCAGCATTCATCATCATTCTGATGCTCCTCTCGTGCGGTGAAAAGGAGAAGATAGTGGAGGTCCCCGTGGCTACCCCATGCCGCCCTTCCCCACCGAGAGGGATCTATTCTATCAACTTGGATGGTTACGTCACGGTATGCTGGTACGCCAATCCAGAAGGGGAAAACATTGTCGAATATTTAGTCTACTGGGCCGAAGAGGGCGATGAGTATTACAGTGATCTGGGGAGCGTACAGGTCATAGATCCCGAACCGTCCGAGTACTGTTACGATGATGAATGGACAGAAAACGGCACCCAGTATTACTACGCGATCGCCGCGAAGAACAGAAGCGGCCTTATCAGCGAACCCAGCTATGAGGTTACGGGAACCCCCAGGCCTGAAGGGCTGATCACGCTTTACGAGCATCTGCTCATTCCCGAGCAGAGCGGTTATGACTTATCAGGGTTCAGCAATAGCCCCCAACGGGATAGCTTGCCGAATACAGATTTCTTTTTTGCGTTTGAGGACGGCAGGCGTGAGTTCATCGCCTACCGTTCCGGAGTTGATATACAGGACTATGGCTTTGTTGAGGGTTTTGATTACATAAACTACGCACCAGTGGAAGGGTGGTCCAATTCGAGGAAAGTTGAGGCCATCGCTGGACACTGCTACATGCTTCGCCTGTTAGAGATGGATGGTCATCATTATGTAAAACTGTTCATAACGGAGATTACAGTAGAGTTTGTGACATTCTGGTGGGCATATCAGACAGACCCCGGTAACCGGGATCTCGCCCCTCCTCCTCCCGACGGTGACGGGGAGGGTGCGATCGTAGGGCGCCCACATTTGAAAGGAAGTGGTTCGAGAGTCGATGTTAAAAGAAGGATGAATAGTGGTCGACAATACCCCCCATCGTTTCAAGAGGGTAACCATGACGCAAAGGATGACTCTTAGCAACAAACCACCTTTAGGAAAGCTGACGCATTAAAGAGTTGTGTTACCCGCGAAGGTCGGCCGAAGGGGAGAATGGAGAAAACGATTGTTGATCAGGGGCGGCAAGAGCTCTTCATTCTCCCCAATTTTTTATGTCATATACAGCTTGCAGCACGCTTGCTACTTGTTTATGATCCGATATCCATGAGAATACTCCGCACTGTAGTACTGGCGATACTCTTCGGGGGAGGACTCTCAGCAGTCTGTCCCCAGGCGAGCGGCAACGACGTTCCAGTGGATGGCATTCATCACCCCAAGGGAAGATCCCATGGGGTGTATCAGTTCGGAGCGTTACGGCAGCTTCTCGAGGGAAGGTTTTCGCCAGTCGATTCTCTCTCGTTGGTTGTGATCCGTGTTTCCTTCTCCGATAGAGATTTCACGGTGGGCTCTGATAGTGTTCCCCACGACTCGGTGTACTATACGAACGAATTGAGGCATCTCTCCGAGTACTACATTGGCGCTTCACTCGGTCACTTTCACCTCGAATGGGAGCTCGTATCCGGCATCGTTGCGCTCAGCCGACCGGAAGGGTATTACGGCGAGGATGGGGTCTGGGATGAACGGGTGGCAGAGATGCTCATGGAAGTCGTCGAAGCGACCGATTCCCTCCTCGATTATACCTGGTATGACGGGATAGCCCTCATTCACGCCGGTTCGGGACAGGAGACCGACTTCAACGGGGACTCCCCGGAACAGCTCTGGTCGGGATTTATCGATCCCGAGGAGTTGGCCGAGATCATCGCCGATACACTGGGCACGCCAGGTATTCCGACGAACGACTCGTTATACGGTCAACCGTTCTTTGTCGATAATGTGATGATATGGCCGGAGGATGCGTCACAGGATGATCGTATCTTCGGTGCTCTCGGTGTGTACGCCTACCAGGTAGGACTCCGTCTGGGCATGATTCCTCTCTTCGATACGACTCCTTCCAGCTTTCCCAATTCGCAGGGAATCGGGACATTCGGCCTGATGGGTTACGGTCTCTACAATGCGGTTGGTTTTATCCCCGCATTTCCCTGTGCATTCCACAGGTATCTGATGGGTTGGGTGGAACCTGTCGATGTCGGCGAGGACGGTACCCTCAGGCTGACGAACATCAATATCGGTACCGAAGGTGATACCTCTCTCGTGAGGATACCGATACATTCGACGGAGTATTTCCTCATCGCAAACAGGATTCATGATACAGACTTTGACGGGACATTCGATTTTATTGATCTCGATGGAGACGGGATTCCCGAGAACGAGGATACCCTCCGGGGTGCGGAGTTTGATTTCTTCCTGACAGCCAGCACGAACCCTGCATCCCTGAGGGAAGCGGGGAATGCTGGGGCATCAGCGAACGATCTATTGACGGGGAGTGGATTGATGATCTGGCATATCGATGAGTCGGTCATCGTCCAAGCGCTCCAGTCAGGTAGATACCCGGAGGACGATCCATCACGAAAGGGGGTCGACCTCGAAGAGGCGGATGGAATACAGGACCTGGATCGCCCCGGCGGTATCTATGCGTTCGGGAGCTACTACGATTCCTTTCGCGATGGGAACAATGACAGATTTGGGAATTCGACGAATCCTTCGAGCGTGAGCAACAGCGGTGTTCATACAGGTGTGGATGTGTATGACATATCGGCTCCGGCGCCGGTCATGCGATTTTCGTTGCGCTTTACCCTTCCTGATAAGCCTGTGAGGGCCGAATTCAACGGCTGGACCGGCGGGGTGAGCCCGATTCCAGCGGATGTAGATGGAGTCGAAGGAGAAGATATTATCGTATCTGCCGATACCGGATTCGTTTACGTGGTTCCAGGTGCGGATTCTCCGGATTGGGGCGGGCACATGCCCCTCTCGAAGGAGATCCCTGGTGCCGTCTGGTCGGGTTCGCCTGTCGTTTGCGACGTGGATGATGCATCGACACCGGAAATTTTCATTACCTCGGTTGATGGGTACCTCTACGCCTTCCATTATGACGGTACCCCTTACCCCGTCGACAGCGACGATTCTCCAGGTGCGTTGAAACTTCACGGTTCATACGCGGTCTCACCGATGGTCGTGGAGGCTGACGGGGATGAATCTCCAGAGGTACTTGCACTTTCCTCCTCAGAAGACAGCTCATTTGCATATCTTATCGGTTGTTCGGATTCTTGGCCCGGTACCAATTGGGCAATGATCGGGGATGGTGTAATCGAGTTACCCATACTCGATGGCCGGGTCATTTCGCATCCCGCACGGGGCAGTATCATCGGACAGGGGGGGGACCTCCTCGATGGATTCTACGTCTCGACGGTGGATAGAGAGGGTTGCATACACCTTCACTACGTGCCGCTCATGTCAGAGATGCTGCCACTTGATTTGGTCGAGCCCTTCTCTGCGCACGCGCCCGGCGGGCGGGAGCCCAGGTTTACTCTCACTCCCGCTTCCGGTGATCTGGACCGTGATGGCTCTGACGAGATGGTAATCGCTATCCCGGGTAATATGCTCGTATATTACAGACCACTGAGCGGTGTGCATTGGTATTCGTTGAGGAGTAGCCATCCATCACCACCGGTACTGGCGGACGTTACTGGCGATGGCGTTCTCGAGACAATCATCCGCGACAAAGTGTTCCTGTACCTTCTCACGGGTGAGGGTATCCCGGTTACGGATTGGCCCGTCAGGCTTTCGGAGAGCCTCGTCGAATTCGAGGTGACTGGGTATCCTGCACCCCCCGTGGTTGGAGACGTGCAGGGGGATGGACGAGACGAGATTATCTTTCGCATCGGCGGTGACCTGTATGCCTACGATGTGTCAGGGAACATTATCGAGGGCTGGCCACGGGGGGGAGAAGGTTGTTCTCCGTCCTCTCCAGCACTTCTCAGGGGGCAGGATGGAAGCATCTACCTGTTCATCACTGGATCCTTTCAAATCATCGGAGAGGCCCGGAAAGGCGTTGTCTCGGTTGTTTCTTCGATGAGGAGACATGCAATCGAAGGTTCTTCCCCAGCAGATTTGACCTGGCCTTTCTACCGCCATGACAAGGGTGGATCGTCCAGGCAGCTCCCTTCGACTTCATCGCACGACCAGGAGTGGTTCGTTGATCCCGAGACGTTCATATGTTACCCCAATCCCGCTGAAGGGAAATCGATCACCCTGAGAATATCTCTCTCTGCACCGGCACGGGTGCGCATTCACATTCTCAGTATTGAAGGTGAAAAGGTCATGGAGTTACAGTCATCTCACCAGTGGTTCGAGGGGAGTGAAGTCCCCTTCGAACAGGAAATCTCGACGGATCTGATGAGCAGCGGTATCTATATCTGCTACATTGAGGTAGAGGGAGACGGCTGGAGGTGGCGAGGATCAACAAAATTCGCTGTTATCCGGTAACTTTCGTCATTGGCATCTGCCGAACGCATTTCAATATTGCGCACGATATGCCATCGCAGGGAACGGAATATCTCGAAAGATGGTGAAAGGATTGACTGTCTATCTATAAAGTTGACCGGTGCGATTCCATGAATTAGTATATTGGTGTAGCCCAATTGTAGGAGGAATCATGATCCGTCGAATAGCCGCAATAACAGTCGGAATGATCATCGTATCGTTTTGTTTCAACGCCATGGCGGGTGAACCGGGCACGAGCGGTTTTATCTTCTTGAGGCTCGGTAACGGAGCACGTGCGAGCGGGATGGGCGAAGCATTCACCGCCGTCTCTGACGACGCAACGAGCATCTACTGGAACCCGGCAGGGCTTGCAAACATTGAGGGAGTTGAACTGAATATCACCCATTCCGAGTGGTTGGTGGATATACGATTCGAGCAGATTTCGGTCGTGAACGAGATGCTCGGTGGAACGCTTGGTTTCAACTTCACCGGGCTCTACTATGGGGAGATGGACCGGTACGGGAATTACCCGTCGCTCACATCCGACGGGACATTTGCACCATACGACCTCGCAGCTTCGGTGGGATATGGAACAGACATCCTTCCTCATCTTTCTATCGGGGGAGCCGTCAAGCTCATCTACGAAAAGATCGATTTCGAATCAGCGACCGGATGGGCTGTCGATCTCGGTCTCCTCCACCGGAGCATGATAGAGGGATTGACTCTCGGTGCCTCAATGCTGAACCTCGGTCCCCAGGCTCGATTTGTCGAAGAGAAGTTTTACCCGCCATTTCAGATCAGGGGAGGAGCATGCTACCTTTACGATGCAGATTGGCTCAGGGGAAATCTCCTCGTCTCGGGTGATGTCGTTTTTCCGAACGACAGTGATGCGAAGCTTCATATGGGTGCCGAATACAATTACCGGGATTTCATGGCGGTGAGGTTTGGCTACAAGTCGAACTATTACGTACAAGGTGCAACATTAGGTTTTGGGATCAATTACCGGAGCTTGAGATTCGATTACGCCTTCATGCCGATGGAATACGACCTCGGCGATAGTCATAAATTTTCACTGAGCGTGTTTTCACCTGGCTTGTAGCATTCGAGCGAAAGCCTGCCGTCTTTCAGGTGAAGATACGAGTAGTGCTGCTCCCAATCCCCCAGGATGACGAAGACCTTTTTATCGAAACGCTGCAGGTATGGATAGTGTATGTGACCCATCACGAAGACGTCATTCTTCCATCTGAAGAAAGATCTGGGGGCCATTTGCAGCAACCTTCCTGCTGATTCCTCGGTCTTCTTTTGTGTGATCTCTTTGCTCGCTTTCGAGAAGCTCCGGGCAAATCCATAGAGAAAATCGGGATGGAAAAGGCGGGCTATCGCAATGACCGGTCGACTCCTGATGAGGGCTTTCAGTGCCTTGTACGCGTAATCTCCCTTGAGGAGCATATCGCCATGAGTGACGGTCACCCTCTTGCCCTGGAGCTCGTGTGTTGATACTGGTGGTAGGATGGTAAACCCGAGCGCCTTAGATATGTACGGACCGAGCCAGAAATCGTGGTTTCCACCGACGATGAAGATGTCTGTACCGCTTTTTTGCACCATGCACAGTCCGTCCAGGATGTCATGATAGTATCGTGGAATGGCACTGACATATTCGAACCAGAAATCGAATATATCTCCGACCAGGTAGAGTTTCTGTATCCCCCGTATCCTTTTAAGAAAATCGAGGAAATACTCGCGCTTTTTCCTTTCACCATTATCTATAATGTGGTATTTGAAATGTGTGTCAGATAGGAAGATAATGGAATCATTCAAAGGGAAATCTCCGGGCTTTTTGACGCTGAAATGATTTCACCGTCTCGTTAACGAACGATATATGTCAGAGATACCAGTAAAGTGCAAGGAAAAATAGTGATCGAGACTATTATTTCAAAGGAGGAGGAGTTATGGATTCTTTATGGGAAAAGGTGAAGAAGAATCTTGTCGAGTGGTACGGGACAGCTTACGAGAAAACAGACGAGCTGGCAAGGATCGGAAAGAAGAAGATCGAAATTGCAGGAGTTAACAGGGCTATCGAAAAGCATCTCTCAGAGCTTGGCGGGAGAGTCTACGATATGGTTGATGTACAGAAAAAGGGGAGCGAGATTGCAAAGGATAAAAAGGTTAAAGAGCTGATAGGCGATATAAAGAAACTTGAGAAAGAGTTGAAGGTAAAAGAGGATGAAATAGAGGCGATCCGCGCAGAAAAGAGGCCTGTCACTCCTGAGAGAGGGGAGAAACAGAAGGGTAGAGAGGATTCATAAAAACATTTATTATTAATTAGAAATAATTCCTGAATGAAAATTTCTTTCAAAGATGCGAGAGTTTATCACATTTTGCGGCTATTGATTTAGCGGTAACTTAGAAATAAGCAGTAAAATGGAGAAAAAATTTATCATTTCAAGAGAAATGGCGATTTTTTTGAGATTTAACCGAAAACAACCCAATTTCAAGGCTAATTGTTTCAGATTTATTCTTGACATAGTACAAAATTTAGTGTAAACTTTGCTAGCATAGAGGTAGAGGGAGAAGTATAACATTACAGGTAAAGGGTTTGTCAATCACCAACGATACCCTCAGAAAAACCCCACCTAATTAAAAAAGATTTTAAACAAACGAGCTCGATAGGTGTATAAAGGGAAGGGAGTAGTAAAAAGGTAAGTAAAGGGCACCTCAAGAAAAGAGGGGAAAGACAGGATTTCGAGGCGAAGCATCTGGTTAGTTAAAAGTAGATTAACGGCGGTCCGATTTTCTGAGATACCCTTTACAGAGAGGTAAAAACGTAGTACATTATTAATGGGGAAAGAGTGTAAGATGTATCCAGAAACCAAAGAAAACGAG
>Ga0209427_10002037_pt1 | contig 23611 bp, 21 predicted proteins | sample DeeMarSWOR136_30_FD_187465 | JGI IMG/M metagenome (GOLD analysis project Ga0209427, IMG submission 187465) | Marine sediment microbial communities from White Oak River estuary, North Carolina - WOR-1-36_30 (SPAdes) (version 2) | ecosystem: Environmental > Aquatic > Marine > Intertidal zone >...
CTTGTTTTTTTATACGGCGTTTTAGTTGATGTTTTCCTTTATCTTTTCAAGGTCAAAGCCACGGTGAATGGAGTGAACGGCAATAGGCTAATGCTTGCAATGATTTTCAGCACTCTCGTCATTGCATTTGCTAGCTATTATGTGACCGCGCTGGGGCTAGATGTTATCACAGCTAATCCAGTGTTAGACGTGCTTGTGGCTTTTATGGGGCCAGTTAGCGGTGCTGTCGCAGGCTATGCTACGTCTCATCTGTGGAACAGATACTTGAAAAACATAAGCATAGCTTCGTAACTTGAACTTGGCTTCAAGGCTTCTCATGCTAGACGTACTTTATGATATATTACGATTGTGAAAATATCCCTTTTAAAGTGCCATGACTTGACATTACGATGGAGAAGGAAGATTTCGATGGGACTTTTTCGCAGAAAAAGCCGCGCAGTGAAGAACTGGCATGCACAAGCATTGACGATAGACCCGAAGAAAACTAAATTAACCATCATCAGCAAAAAGACGCAAAAAAGGTTCCATTGTGGGTCTACAAGAAGTACGCTCCACAATATCTAGCATAAAATTGAAAAAGAACCGTTTTCCTCTAGCAAGAATATTTCTCTTTTATCTTTGCATCCGCGATTTTGGCGATCATCGCATTAGAAATCAGAACATACTTGACATCAGATAGTTCAGCTAGTTCTGCAGGTTTTTGGTCCTGTGTAACAAGAATTAAGCTGTGATTGCCCGCGTATTGTACAATGTCCTTGTCTTTCGCGGATTTCAAACCTGCCTCCTGAGCCGTCAAAACTTCGTAACTCAGAGTTTCAAAGTACTCTTTTAATCCAGCATACATCTCGTCAAGTAAAAGCTTCATTTAGTACACCTTCTCGCTAATTATTTAGCCTTTCCACATATTATCTTTGTCGAACTCGGTCTATGAGGAGCAAAACTAAAAACTCGGATTTCTTTCTGATGGGAATGAAAATTTGATGCCAGCGTTCTCCGCGGTTGTTTGAACGTTCACGCCAACAACCTCTTCTAAATATAAAGCGTTGTAGAATAGAACTCAGGTGTTCTGTTCAAAGTGAGTTTTTCATTCAGCTAGCAAAACTATTAGACTAAACCTGTTGTTAGGGGGTAGATTTTACGCATTGCCTACCTTTCAAGGTCGAACGCTTTTTTCGGTTTTTCCCACTTCCAAGCAACCTAGATCTCCTGCATTTTGCCCTTTATGCCTTGAGGGATGGTGGAAGTTGTTTTAAACCTTTGGAAGACGTTTCTATGTCGTAATAAAATTATTCTCGCGAAATAGTTTTAACTATACTCAACACGGGTTCATTTTTCTTTTAACCATAAAAAGCAAACTGCTTTATGTGTTTGCGTAAAGACTCGGGTTTGGAAGCACAAAAATAATATAGAGTGTCAGAACTCTCTGACTTTAGGTGCCGTCTGCTTGAAAGACAAGATAAGTAGCATAGGATACGTCAACAAAATACGCGACAACATACTCGGTATTAGACGAAAAAAACTTGCACCTTTATACGAAGCCCTGAAAGCCGCTGATTGCGTCGTCTGCGCAGGTTCAGGAAGGTCGCTTTATTCGTTAAACGCTGCTGTGAGTCAGATAGCCCTCAGCCAAGTAGGCTGGAGAAACAAAGTGGTTTTAACACCGGATGATCCAGGGTTTCCAGGCAAAAGCATGTATGATGCGGCTGGCGACCTTGCACGTCGCTATAAAAAAACCTTGCTGTTAATTAATTCTGGAAGCGGCTATTCCGATGACCCGTTGGTAATGGCTCAGGACTTAGCAAGATATATTGAAGAAAAGAAATCATCCAAATTCACAATTGGACTCATAACTTCTGGTTTGGAATCACCTTTAGCTCAAATCACCCGCCAATATGGTCATGTTGTTCACGTTAAAGGTCGAGGAAGACTCAAGCCTTCATTCGAGTATAGCGAGACGGGCATGATGGGTGACATTTTCGAGTTAGGTACACTTTCGCTTTTATGCATGATGATTGAAGCTATTTTTAGAAATCTGGAAGTAGAAGACGTTTTCAAACTCTGCAAAGAAGAATTCGCAAAGATAGGTTCTATTATAGATGAAAATGTCAAGTCGGAAGCTTACACGCAACTCATCGACCTCATGGAAAAACGAACCAATGTGTTCCTAGGGGGAAAAGGCACTGCAAACGAAATTGCCAAAATGACAGCTGTCAGACTCTTCCACATTAAAAGCTTCTTAGGTGACAACATATACGTAACCAGAGGCGTTAATACCCCTCATCCAAGAGCTGGAGACCTTGAAATCCTGTTATCTTTCACTGGGGAAACCAAACCAGTTGTTCTTTGGGCGAATGTGATGAAAAGTTTCAATGGGACAGTGCTGGCTATAACTGGTTCACCAGATTCAACCCTAGCAAAGAATGCAGACCTAAAAATAATCTTGGAAGAAGAAGTAAAACCTGGCGCTCCACGAAGGTTTTACACCAGAGCAGCCTATGTCTTAAGCCCCTTACCTGTTAAATTGGCTGAAAGGCTTGGTCAAAGAGGACTGAAGCTGCCCGAGTACATAATCAGCTGGTACCACTCCGTTACACAATAAGCGAGTAAGCGAGAAAAATCGGTCTTCACATGGATCCTATACAAGCATTAATCCTAGGTTTCATCCAAGGAGTAACAGAATGGCTTCCAATTTCCAGCACCGGCCATCTCAGAGTAGCGGAACAAATCCTGGGCCTTACATTGCCCTTTCTATTCGACGTGACCTTGCACGTAGGAACACTTTTAATTATTCTTTTTTTCTTCCGAAAAGAAATCAAACGAATCCTCTTAGCGCTTGTGAAAGGCGACTTCAAATCGGAAAACGGAAAACTTGTTCCCCTGATAATCGTAGGAACCGTGCCCACAGCATTGATCGGCATAGTCTTCAGTATCACAATGGAAACGCACTTTAGCAGCAACAGTTTCCTAACAATAGCTGGTGCCTTCATAACCTGTGGCGTGATTCTTTACGTGTCAAAAGCTGGAAAGGAACGAAACGAAAGCATAACCTACATTGCAGCTTTAGCAATAGGAACGGCTCAGGGCGTAGCATTGGTGCCTGGGCTGTCACGGAGCGGGTTGACAATCGCCACTGCCCTTCTGCTTGGCGTGCGGCACAAGAAAGCCTTTCAGTTTTCGTTTTTGCTTTCGCTGCCTGCCGTAATCGGCGCTTTGGGTTTTACATTGTACGAGCAGCATGCAATGCTGACGCTTATAGGCGTAAGTTTGACGGAAATTATTGTGGGCGTGGCAGTGTCGCTGATAGTTAGCTATTTCGCTTTAAGGCTTTTGTGGAAGGCGTTGGCTGGCAAGAAATTCTACCTGTTCGCGTTCTATTGTTGGCTTATCGGCTCAGTTCTATTAGCGTTGAGCTTAGGTGGCTATTAGCCAGAAAGGCTTGCCTGAAATGAAACCCGTGAGGAATTCCGCAAACTCCAAATTGCCTCTGTAGACTTCCAACACTTCGCTATTCAGCAAAATAGCAAGTTTTTCTCGAAATGCTTGTGACATCAGCTCCGCCACGCCTACGTTTCTACCGCCGCCCTGCAATTTATCCTTCAGAAGTGCAGCAACACTCTTGAATCTACGTCGCAGTTCTACGACCCATCTGCCTTCTTCAATGTAAGGGCCTGAAACTACATAATCGTTGTTCGCGTATTTGGAAAGGAATTTTTCACATTCCTTTTCCCGTTTGAGAGGTGGACCTAGATGCTTCTTTACCCTAGGCGAGTCATGTTGCTCAAGCTCTAACGTAAACACGGTAAGCTCTTTCTCATTGCTCCAAACAGCATCTCTGAGAACTTTGAAGTCGTTTTTTTCAGCTAGTTTCCGTATTGCCCGTTGAGTCTTGTACAGTTGTCCCCATAAAACGTCTGGGACAGCTTTAATTTCGCCAAGTTTCAGGAATATGAGTGAGGTACCGAGATTGTCCAGCTTGCTCCTGATGGCTTCTGTGGTTAAAGCTTTTAATTTTGGTGGATAGAAAAACGTTTCACTGGGCGTTTTGAGGTAGGCTCTAGCTGCGGCCACGAGTGTGTAGAGTTTTTGTGGTTGAACCGCAGAAGCCACGTTTCTTCCTTTATCTACAGGGTCAACTATCACTAAGTGTTCTGGAAAGAGAAGTTTAAGATCTTTTTCTTTGCCCGCGTAATAGCCTTCGACGTCTATGGCGGTTCGTTGATTGTATTTTGAAAATGCACGAAGGGTTTCAATAAATGTTTTGTGATGTAATATCAAAAGTTCGCAGAGGTATCCGCTAAAACCGCCTGTTTTTATTTCAGCGCCGTATACTTTAATGCCTTGCAAGAACTTTTTGAGCAGACGCACTTCATCGCGCATGCTTTCATTCAGGCGTTTTTTAACGTAGTCGGTGTGAAAAGGCGTTCTGTCTGTAGCACTTTTCCATTCGCCTAGTTTCGCATCGTAGCAGGGTACGATGTTCATTCTTACACCGCATAGGAACGCTTCAAGGTAAGGGTGTTCCGCGAATCGTTCGATTTGCTTGGCGCCTTGAGTGGCTTTTCGAGCGATTTTGAGGCTAATTTCGCCGAGTGACTTACGGGATATAGTGGCAGGTAGTCGCATGAATATGTCGATTTCGGGTTCTTCCCTCAGCCATGTATCCTTTGCAACCGAGCCTTCAACGCGTACTGCAGCGTCGACACCTTGTTCTTTGACGGCGCTAAGTACTTCTTGTTGCAGCTCTTTGGCCAACGATGCAATTTTTGCTCTATCCTCTTGGGTAGGCTTGATTTTCTTCAAGACTTTTTGGTTAATGGCTTTTAGTTTTGGCATGGCTGATACCTTATAGTTGTGGACAAAATTCTTTAAGTGTTGAATAGACTGGGCCTTTTGGTGTTAGGATGCTTTGTTTTAGGCGTAGGCATCGTGCTTCGATCCTTCCGAATTCGCAGTTTGAGTTCTTTGTGACAAACTCTGCTAATTCCGCTTTATTTCTACTGGAGCGGACACGAGCGATGCTTAAGTGAGGACTAAACCCCCTAAAGTCTGGGGTGAAGCCTAAATCTCGCAGTTTGGGCTCTATTTGGCTGAATATGCTTTTTAATCGTTCTGAGCCTTCGGTTATGCCTGCCCATACGACTCTTGGATAACGGAGGTTGGGGAAGGCGCCTAAGCCTTTGATTTGCACAATGAAGGGAGTAAATTGGATTTTCTTCATTTCTTCAAAAATCTTTTCAACCATTGTTGGGGTAGCGTTTCCAATGAAGCGGATGGTGATGTGTATGTTTTGTGGTTCTACGAGTTTCATGTCAGCACCAGTCTGAACCAGCTGGCGCTGTGCAGTCGCAAGCCTATTCAAAACGGTTTCGTTTTCGATGTCGAAGGATAGGAAGCTTCTCATAGACTCGGGCATCTCTATTCACTCAGGGTATTTTTTACATTTTTCCTTCATAAATGCTTTTTAGTTTTGAATGCAGCTATTGTAAATCAAAAAGTGGAAGTCATGAACGCTGAGAAACTTGTTGTTGGTTTGGCTGGTATGCCTGGTTCAGGAAAGTCTTTGGTAGTTGAGACCGCGGTGGCATTGGGTTACGGTGTGATTGTTATGGGCGATGTGGTGAGGGAGGAGACGCAGAAATCCGGGTTAGAGCTGAACCCGAAGAATGTTGGGCGGGTGATGATGGAGTTGAGGCGAAAAGGCGGAGTCAGCGTAGTGGCTGACAGGTGTATTCCGAAGATTGAGCAACATGAGAGCGCGAAGGTGATTGTGGATGGGGTCAGAAGCTTGAGTGAAGTTGATGCGTTCAAGAAGCACTTTTCAAATTTCAGTTTAATGGCGGTCTACGCTTCGCCAGAGACTCGGTTCAATCGGGTTTATCGTCGTCAGAGGAGCGATGATCCTGACGGTTGGGAAGTGTTTCATGAGCGGGACATGCGGGAGCTCGGTGTAGGTTTAGGCGACGCAGTTGCGATGGCTGAGTACCTTGTTGTTAACGAGGATGGAAAGGGTACTGCGAGAGCAGTTGTGAAAAGGTTTATTCGGAGGATTGAGGGCCAATGGAAGAAGTAATGGTTAGGATTGAAGCTGATGTTAATTTGACTGAGGATGAAGAGAAGGTAGAGAAGGCTGTGGCGAACGTTTTTGACGGTGTGTCCGTGAAGATTAAGCCGCACTTTGAGGGTAGTCTGTTGGTTGGAGAAGCGAAGGGAAGGGAGGCGCTTATTAAGTTTCGTAATTTGTTGCGTTCGGATCGTATTCGGGATGCTGCTCGAAGGGCGCTTTTTGGAGGGGTTGGGAGCAGGTCTATTCGTTTTTGTCTTAATAAGCAGGTTGCTTTTGCTGGTCACGTTTCCTTCTGTGAGGAGGTTGCGGAGTCTCCATTGGGTCCGTTGAGGGTTACGATTGAATGTGAGGACCCACGTTTGCTTATTGAGTGGCTTGCGGAGCGGAGTGCATAGAGTGGTGAAGTTTTTGATTTGTAAGGCTGGTTTAAGTGAGCAGGGTGCGGTTTTGTTGGGTGATTCGGTGGCTTGTGATGCGTTTGATGCTGATCAGCCTTTGCGTGTGGTTACTCATGCGCATGCGGATCATTTGGCTGGTTTGAGACGGAGTTTGCGTTGTGGCAAACGTGTTTTAATGACGCCTGCTACTCGTGACCTTATTGGGGTTGTGAATGGTTCGTTGCAGCTTGATGATGGGAATGTGGAGGTTTTGGATTATGGGGAATCGGTTGAGTGTGGTGATGAGCGGGTTTCGCTTGTTAAGGCGGATCACATTTTAGGTGCAGCTCAGGTTGTGGTTGAAGACGCGATGGGTGGCAAGGTGGCTTATACTGGGGACTTTAGGGTTGACGGTACAGAGCCTTTGTTGGATTGTGATGTCCTTGTTGTTGAGGCAACCTATGGTAGTCCTTCGTTTAGGCGTTCATTCAAGGTTGACGTTAAGGAGCTTCTTGTTTCATTGGTTGAGAAGAGGCTCCGGCATGGTGCGGTTTATGTTTTTGGTTATCATGGTAAACTGCAGGAGGTTATGCAGATTCTGCATCGTGCTGATGTGAGTGTGCCGTTTGTTATGCCTGAGCGGGTTTTTCATGTTTCCAAGGTTTGTGAGGCGCATGGAATGCGGTTGGGTTGTTTAGCGCTTTCGACTGAGAATGAGGGTAAGGAGTTGTTGGATGGAAATCTTCCGTGCGTGGCGTTTTATCATATGAACGCGCGGAGAAGTGTCGGTTTGTTTGGTAGTTCTCGTATTTGTGTTAGCGGCTGGGAATTTAGTTCGCCTTGCAAGCAGATTGGTGAGCGGGAGCATTTGGTTGCGTTGAGTGATCATTCCGATTTTGATGGTTTGATTGAGTACGTTAGGCGTTGCAAGCCTAAGCGTGTGATTACGGATAATTATCGGGTGCGTCATGGGGTTACTTTGGCTAGGGAAATTAGGAAGCGTTTGGGTATCAGTGCGGTTGCGATGCCTCGGTGAATTATTTTTGGGTGTTTGTTTTTCTGTTTCCACGTAATGCGCGTCAGCGTGGCAACACTGCACAGTTTGGTTACAATGGAATATCAAGATAAGCACAGAATCTAACTTTAATATAATTCCGTACATCTTGCCTATTCCAATAGTACATGTGAAGAAAGCTGTTAACATAACAAATAACGCCGAATTTTCAAAATATCTCACAATTGATGTTGCCTTTTTAACCTGTGACTTTGACAGTGATTTTGACTGTGTTAATATGATATTGATTGGCCAAATCTGAAGTCCTCGGGGAACAGCATAGAAATTGTCTCCACTAAATCGGACTTCCTTGGAACAGTAGTAGCAACAATGTCAGATCAAAGACATGTGAACAGCAAAATAGATTACTAAAGCAAAGATAAAAGCTACCGTCTGGGCATCTTTCAGCATAAATTTGAAGGGCACAGTCGCCTATATTATTCTCTTCTCTTTCCTTATCTCGCCTATTTTATTTTAGAACTCAAAACATTGAAAGGCAAGATAGACAATGTTAATAGACCTAATTTCCTTAAAAGACACACGGTGAATGATTTGAATAAGTCATCTTTGATATCTGGTTTCTACAAACTTCGTCCCGAAGAACGCTTAACACTCGTCAAAGAGTTTGCTGGTTTATCCGATGAAGAATGCGCGTTGTTGCAGAACACTGGTTCTTTGCCGTTAGAAGTAGCCGACCGTATGATAGAAAACGTGGTAGGAGCGTTTCCCCTTCCGCTAGGCATAGGAGTCAACTTCCTTATCAACAATCGCGATTATCTAATTCCCATGGCAATCGAAGAACCATCCGTGGTGGCTGCAGCTAGTTACGCGGCCAAGATGGTGCGTGAAGGCGGAGGCTTCCAAACAAGCAGTACGCCGCCCGTGATGATAGGGCAGATACAAGTGGTTGGCATCGCAAACCCTGATAAAGCGAAGCACCTTGTTTTGACGGCCAAACAGGAAGTGCTTGATAAAGCCAACGCTCAAGACCCTGTATTGGCGTCTGTGGGTGGCGGCGCAAAAGACTTGGACGCCAAGGTGATAAGAACCTCTGTCGGACCAATGCTCATAGTGGAGTTGCTTGTGGATTGCCGCGACGCCATGGGCGCGAACGCGGTTAATACAATGGCAGAAGCCATCGCGCCAATGATAGAGCACATGGTCGGCGGGCGCGTTTACCTGCGGATAATAAGTAACCTAGCCACAAAACGCTTAGCCCGAGCATGGTGCACCGTACCAAAGGAAGCTGTGGGCGGCGAAGAAGTCGTGGACGGCATAATAAACGCCTCGGCTTTTGCTGCTGAAGACCCATACCGCGCAGCCACGCATAACAAAGGTGCCATGAATGGGATAACCGCCGTTATTCTCGCTACGGGCAATGACCATCGTGCTATCGAGGCAGGTGCCCATGCTTACGCTGCCATAAATGGCAAGTACACATCGCTTTCTTCATGGGAGAAAAACGAAAATGGCGACCTCGAGGGCAAGATTGAAATGCCCATGGCAGTGGGGTTAATAGGAGGAACTGTACGCACGCATCCGATAGCTAAAATCGCTATCAAAATCTTAGGCGCAAAAACTGCCAATGAACTCGCAGAAGTCTTGGTTGCAGTTGGCCTAGCGCAAAACCTTGGCGCACTGAGGGCTTTAGCGCATGAGGGTATTCAGCGAGGTCACATGTCGCTTCACGCAAGAAACATTGCTGTGGCGGCTGGTGCCACTGGAGAATTAATAAACTCTGTAGCGGAAAGAATGGTTGAGGAAAGAAAAGTTCGCATGGACCGAGCAAAAGAACTTATTGCCGAGCTCAGCGTCGAAAAAAGCAACTAAACCACTAATTTTTCGGGATCCGTGATCTCTCCTTTGGCATTTTCCCGGCTTTCCGCAGCTTTTTGCACAGGTCGCAAAAGTAGTTGCTGAACTCTTCTTGGGTCATTTCCGTTTTCGCCACGCTTTCGGCTGCTTCAACAGCTGCCGCCTTCACCAACGGCTCAACCTCATCGTAGATTGGATTGCCTTTGCGTCCACGTTTAGAGGTCAGATACTGGCTTATGGCGGGTTGGGTTGTGCCAAGCTTTTCCGCTGCTTTTTTCTGTGTGTAGCCGTACTTCTCCACTAGTTCCTTCGCCACGAATGCCCTGTAGAGCGGAAGAAAATAGCGTGCTATGTATTCACATGAAGCGGACATGCGTGAACCACTTGTGTAAGATTTATAACATACTTATATTTAAGCTAACATTCCAGAACCTATCCGTTTAATCGCCAATTGCATCCTTCCGGCATTTCTTAGCTAATTTCCTAACTTTAGTTTCAAACTCTGGATCTAAACAAAAATTCCATGTTTCCTCATATAAAATGGAGATTAATCTTGCCACAAAATATCGCTCAATGGGCTCCTCAATGTCAAAATCCAATAAATCCACCACCTTGTCGGCAACAAGGAGCATCGCGTCAATATTCAACTCAACATCTACTGGGGCTTTTACAAAAATCTTCTCAGACAAATCAAATCACATATGCAATAATAAAAGGGAACCTTTTTAACGTTCACATCCAAAAACACAAGCTCTCTTAAAAAAACACTTGAAATAAAGAATAATAACATTACCCTTCAGAATTCTACCTTCCTAGCAGTCTTCGGCGGGTTCTTGCCATACTTGATTTGACAAAACTAACAACATCAGGAGTAAATATGGAAAACGCTGCTAACGTGAAGTTTATTGGAAAAACAATCGCATGCTCGAATAAGTTTCCTCCCTCACGTCCACCCCAAGGAACCGTAATCAAGAGCGAAAAGCCCCAAAATTGAAACGCTGACCAAACAGCTGTCTGAATTAAAGCCCCAACAAGCCGCACCCGATACTTAATTTTTCCCCTAGCAGCCTCACCCTTGTAATTGTTAAACAAGGTTTCTCCAGCAACTGCACCTGCCCCTCCAGGAAAGAATGAATTAACAAGAACCTTTTCCAGGAAGTTGCCAGTAATGAAATGACCAATCCAAAAACCTGGAAAATCCAAAATCGGAATGTCAACTCTATTCGTGGCGAACCGAATTGCTACAGGTATAGCATAGATTATTGCGCCGCTTATTTGCCATATCCAGAACCTTTTGCTCTTAAGAGTGTTTTTTACAGCGCTGAGCAGCCTCATAGTTTTCTCAAGAAACACTCAGATTTTAAAAGTCTTCCCATAAAAGAGCCGCAAACAGGTCTTTCATATGCTGTTCGACACTTTGGAAGTTTTTTCTCATTTAGCAAAAACCTCTTGACCTCCCTCTTCTTTGTCTCAAAAATGAACTTTCACTTTGCGTAATAACAAAACAAACGTAATAAACGTAATGTTTCTAATTAACCAATCTTTCGGAAAACATACAGGAACCTTTATCAACTACCAGAAAACATCTAAACACTACACCTCCACACAAAATCCAAAAAGTAGCGTACTAAAAAATGGAGATAGGCAACTTCTATTTCAAACTATCTTTAAAAACTGAACCCATAATAGACGATACCACCCTTCGAGACGGAATCCAAATGCCTGGTTTAGCCGCTGGACCAGAAGATTCCGCAAGAATAGCCGAACTTTTAAGCATGATAGGCGTAGAAAGAATCGAAGTTTTCCATTACCAAGAACCCGATAAAAAAGCGGTCAAACTGATCCAAGACTTACGCTTGGACATGCGTGTAGCTGGATGGTGCCGCGCAGTCAAAGAAGACATTGATAGTGCCTTGCAGTGTGGTTTCAATGAAGTAGGTATCTCACATCCAGTGTCGGAAATTCACTTCAGGGCTAAATGGCCTAATCGGACCCCCAATGATATTCTGGCCAATCTGATTGAGGTGGTTGAATATGCGGCTAAAACTCATGGACTGAAAGTTTTTGTTCACGGTGAAGACAGCACCCGTGCAGAATGGGACTTCGAAAAGAAATTCATAAACGCAGTAGCCAATGCAGGAGCAGAGTGCTACCGTATATGCGACACCGTTGGCATAGGGCTTTCAGATGTCAATGCGCCTCTGCCGAATGGCATTCCCGCTAAAGTCTGTGCAATTAGAAAAGAAACGAAAATTGCGAATATTGAGATTCACACTCATGATGACTTTGGAAACGCAGTTGAAAACACCATAGCCGCCATTCGAGCAGCATCTGGTGTGTGGAACAAGATTTACGCGAGCACAACTTTCTTAGGTATAGGGGAAAGAGCCGGGAACGCTGAAACTGAAAAAGTCATATTAAATTTATGTATGCATTACGGAGTTAAAAAATTCAAAGACAAAATTCTAAAGCTCAAGCAGACAGCTGACTTCATCGGCAAAGCCACAGGATATGTAGTTCCACCCAACAAGGCGATAGTTGGTGATTATGGCTTTGCCCACGAATCAGGGATCCACACACACGGCGTGCTAAACGATCCTTGGACTTACGAGCCTTATCCGCCTGAGCTTGTTGGCAACAAACGACGCTTAACTATAGGAAAGCAGTCAGGAAAAGGCATAATCAAACATAAAATAGCGGAACTCACAGGAAAAACTCCAACTGGGGACGTCTTGATGAAAACAGTTGCTAAAATCAAGAAGATCTACGCTAACGGAAGAAAAGCCTCACTAAAAGAGGAAGAATTCAAAAAAATACTTCAACAACTCAAGCCACTTCAAGAATAGGATTCTTCGCTCAATATTGACCGCACAAATTTCTAAAGCAACAACTGTAACAAAGGCGATATATTAGAACTGTTGGGGGCATGCTGATTTTTTGTTGAACAAAGGCGAAATGTATATTTCTGTGTTTATACGCTAAAAAAATGTGATCTTAGGAGCATGCTTCAATGGCAGAGGAACCAAAACAACCAGCTGACTCTACTAGGCTCTTGGAAGCGGAGAAGAAGCGTTCAGAAGACTACCTAACGCGGCTTAAGTATTTGCAAGCCGACTTCGAGAATTTCAAGAAGCGCTCTGACAAGCAAATAGAAGAAGCTAAAAAGTACTGCACTGAACGCTTGATTGCTCAGTTGCTGGATGTTCAGGATGAGTTAGAAATGGCCCTCAAAACCGCTCAAACAGTCGATTCTGTTCAGCCTCTCATTGAAGGCGTTCAAATGACGCTTAAGAAGCTTAGGAAAGTTCTTGAGCAGGAAGGAGTTTCTCTTATAGAATGTAAAGCGGGTAAGGTTTTTAACCCAGAATGCCATCACGCTGTTTCTGCAGCAGAGCGTGATGATGTTGAAGCATGCGTTATAACTGAAGAAGTTAGAAAAGGATATAAAATAAAAGATAAAGTGATTAGACCCAGCATCGTCAAAGTAGCAGTCAAATCACCAAAATCACAAAAGGTGAAAGAAAAAAATGAGTAATGCAAAAAAAGGAGAAAAAGTTTTGGGAATAGACTTGGGAACAACGAACTCCGCAGCTTCCATCTACGAAGGTGGACGTGCCACGGTAATCCCAAGTGCTGAAGGACCCACAATGGCAGGAAAAATGTTCCCTTCAGTCGTAGCCTTCACAAAAGAGGGGCAACTCCTAATAGGTGAACCGGCAAAACGCCAAGCAACTGCCAATCCAGAAGGAACAATTTTTGAAATAAAACGAAAAATGGGAACAACATACAAGATAAATATTTTCGGAAAAGAGTACAGTCCCCAGCAAATTTCAGCGTTTATCCTGCAGAAAATCAAGAAAGACGCAGAAACTTACTTGGGTAGTGCTGCAAGAAAAGCAGTAATAACCGTTCCAGCTCACTTTGATGATAACCAACGCCAAGCTACCAAAGACGCAGGCGAAATTGCAGGTTTCGAAGTCATGCGCATAATCAACGAACCCACCGCTGCATGCCTGGCTTATGGCATAGATAAGCTGGAAAAAGAAATGAAAATACTCGTTTTCAGCTTTGGTGGTGGGACTCACGACGTCACACTTATGGATTTCGGAAAAGGTGTGTTCCAAGTGATCTCCACAAGCGGCGATACACAGATAGGTGGAACCGACGTTGACAAGGCATTAATGGATTACATTATGGACGAGTTCAAAAGGCAAACAAGTATAGACCTTGCAAACGACAAAATGGCTACAGCAAGACTGAAGGAAGCAGCTGAGAAAGCAAAGATAGAGCTTTCAACTCTGATGAGCACCGACATTGACTTGCCTTTTATCGCATCCGACAGCTCAGGACCCAAGCACCTTCATCTTGCAGTGACAAGAACCAAACTTGAAAGCTTGGCGCAGCTAATTGTTCAAAAAACCAGAAAAACCATACTCAAAGCCCTAGAAGACGCTAAATTGACGCCAACAAACGTAGACAAAATAATTCTCATTGGCGGTATGACCCGAATGCCACTCGTCCAAAATTTTGTCGAGAAAATCTTAGGAAAGCCCGCAGAACGAGGTGTTGACCCCATGGAATGTGTCGCCATCGGCGCTGCCATACAGGGCGCAGTTATTACTGGCGAAGTTACAGACCTGCTTTTGCTGGATGTTACGCCGCTATCTTTGGGTGTGGAAACTTTAGGTGGAGTATTCACCAAGATTATTGAGAAGAATACGACTATTCCTACAAAGAGAACTCAGGTGTTCACAACTGCAGCGGATTTCCAAACAGCTGTAACAATCCATGTGCTTCAAGGAGAACGAGCGATGGCAAGGGATAATGTGTCCCTCGGCACATTTAACCTCGTTGATCTGCCACCCGCGCCAAGAGGTGTTCCTCAAATAGAAGTGACTTTCGACATTGACGCCAATGGTATACTAAAGGTTGCCGCCAAGGATTTGGGAACTGGCAAGCAATCAAAAATAACGATCACAGCGTCCACGAAATTGTCAGAAGAAGAGAAAGAGCGCATGGTCAAAGAAGCGGAACAATTCGCTGAGCAGGACAAGAAGAAACGTGAAGAGGTTGAACTTAGAAACAACGCTGATGGCATGATCTATACAGCAGAGAGAACGAAGAAAGATTTGGCGGATAAGCTGACGCAAGAGCAAACAGGCAAGGTGGATGTAGCAGTTACAGAGTTGAAAGATGCTTTGGCCAGCAACGATATGGCGCAGGTAAAGGTGAAAACTGAAGAGCTTCAGAAGGTTCTGCAAGAAGTCGGCACCGTGATTTATCAACAAGCAGCAGCTGAGCAGGCGAAGCAACAAGGAAAAGCTGGAGGGCAGCAGAGTCAGCAACCTCCATCTGGAGATGCAAGTGGCGGCGAAAAAGTTGTTGACTCTGAAGACTATGAAGTGAAGTAACAGCCGAAAGAGTTTTGATTAGGAAGTTCCATTTCGAATTTAGCGGTAAAGTGCATGGCTGAAAAACGAGATTACTACGAGGTTCTCGGCGTATCCAAGAACGCTTCTACAGAAGAGATTAAAGATGCCTACAGAAAACTAGCAATGCAATTTCACCCTGACAGGAACAAAGACCCTGAAGCCGAAGACAAATTCAAAGAAATTTCGGAAGCATACGCCGTTTTATCCGACTACCAAAAAAGGCAACAGTATGACACGCTAGGGCACGCAGGATTCGACCAGCGTTACTCTGCAGAAGACATCTTTAGAGGCGCCGATTTTGATTCCATATTCAGAGATATAGGCTTCGGCTTTGGCGACCTCTTCCGCACTTTTTTTGGCGGCGGATTTGGCGGAGGAGGTTTCAGAGAAAGAATCAATAGAGGACAAGATCTGGTTTACGACCTTCAGTTAACGCTTGAAGAAGCAGCAAAAGGCGTTGAGAAGGAAATCTCAGTTCCGAGAACCGAGAAATGCGAAGAATGCGGTGGTTCTGGCGCAAGCCCCGGAACTTCTCCAATAACATGCCCTAAATGCAATGGCGCAGGCAAAGTCAGAAACATGAGACGAAGCAGCTTCGCTATGTACGTGCAAGTTACGCCTTGCTCTAACTGCAGGGGTAGAGGCACATTGATTGAATCGCCTTGCAGGAAGTGCCATGGCACTGGACTGGTTAAGAAGCGCCGAAAGATATGTGTGAAAATACCTGAAGGCATAGACGAAGGATACCAACTAAGGCTGAGAGGCGAGGGTGGAGTAGCCTCCAATGGAGGTGAACCCGGAGACCTTTACGTTCTTGTGCATATCGCTCAGCATGAGTTATTCATGAGAGAAGGCGATGACCTTTGGTACGTTTTGATAATTGGTTATCCTCAGGCAGCGCTCGGCGCAGAGGTTTCGGTGCCCACGTTGGATGGGTCAGCTACTTTGAAAATTAAGCCAGGAACGCAGGCAGGGGAGACCATTAGATTGAAAGGCAAAGGTATGCCGCGCTTCAAGGGTTACGGCAAAGGCGACCTTTTGGTGCGCGTTGGCATTTCGGTTCCTGAGAAGTTGACATCAAAGCAACGAGACTTGTTGGAGCAGCTGGCAGCGGAATTCGACCAGGATGTTAAGCATAGAAAAGGCATGTTCGGTTTCTAAGATATATCTTCAAATCATATCAGCGTTATTAATTATCCGATATAGAAAGACTTTAAAATAGAATTGCTTGCGAATATAAAGTACAGAATAGGAAGTGAAATTGCATGGCACTCAACTTGGACACATTGGTGATAAATTTAATCATTAACATCATTATTCTGTCGCCAGTTCTATAAATTGCAGGAAGGCTGCTAGCTGGTAAAGATAAAGCGAAGTTTACTGATGCTATATGGATCGTAGTTCTTGGAATCGTGATTGGCGGGATTTTCCAGTACCTCTTTGCGGGTATTATTGCGGCTATCATTGTACTGTTAGTTTGGCTTGCGTTGGTGAAGCACTTCTTCGACACCGGATGGTTAAGGGCGCTTGCTATGGCTATAGTAGCCATAATAATTTGGATAATAATAGCTCTGGTAATTGGGTTGATAATCGGAATAGCCATTATCGGCGGCGGACTATTAGTGTAGTACGTAACACGCAAAATATTCTCTTTCTTTTTTGAAATGCTCACAGAGATTTTGATAGTACTCTTGTTTTCTATTCGAATTCTATGGTTGAAGGCGGCTTATCCGTTATGTCGTAAAGGCACCTGACAACGCTGGGTATTTCTCCTGTTATTCTCTTGGAAATACGCATTAAAATTTCATAATGAACTTGTCGCGCTTTTGCGGTTACAGCATTCTCTGAATCCACGATTCTGACGGTGATGATGTTTCCGTAGACTCTTTTGCCTTTTTTGATTCCTGTTGCCTTATCGTTGTGAAGCACCGCAAAGTTTTGGAAAGTTCCCAGTTTTCTGGTTTCCTCTTCCACGATTTTTGTGGCTTTCCGCACAATGGCAACTTTTTCTGGGGTGACTTCGCCGAGGACTCTAATTGATAAAGCTGGTCCTGGAAAGGGCATTCTTTCAGAGATTTCTTCGGGCAAACATAGTTCGCGAGCTACTTTCCGGACGTCGGGTTTAAACAGTTCTTTCAAAGGTTCCAGAATCTTATAGCCATAAATCTCAGGGTTAATGCCTATCTGCTCCAAAACATTGTGCTGGGATTTTATGCCCCCTACTGTTTCTATTACGTCAGCTTTGATTGTTCCTTGCGCTATGAACTCAATCTGCTCTTCCTGTGCGGCTTTGCCTAGAGTCTTGTAGAATTTGTCTCTGAAAGCCTTTCGCTTCTCTTCAGCATCCGTCTTCCCCTTGAAAACAGTAAAGAACTCAGCTTTGGCGTCAATATATTTGGTGCGGATACTCAAGTTCTTGAGTGTTCTCATCACAAATTCAGGTTCGCCTTCTCTCCGAAGCCCATCATCTACGAAGACCGCCACCAACTTGTCACCCACGGCTTTATGAACTAAAGCGGTTGTAACGGTGCTGTCAACACCGCCAGAGCAAGCGGAAATTACCTTGCGTTCACCAACAATTTTTCGGATGTCTCTCAGGGAATTTTCAACGAAATTTTTGGCGTCAAACATTTACTTTTCCTCCAAACCTTTAGTTTTTTGAGTGCTAATCTAAGCTTTCTTACTTTTTTAGTTTTGCCGTAAATGCGCTTTGACCATCAGCGTTGCTGCTTTTTGCGGGTAAATTTAGAAAAAACTATTGTAAGTGTTGAATTTAAGCTAACAAAATAAAAATAAGAAAAGGTAGGCTATTGCGAAAGTTGCTTGCGCAACTCTTCATACGTCGCTTTTATGTCCTCAACAGAGGCTTCGTCTTCTATGGTGGATATGTCGCCTATTGGTGCGCCAATTATTACGGCTTTAAGTATTCTGCGCATGATCTTGCCGCTGCGTGTTTTCGGAAGCTTGTTAACCATCGCGATGGCTGCAGGCGTGGCTATTGGACCTATAGTATTTCGAATGTGCTTTACGAGTTCTGTGCGCAGTTCGTCTGAGGGCGAAAAGCCGCTTCGCAATACTACGAACGCTACAGGCACTTCACCTTTCACTGCATCTTCTTTGCCCATCACTGCTGCTTCTGAGACTGCTGGGTGCGAAACCAAGGCGCTTTCAAGCTCAACCGTGCCGATGCGATGCCCTGCCACTTTAAGGACTTCATCAGCCCTTCCAAGGAGCCAGAGGTAGCCTTCTGGGTCTTTGACTGCGTAGTCGCCTGTATAGTAGATGTTGGGCCATCTTCCGAAGTAGGTCTGCTTGAACCTTTCGGGGTCTTTCCATAGTGTTTGTAGCATTCCAGGCCATGGCGTTTTAATTATGAGGAAGCCTTTGCTCCCTGCCGGTGCAGGTTGTCCCTTTTCGTCGTAGACTTCTGCTTGAACGCTTGGCAGCGGGTATGTTGCTGAGCCGGGTTTAAGCGGAACCAGGTCTATTCCTGATAGCGGCGCGATCATAAAGCCTCCTGTTTCTGTTTGCCACCAAGTGTCAATTATGGCTAAGCGTTCTTTTCCGATTACACGGTAGAACCATTTCCAAGCTTCAGGGTTTATCGGTTCGCCTACTGTTCCCAGAAGCCGCAAAGTGCTGAGGTCGTGTTTGATTATCCATTCTTCACCGAATTTCATGAACATTCTAACTGCTGTCGGGGTGGAATAGAGTATGGTTACGCCGTGTCTTTCTATCATGTCCCACCAGCGGTCTTGTTCTGGATAGTCTGGCGTTCCTTCGAAGAGGAGGGATGTTATGCCGAGTGATAGTGGGGCGTAAACGTTGTAAGTGTGTCCGGTAATCCAGCCGATGTCTGCGGTACACCACCAAATGTCGTCGTCGTTTGGGTTGAAAGCCCATTTAAGGGTCCAGTATGCCCAGACGTTGTATCCGCCTACTCCGTGTTGGACTCCTTTTGGTTTGCCTGTTGTGCCTGAGGTGTAGAGAATAAACAGAGGGTCTGTAGCTTGCATGGGTTCGGGTGGGACGTAGGCGTTTGTTCCGACTTGGTCAATTGCTTCATGGTACCATATGTCTCTGCCATTTTGCATTTGTATGTCTTGTTTTGTTCGTTTTATGACTATGACTTTTTCTATGGTTGGCGTGTTTTGGAGGGCGCGGTTTGCGTTGTCTTTTATGGTGATGATTTTTCCGCGTCTGTATGATCCGTCTGCTGTGACGAGGATTTTGGCTTCGCAGTCATTGATGCGATCTGCGAGTGCTTCGGCGCTGAAGCCTGAGAAGACTACGGTGTGGATTCCGCCTATGCGTGCTGTTGCGAGGAGGGTTATGGGCAGTTCTGGGATTACGGGGAGGTAAACCGCTATGCGGTCACCCTTTTTTAGTCCTGAGTCTTTGAAGACTTTGGCGAGTTTGTTGACTTCTTCGTAAAGCTGTTGGTATGTGTAGGTTTTGACTTCGCCCATTTCTCCTTCCCAGATATAGGCGAGTTTGTTTTTTCGTGGGGTTTTCACGTGTCTGTCTAAAGCGTTATGCGTTATGTTGAGAATTCCGCCTTTGAACCATTTGTAGAATGGTGGGGTTGAGTCGTCTAACACCTTATCCCAAGGTTTGAACCAGTCAATGGCTTTGGCTTTTTCAGCCCAGAATTCTTGAGGGTTTTGAATAGAATTTTCCCATTCTCGCCGTAATTTTTGTCCAGAGGATGGTTGTGTTTTATTTGGATAGAATTTTTCGTTGAAGGGTAAGTTTGTTTCAGACATTTCTTTTCATTTCCTGAACATTGTTCGGGGAAAGTTAGACTCAAACAATATAAAGTTTTCAGCTGTTTATCCGAAAATAAAAAGGAGTTGAGAACTTTTTTTAGCTTACGGGACTAGTGGGTAGCACTGTTTTTTGGTGCATTTCGTTCAAAACTTCTGCGAATGCTAAGTAGACTGCGCTAAATCCGCAGATTACCCCTTCGAAACCGGTGATTGTGTTTACAGTCAAGTCTCCGATTATTGTTGCGTTTGCAGTTAATTCTCTCGCTGTTAGAAGGAAGAAAAGAATCGCCAGACTCATAAACACGAATTGCAAAACTCGATTTGTCTTGAGCGTTCCGAAGAACATTACAAACGTAAACAGTCCCCACATGAAGAAGTACGCAGCCATCGCCGTTTCTGTCGGAGAGTTTAACCCCGTTAATATTGAATTGTTGGGCAAGACGAGAAGAAGCACCAGAGACCACCAAAAAAGTCCGTACGAAGTGAAGGCTACTGTGCCGAAAGTGTTGCCTTTCCTAAACTCCATTATGCCCGCGATAACCTGTGCCAGGCCGCCGTAAGCCAGACCCATCGCCAATATCATAGTGTCAAGAGGGAAGAAACCAGCGTTGTGCAGGTTAAGCAGAATAGTTGTCATTCCAAAACCTAGTAACCCCAGTGGTGAAGGATTTGCTAATTTCTCAGTCATACTCTCACGTTTTTCAAGTTAAGAATTGCCTTTTTGTAGAGGCTGAATATATTAAGTTTTTCTACCAGTTAACGCCATTTCCAGACTTTTCTTCCGTAGAAAATCTCAGGCAAGATTAGGAAGCCTGAAAGAGAGAACGGAAGAACAATCAGCCAGTCCGTAAGCTCCAGAGGCATAGTCCCAAATAGATAAAAGCCAGGTATGAGCAAAGAAGTATACGGTATTATTATTGTAAGTGCAGCTGACAAAACTACCGCTACAAGCAGGAACTTATTCGACGTGAAGCTAAGTTTGAAGGCTCCTTTTGTTTCAGAACGGCAATTCCAGACTATGACTAATTCCTGCAAGGTGGCTTGCACAAAAGCCATCGCCTGCGCCTCGCCCAATGGTCTACCCCAAACGTAATATGCTAAATAAAATATCACCCCAGTGCCCAGAAACTGCGTTACAAACGTAGCTAAGATAGAAGCGATTCTTCCATGCAGTATACCCTCCTTTGGGTCACGTGGATGTCTCTGCATAACATCCTCTTCCGGCGGGTCCATTGTTAGAGCGAGAGCTGGACCGCCATCGGTGACCAAATTTATCCACAGAATCATGCCTGCACTGAGAGGAAGCTCCAATCCTAGAAGAGCAAAGCTGCCTATAACAAGCAACTCGTCAAAGTTGGAGCGCAACAAGAAAAACGAGAACTTTCGAATGTTGTCATAAATATTTCGCCCACCCTCAACCGCGTTAACTATCGTGGCGAAGTTGTCATCCGCCAATACAATATCAGCAGCTTCCCTTGTAACGTCTGTGCCGGTTATACCCATAGCTACACCAATATCAGCTTGCTTAAGCGCGGGTGCATCATTGACACCGTCACCAGTCATCGCGACTATCTCACCTTTATGTTTCAATGCCTTAACTATTCGAAGCTTGTGTTCAGGCGAAACTCGTGCATAGACAGACACTTCGCCTACAACCCGCTCGAATGCTTCATCACTCAACTCATTAATCTCAATACCTGTGAGCACATTATCGCTGTGCAACATACCTAGCTCTTTCGCTATTGCAACAGCAGTCAATTTGTGGTCTCCAGTTATCATTATGGTCTTTATACCTGCAGTCCTGCATCTATCGTTAGCTTCCTTCGCCTCGGCCCTCGGGGGATCAATCATACCTGAAAGACCAATAAACACTAGACTACTCTCATAATCTTCTGCATCAAACTTTTCAACTGCGTCAGCTGGCAAATCCTTGTATGCCACGCCGAGAACGCGGAGAGCATCATTCGCCATACTTTCATTTACCGCCAAAATTCTTTTCCTATCTTCGGCAGTAAGCTTCTTGGCTTTTCCATCTTTCATTATGTGATTGCTGCGTTCTAAAATCATCTCGGGAGCGCCCTTCACGTAAGCAATCAGCTTTCCCTCTGGCGTCTTGTGAACTGTAGTCATACGCTTCCTTTCGGAAGTGAAAGGCACCTCATGAAAGCGAGGATACGACGATTCCAACTCTTTTTTCGATAGTCCCATTTTAGCTGCTGCAACAATGAGAGCGCCTTCAGTGGTGTCTCCGAGAACGCGTTTTCCATCATAATTAGCGTTAGAATTCAACGTATTAGCTTTCAACGCTAATTCAAGTTCAGGATTGTCTCTAAGGTTGATAGATTTACCATCCACCAAAAACTCTCCTTTTGGCTCATAACCTGCACCCGTAACATCAAACATCTTACCGTTGACGTAACTCTTGCGCACAGTCATTTCGCCCTTGGTTAAGGTTCCCGTTTTGTCTGAACAGATGACCGTTGTAGCACCCAGAGTTTCTGCTGAAGAAAGCTTCCTCAAAATTGCGTTGCGCTTGGCAAGTTCTCTAGCACCAAGTGCAAGCGAAACGGTTACAATGGCAGGCAAACCTTCAGGAACGGCTGACACAGCAAGCGCAATTGAAACTTCAAAAGCATCTAAAACGTTAGCTATGACGTCAGCTGAATGACCTACGCCGAGGACAAAGATTTCATATAACTCAAGCGCAAAGATTACGGCAGTCAAAGCAACAATAATTATCCCAAGTTTCTTGGCGAAGCGCTCAAGCTTCTGCTTAAGAGGACTTTCCTCCACCTCCATGGTCTGCACCAATTCCGCAATCTTTCCGAACTCAGTCTTCATCCCCGTGGCTGTTATTACAGCCTTACCTCTGCCATAGGTCAAGTGGGTAGCCATGAAAACAGAGTTTTTCCTATCCGCGATGGGCGTGTCTTCTTTAACTACACTCAAGTCCTTTGTAACATCTGTCGATTCACCAGTCAAAACGGCTTCGTCAGCCTTCAAATCAACAGTTTCTATAAGCCTTGCATCGGCGGGAACACGGTCACCAGCTTCAAGCAGCACAATGTCGCCAGGCACGATTTCCCGGGCATCTATAATCGTTTCGTTGCCATCTCGAACAATACGTGCCTTAGGAGCCGTTAATTGTTTCATAGCCTCCATGGCTTTTTCTGAACGGTACTCTTGATAAAAACCGACAACGGAATTGAGGATCACGATGATAGCGATGGTAATAGCATCAACAAATTCTCCGATTAGGAAAGAAATCGCGGTGGCAATTAAGAGCATGATTACAAAGACATCTTTGAATTGATTGAGAAAAATTTGCAGTGGAGTTACGCCTTTCTTTGCTTCAAGTTGATTGTAGCCGAACTCTTCCAGTCTGCGTTTCGCTTCATCGCTGCTTAACCCTTGCTGGTCGACCTTCAGTTCGCTTAAGACCCGCTCAGTTTTCTTGCTATGCCATGCGTCAGCCATCGGAACCGCCCATTTTCAATCATTTCAGCTTTTTCTAATACTATGACAATGTCCCCTTCCGTTAGAGGAGATTAGCTCCATTATCATAAAGATAAGGGTTATAATACTTTCCCTTTAGGTCTTAGCAAAACAAAGGCTAATAAACAAGTTTATACAATTTCCCAAGTCAATTAAAAATAAAAACACCAATAACTGAAAAAGAAGGATAACAAAATGCTTGAAACATTTGATCCATGGCTAATAGCACCAATAGCTTCATTAATATCCATTCTTGTAGGCCTGTACTTCTACCGTTACGTTGAAAAACAAGATAGCGGAACCGAAAGAATGCGAGAAATCTCGGACGCCATCAGAACTGGAGCCCAAGCCTTCCTTAAAAGGGAATACACCACACTATTCATTTTCGTCGGAGTCGTATCCGTTCTGTTGTTAATCTTCCTGCCGACACCAATATGGACTGGCAATCCGCTGAATAACGTTTCACTTACGCTTTCTTACATTTTTGGTTCAGCATTCTCCGCACTGGCTGGATACTTGGGATTAACAATAGCTACAAAAGCAAACGCCAAAGTTGCAAACGGCGCACAACAAGGCTTGAACAAGGCTTTCCCAATCGGCTTCCG
>Ga0209427_10002039_pt1 | contig 23602 bp, 16 predicted proteins | sample DeeMarSWOR136_30_FD_187465 | JGI IMG/M metagenome (GOLD analysis project Ga0209427, IMG submission 187465) | Marine sediment microbial communities from White Oak River estuary, North Carolina - WOR-1-36_30 (SPAdes) (version 2) | ecosystem: Environmental > Aquatic > Marine > Intertidal zone >...
GTTAGAGTGATGTATGTGATATATTTTCTCATTTTCATCTCCTTGATAGAGGGAAAAGGAGCTGAGCCCCTTTTCCCTCTACTTTTTCTTGTTTAGCCTTGACCCTGGCCTCTTCTGGAACCGTTATTCTTAGGTCCTAAGCCGTCACAGTCGCTGCCTCCGAAATTTTTGCGATTTTGCTTGGATGATTGATTGTTCCATGCATTTCCTGCCCGAAAACCATCCTTGTTTCCGAATCGATTGGCGGACGATCTGTCCCCCAATCTGCCCTGGTAACCGGATCCGTCCTTAGGCCTGGCCCAATCCTTGTCCTGGCAGTTGGGTATTCCATCGTTGTCATGATCGCGGGCGAAATCACAGATTCCGTCACTGTTCTCGTCCACAAAGAATGGTCCAGCCTGAAATTCTGATTTTACCCTGTTTTGGAAGGTATTGCGAGCAGCTTTTTGAGGACTGTCGTCTGCGAGCACAAGACCTGCACCGAGGATCATCATTGATCCCATCAGAGTCAATGCTTTTTTGATGTTCATTCGAACCTCCTTTCTTTTTGTTCGAAGTTGTGTATATGGCAAGTTCTGTGCCAACTTCTATCTTGTTGAAAATAATGGAGATATAAATTTTATTGATTTGGAATACTCGACAATTTTGTCATAAAACCTACAATTTTGTAGGAGTTTTCAAGCCCAAGGATTCAAAATACGATGATTTTTTTCCTGAGAGCTCGATGGCCTTTCCGTCAGTGTCATTACGAACAAAGTAAAGTAATCGCATAAAGTCAGACATTTCCATATCGTTCAGTTCCTTATCATGACATATGAATCTTTGGTGTTATGCCAGAGAACTGTTGACTTGGACTTCGATTATTTGAAAGAATTGAGGATGCAAAATTTCAGAAGTGAAGAGGAGAAGATGAGTATTGCCGTTGTTCTCGTAATGCATGGAATTCCGCCGAGAGATTTCCCGAAAGGGGAAATGATGGAGCTTTTTGGTTTGCACCATCGCCTGTTACAGGCATCAGAGTCCGAACGTGTTGCTTTGCGAAATCGCCATGATGTCTTGGAAGAAAAGATGCGCAACTGGCCGCGGACTCCAGAGAATGATCCCTTTCACGCCGCTTCGTTGGAGATCGCTCATGCGCTGAAAGAGATTCTGGGAACGGATGTCATCGTCGGATTCAATGAGTTCTGTACGCCTACTATCGAGGAGGCCATCGGCGAAGCAGCCTCTCGATCTCCTGAAAAGATTATTGTCACCACTCCCATGATGACCAGAGGCGGTGAACATTCCGAAAAGGATATTCCAGAAGCCATCAACCGGGCACAGAAACTCTATCCTGATATGGAAATAGTCTATGCCTGGCCTTATAATATTTCCGATGTCACCGGTTTCCTGGCCGGACACATAAAACGTTTTGAATAAAAAAGTCTGCTGCCTCCAAAGAGAAGAGGATCTGAAAAGGATCTGCAGGCCAATGATACACTCAGCTTGAGTCTAGCGCCGCAGAGAGGCTTTCGAAAAGATATAGTCTGGGATGTCGGCGTTGAATTCGATAGACTCAAGGATAAACTTGGTCCCCTCACCCGCTTTTAGGGCGTCTTTAAATACCATATGGGTGGGCATCCATCTGTTCTGGATGCGCCGGACCTCTTTGACTTCGAAGACTTTGAGTAGCTTGCCGCTGCGGGCGAAACGTTCTTCTTTGAGAGAGACGTACTTCTCTTTGTCCACCCAGATCTTGCGAGAATGGTAGGCGATATCTTCTGTTTTGGATGTCAGCAACAGGATCCAGCAAGGACGATCTCCCAAATTTTCCTCCCCCACGATTTCTGCCTCATAATCATTTTGGAGGCGGCGATCTTCCATGAGATCCTCGTAGGAAAGGTCAGATCCCATGACCGATTGTCTCAACATATGCCCGGATATCCTGATGGTGCGGTCGGTTGATGGAGAATACATCCACAACTCATCCCCGATTTTTAGCATCTTTGTTCCTTTTTCGCGAGGTGGGGATAAATACTCCGTAAAAGATTGATCATCTCCCTGAATCCATGATTTGGATTCGATGGTGCGGCTGCCTCTGCGGCCGTGGATGATCATTTTGCCCTGGGAAATCTTGTTATCCGAGCCGATGTTGGCATCAACACGCATGAGAATTTCCTCACCGCTCGGCGGCGATTGGGCCACAGCAGTGGATGTCAGCAGGCTCACTATTAAAAGAAGATTGATTGATTTTTTCAAACTTCCAGCTCCTTCATCAATTGGGCGGTCTTGCGCCTGTAAATGCCTATGCCGGCAATAGAAGAACCAAGCACATTGGCCAGAAGGCCGGGGATGAATCCGATCACGAAGGAAGCGGGTGTGATTTTAGACCGGAGGACATCGTTAATGAGCAGAGTCGAATTCTGCATCATTTGCGATATATTGATACCTTTCTCCTGCATCCAGAAAGAGATGACCAAAGCTAATGCTGTACCAATGACCGTTCCGATACAGCCGAGAATTAAGGATTCGGTTATCATGGAACGATAAAGGTGGCCCTTGCTTTCTCCCATGGCCAGGCGAACTCCGATTTCCCCATACCGTCTGAGGCTGCCAATGAGCCCCGCGTTCCAGATGACAATGGACATGATAACGACAAAAACAGTTACCATGACCGGCAAATAGAGATTAATCATGCCCAAAATATCGATCATCCCACCCTGATCGTGGAGGGACTTCATTACTGGCGCAAACTCATTTTCATCATTGGAGTGCATGGCATTGAATTTCCTGCTGATCTCAGCGGCTTCCTCTTCTCTGTAGACAAAGTCCTCAGAAAAGCCTAGGATTTCGCCTGCTGCATCCTCCATATCCAAAGCCATCTGGATATCTTTCAAATCGGCCACCATGGCCCCGCGGTCCAGGGCAGATATCCCGAAGCGGACAGTCCCGGCCACTGTGAAATTGGCGGCAGACAGACTGCCGTACATGGTGGAACCGATAAGGGTGACCGTTTCTCCTAGTAAGATCCCCAGGCGTGTGGCGAATTCATCGCTGATGAGAATCTCGCCCGGTCTTACAGGCGCTTTCCCTCGGACAATGGAATTCTTTATTCCCAAGAGTTCCCATTCCTGACTGTCTTCGCTGAAAAGATCTAGGGCCAGACCGGCCACCGGGCCCTGGGCACGTGTTTCACCTTCTTTGTCCGGAATATCAAGCAGTCCGCCGAAACGTATCCGTGTTGCCCAGACATATCCGGGGAAGTCTTGTTTGAGTTCGCCGATTAACTGCTCCACACCGATGTAGGCCAGATCATTGGGCATCTGGTCAGAATTCTCGGCGTATGCGCGGGACATGATTTTGACATGACCGGAGTCGAATTTGGCGCCAGTATCGACAAAGTTGGTCACCGCCCCTCCCATGTAGCAGTAGAACAGGACGGTAAGAAAAACGCCGGTCATGACGACTAGGATGGGGAACAAACTCCTGGAGCGATCACGAAGAATGCCTTTGATGATGAATTTGATCATGTCATTTTCCCCCTCAATGCATCCGTTGGTTTCAATTTGGCGATTTTTCGGGTTGGTAGGAAGCTGACGATCGTGGTGGCTAGAAGAATCAAAATGGTGGTGCCGATGATCAACCCTGTTCCATAGACGGGAAAGAGCGCTTCACCAAGGGCCATCCCGAAGTCGTCGACAGCCTCAGGCATCGCCCATCCCTTTTTAGCCGAATAGAGAAGCAGCGGTATCCCGTAAATGGCCGCCACAACAGCGGCCAGAACGGAATGTAGAGCCCCCTCCAGGGTGAAAAGCTGGATGATTTTGCCTCTTGTCATGCCCATGGACATCAATGTTCCCATTTCTTTTCTCCGTCTGAAGATGGAGAGGACCTGGGTGTTGAAAATGGCCAGCAGGGCCAGGCAAAGCAGGATAGTGTAAACGATGGATCCACCGACTTGTTTGCTCTTGACCATCATGTCTATGTCTTTGAGCAAAAACTCCATGTCTTTGTGAATCCATCCGGAAGCCTGGGGGAATTCTTCAGCGCCCTGGGCAAGAATGGCCAGGGTGGCTTCATTTTCCATCCGGGTCAGCGACTGCATTTTTTCCAGAGGAACCCATATCTGGGCCTGGTCGACAGTCGGGACGCTGGTTTTCATGATCTGCACGATCTTGGCATCCCGGGCATCGAATGTTCCCTGCGCATCCCGCCAGCGGACGGTGACCGTGTCTCCAATTTCGAGTCCTGTGTTTTTGGCCATCCTGGTGCCGATCAAGGCAGGCAGGTCTTCATCTTCTTGGTCTAAAAACTGGGAGGGCAGATTGACAATGTTTTGGGCCGGATCGATGCCTTTCATTTGAATGATGAGAAGCCGGCCTTCGGGATAGATGGTGGCTTGTGAGATGAGGATCGGAGTAGCCTGTCCGTTGTCTATCAGTGTTTGCAAAGATACAGGAATGACAGAATGGGCATCTTGGAGAGTGAGCGGATCGAAGGGATCGTAATTTTCCTGCCAGTACTGGCCGCCGCCGAATTCGGCGTTGGTCTGGGCTACTCGAGCCTGGTCCCCCATCCCTTTGTAGAGGCCCTGCAGCCAGATAATGATCACGAAAGAAAATGAAAGGACGACGACATTGAGCCAGGTCTTGAGTCCAGCGCCAAGCAGGTTTCTGAGAGCCAAACGTGGAATGATCATTGTTCCTCTCCTTGACCAGTGGGTTTATCATAAACCTCATCTTTGGCCACCTTTCCGTCGATCAGTGTGATCTTGCGTCTCAGATATTGGATGACCTTTGCATCGTGGGTGGCGAATAGGAAAGTTGTTTCCAGCTCCTCCTTTAACCGAACCATAGTCTTGAGGATATGGTGGGAGTTTTCGGCATCCAGATTTGCAGTGGGCTCGTCCGCCAAAATGATAGCCGGCTTTTTGACCACAGCCCGGGCAATGGAGACTCTTTGGCTTTGTCCTCCTGAAAGTTGCGCGGGTTTTGATTTGGCACGGTCAGCCAAACCCACCCAATCCAGGGCATCCATGACCATTTTTTTCCTTTCATCTGATGAGAATCCCAGCAACAGCAAGGGAAATTCGACATTTTCAAAGATCGTGTAGACGGGAAGCAAGTTAAACGTTTGGAAGATGAATCCGATGTGTTTGTTGCGCAATCTTGCGGCCTGTTTATGGGAGAGATCCTCGATCCTTATTCCCATGACTTCAGCACTGCCTTCGCTGGGTGCATCCAGAGACCCGATGATATTGAGCAGCGTTGTTTTCCCAGACCCGCTGGGACCCACAAGCCCTGCGAATTCTGCTTTTTTAAAGCTTAGGTTCACCTTGTCCAAAGCCACTAGAATGTGTTCGCCCATAGGATATGTTTTCACTAAATTTTTTGTTTTGATTAGATATGAATTTTCCATCAGAACCTCAGTCTCCTCATTCATCAATAATTAAAAATGATCATTACCTGGAAACCCTTCCCTGCAAAAGGATTGTCTCTGGAAGGCGTGGGGTAGATCCGAAAATCTTCGGGATTCCAGAATCCGATGACATTGAATCTCCATTTATCATATGTCCTCTGCCAGCTTAAAAACCGATAAAATTCATTGTTTTCCCAATCATAATAAAATATTCCCGTTATTTCATCCAGTAATCCCAAAGGATATCGGAGAAAAATAGCGGAGAAATTGATGTCTTTGCCTGAGCCAAAAGCTTCTTGAGTGATCGCTAAGCTAAAATGCTCACCCAGGATATTCAAGCCGTTACCGATATCGAACGTATAATCCAAACCGACATTCAAAGCTCTCTGCCAAGGAGCGGAAAGGAGATCGTTCTGTTGATGGACCCATGCGGCCTCAAACCAGATACCGATCCCGATATCCCATTTGCCATCTAGGGCATAACGGTTTTCTGGCGAGATATGCGTTCCAGAAGGAAGAATGATCACAGACGACTTGCCGATATCCGCCCGACGGTGGTGATAAGTCATGGCCATCTCCCCAGTGAAAAGAGGAATCTGCAGCCGTCCCCCATATTCCACAGAATCTTCCTGGGTGGGGATAGCTTCCCAGCCTTTGGTTTTCTCATTTCCATAAAGGCCCCACAACCAAATGTTTGTGTTGTTGACGAAATAATAGCGCAGAAGAAGGCCGTAAACACCATCTGTCAGCTTAAGAGGATCACGTGGGTCCACACTGTCGAACCACATGAGTGGGCGGAGGAGAGTGGCCGAGCCGAAGTTGATTCTCTGCAAGCCGATGCGTGCTTCAAACTGGGATGAAGAAAGTCGCAGCCACAGCCGGTAAGGTTTGATATCCCCATCGGTTTGTACTGAGTCTATTTCTTCAAAGATTCCTGTTCCGAAAGCATGTCCGGATAATTCGGAGTCCAGCATGATGGATTCAGACAACTGTGAAGCCAAAGAAAATTCCGGGATGTATCTTAAGCCGAGCCGTGGTTTAGAAGCTTCCTGAAAATTGATCAAACTCCAACCCGAAAGAAGGCCTCTGTGCCCGAATGTCCAGGAAAGCATGCTGGGAGGTAAGATCAGAAGCGCGATGACCAGAGTAAACAGTTTTTTTATGGTCATCTAAATTGCCTCAGAGTCTGTGCGGATTACCGAAACCAAGTCCTTGCACACGGTCGATCACTTGCAGAGGTTTCAAGTAAAATCTCATTTTAGGATAAATTGCTCCTGTCGGCAAATCTTCTTTTCTGACGTTAACATCCCTATATCCATTACAAAGGAACCATAAGGCAAACTGATTCATTAGCCCTTGGATTTTGCCCCCATCCTATAGAGGTCTTGCTGCATTGTTCACGCCAAAACATAGTCTTTGGGGAACAATTCTGGTGTTTTTCTCGTAGATACAATAGAAGGATGAAGTGCAATCATAGTAAGGAGAATACCATGACAAATAGGTTTTTTCCCGTTTTAGTTTTTTCGTTTCTGGTTTTTGCATGCGGATTCCATTCGGCTGCAGCCGAGGAATTCAACAAAGAATTTCACCAGAGCTTCGATGTCAACAGGGGAGATTCGCTGCGTCTCCGGCATGGCGACGGCAATGTGCGGCTGATTCCCTGGGAGAACAACATCATCGATGTGAAGGTGCGGTACAGGGCCGATATAGATGTATTTGGAATCAGATTAGGTAAAAGGCATGAATTTGACGTGGAATTCAGGCAGACGGAAAATACTGTCTATGTCATCGGAAAAGAAACATCCAACGCGACCATAGGGTACCAGAACAAGAATGTATATGAATATATCTATGAAATTCACTCACCGGATTATATCAAATTGGACCTGGAAGGGGACGACGGAGATGTTGACATAGAAAACTGGAAGGCCGAAATCGAGTGCCGTATCGATGATGGAGATATCAATCTGAGGAATATCGATGGAGAGAAGATCGCTATCTGGGGAGAGGATGGCGATGTGGAGATCGACAACCTTATAGGGGACCTTACTATCGAAGTGGATGATGGAGATCTTATTCTCAATGTATGTGAAACGATGTACTGCCGGCTGGAGACTGAAGACGGGGATATAACCATCAGCAGGTCGAAAGGATCTTTTGACATTGTAGTGGATGACGGAAATGTTGACCTAAACCAGACTGAGGCGAATAGACTGGATATTCAAGCAGAGGACGGAGATCTTGACCTCGACCTGCTTTCTGTTGAAATGTTCGAGGCCGATATCAAGACGGAAGACGGGGATGTCACTGTAGACCTAGATCAGGGATTCTCCACCTCATTTTATGTTTCGGCAGATGATGCGGATTATATCCGGATAGAACTGGATGATGTTGAAGACTATAAAGAAGATCAGACCACCAAGTCCGGAAACATTCACGGGGGAAAAGGGAAGATGAAAATTCGGACTGCCGACGGAAACATCACGATCAAAGAGAATTTTTGATCAGAATTATGTGGGAAAAACCCAAAAATATTCCCTGATTCCAAATATTTAATCCTGATTTCACAGCATCTGTTTCCATATCCTACCTTAAAACACTCCTGTTTATGGATAATTCAGGTTGTTTTCACTTGTATATTAGTGAACGTTGAGTAAAATAAAAGCCAGCGGTTTAGAGCGAGTATCCCATATGAAATGTAAAAAATGCCACTTCGAAAATCCTCAAGATAGTGCGTTCTGCAATAAATGCGGGACAAAGCTATCGGAGCTTGATGGCCTTTCTGTCTCTGTGACCAAAACCATCGAAACAAAAGGAGAGGGATTAACAAGAGGAACGACCTTTGCCGGAAGATACGAGATCATCGAATCACTGGGAACAGGAGGCATGGGGAAAGTCTATAGGGCCTATGACAACAAAATTAAAGAAGAAATCGCCATAAAGTTTCTTAAGCCTGAAATCTCTCAGAATGAAAAAATAATCGAGCGCTTCAGCAATGAAATAAGGCTTTCCCGCAAAATCACCCACAAGAGTGTCTGCCGGATGCATGATCTGAATGAGGCTGAAGGGACACAGTACATAACCATGGAATACGTACCTGGCGAAGACCTGAAAAGCTTCATAAAGCGGGTGGGCCATCTCCCTCCTAGAAAGGCGATCAGCATCGGCAGGCAGGTCTGTGAAGGCCTGGCTGAAGCCCACTCATTGGGAGTGATCCATCGGGATCTCAAGCCTCAGAATATCATGGTGGACAAGAGCGGCAACCCAAAGATCATGGACTTCGGCATTGCCCGCTTGCTCAAGGCTGAGGGAATAACAGGAGAAGGGGCGATCATCGGGACGCCTGAATACATGTCACCAGAACAAGTCGAGGGCAAGGAGACCGATCAGCGCTCGGATATCTATTCTCTGGGAGTTGTTTTGTATGAAATGCTTACAGGGAAAGTGCCTTTTGAAGGGGAGGGCACCTTCAGCATTGCTATCAAACACAGGGATGAAACTCCCCCTCATCCCCGGGAATTGAATCCTGAATTATCCCCTGAATTGAGCGGCATCATCCTCAAGTGCATGGCCAAAGAGAAGGAGAGGAGGTATCAATCTGCTCTGGATCTTCTTCGAGATCTCGATGCCCTTGAGAAAGGTACGGAGACAACTGCGGCTGAGATCAAGCCGCGAATCCCCGCGTTTCTGGTTGAAGAAAGACCGGTCAAAGAAGAAAAGCCTGTTTTTGTTGCCAGAGAAAGTGAGCTCGAGAGGCTCAACACCTTACTTGAAATGTCACTCAAGGTAGGAGGACAGGTTGTTTTTATTACAGGAGAGGCCGGAAGCGGAAAAACCGCTCTTATCCAAGAGTTCGCGAGGAAAGCACAAGAGGCTCATCCCGACCTCATCGTCGCCAGCGGAAAATGCAATGCCCATACGGGAGTCGGGGATCCCTATTCTCCATTTATGGAGATGCTGAGTCTCCTCACGGGTGATGTGGAAACCCGCTGGGCCGCAGGAATGATCACAAAAGAGCACGCTCAACGACTCTGGAGCTTGATCCCTCAAACAATCAAAGCTCTGCTGGATTGTGGCCCGGACCTGATCAATATATTTGTTCCAGGCGCACCCTTATTAGCCCGGGCTGAGGCTTTTGCCCGGGGTCCTGTCGAGTGGCAAATCCGTCTCAAAAGACTTGTAGAACGAAAGGCCATGCTCCCTCCAGATTCGAGCCTCCAGCAGAGTGACCTTTTCGAGCAGTACACGAGGTTGTTGATCGCTCTTGCTCGAGAAAGACCGCTCCTTCTGATGCCCGACGACCTTCAGTGGATCGATGCAGGTTCTGCCAGCCTGATCTTCCATCTCTGCCGCCGTCTGACTGGCAATCGGATCCTGGTCGCAGGATCCTATCGTCCCGATGAAGTCGCTCTAGGAAGAGGAGATGGACGGCATCCTCTGGAGACCGTGGTTCATGAACTGAAACGCGATTTCGGGGATATCGAACTGGAAGTCGGCAAAACAGAAGCTCGAGAATTTGTGGACGCTTACATCGATACGGAACCAAATCGGCTAGACAGAAACTTTCGGGAGACCATCTTTAAACAGACCAAAGGTCATCCGCTTTTTACCGTTGAACTGCTGAAAGAGATGCAAAACCGGGATCTGTTGATCAAAGACAAACAAGGCCAATGGATTCAAGGCCCAAACCTCGATTGGAATGCGCTGCCGGCGCGTGTGGATGCTGTGATCGAGGAGCGTATCAGCCGCTTGAACGAGGACGAGAGGGAAACATTGACTCTGGCCAGTGTTGAGGGGGAAGAGTTTACGGCAGAGGTCTTAGCCCAGCTCCAGGATATCGAAACCCGTAAATTGATCAGGCTCCTCAGCGGAGAGCTGGATAGGCGCCATCATATCGTCTCCGCCAAAGGGATGCGGCAGTTGAAGAATCTCCATCTTTCGCTCTATCTCTTTCGACATATTCTTTTTCAAAGATATCTTTACAATAATCTGGATGAGGTCGAAAGGACCCACCTTCACGCAGAAGTCGGACAGATCCTGGAAAATCTCTACGGAGAACAAAGCGAGGAGGTCTCTGTTCAGCTCGCCAGGCATTTCCAGGAAGCCAGAGTTTTGGATAAAGCCATTGAATATTTGCACAAAGCAGGGAAACGGGCTGTGCATCTGTCGGCCAATGAAGAGGCCATCGTCCACTACAAGAGAGCCTTGGAACTTCTCGAGGAGCTGTCAGAGACTCCCGAGCGTGTACAAAAGGAAATCGCGCTTCAACTTGACTTTTTGGTGCCGGTAGCGGCCACAAAAGGCTATGGGGCTCTGGAAGTGCGTCAGGCAATTTTCAGGGCGCAAGAATTGTGCAACCAAATCAAAGAAACTCCTCAATTCTTTACGACTCTGGTCCAGATAGCAACGCACTATGCCTTCGCGCGAGCGGAATACAGGACCGCGCTTGAATATCAGGACCAGATCACCAAGATCGCCGAACAAACAGGGGATCCCCTGCAAAAGGCGATTTGTTCCTATACGACGATCTGGGCACTTCTCAATATCGGAGAATTGACTAAATCAGCCGAGCATGCTAAAGAGATGAATGCCCTGTATGACCCTGAGAAGCACGGTTTCCTGGCCTATATTTTTGGGTATGATCTGGGTGTTATCAATCGAGGATTCGGATCATGGGCTCTGTGGTTTCTCGGATATCCCGATCAAGCCCGAAAAGATTTGGACATGGCCATGGAACATGCGTACAGATTGGATCATCCCCACACCATTGCGTTTGGCCTGGTCGGGGCCTGTGAGATGGATTGGTTTTTAGGGGATAAGGAAGCCGGCGATCGACACCTCGAAGAGCTTACCCGAATCTCCAATGAGAAAGGATTTGTTTATTGGCAGGCCCACGCTGTTTTTTATGAGGGAGAAAAGATAGGCTTCGAAGGCAAGGTGAAGGAAGGAATTGCCCAGATGCATCAAGGCCTGGCTATGATTGAGGCCACGGGAATCCAGACCTGTTTCACGCGCCTTTTGGCAAGATTGGCGGATGTTTGCTTAAAGACCGGGCAGATCGACGAGGGACTAACCTCTATCGATGAGGCCAGCGAGGTGAGATGCAAATTCGACGAGAAATACATGGAAGCCGAACACTACCGTCTTAAAGGCGAGCTTCTATTGAGGAAGGGCGCAAGTGAAGATGAGGTCATGAAGCTGTTCGAGCAGGCTGTCGAAGTTTCGAAGCAGCAGCAAGCAAAGTCATTGGAGCTTCGTGCAGTGATGAGTAAGAGCCGCTTGTTGCAGAGGCAGGGAAAAAAGCGAGAGGCCCATAAACTGTTGAATGAGACATACAGTTGGTTCACCGAAGGTTTCGATACGGCTGACCTCAAAGAGGCCAAAGCCCTGCTTGAAGAGCTGAAGAACGTTTAGGTTTAAGAATAAACATCTCTAAAACCGTGATGCGGAAACAGTCAGGTAAGCTGACGAATTGGCTTATCTGACTGTGTTTGAGGCTGTCAAAAAGAAATTTGCCTACAACCTCCAGAGATAAGAGGCTTTGAAGAAGAAGCCCCTCTGTGTTTCCAGAAAATCGTTTGCAGGCCTGTATACACCCTCTTCCCATCTGATTTTTTCGTAGAGAGAGCCGTACCCGATGTGGATGACGGTCCCGGGGATGTAGGTGAATGAGGCGAGAAAATCTGTCATCAACCGTTTCCGAAAGGAGTTGTGCTCCACGATAACTCTGAAGAAAAGATATTTGTTTACTTGAAAAGTGTTCTTGCTCCGGATGACTGTGTAGTCATACTCTTTTCGTGAATCAGCATCTCTGGTGAAATCGGAATAGATGAAGCTCAATTCGAGATGAAGCTTTTCCGATGGCAGGTACTTGAGAGAGGCGATCGCATCATTCCCGCTTCCCTGGTAGGGATCGGCGATATATCGGATTTTCTTCTGGTAGTAATATCTCAGGCTGAAGGAAAACTGTTTGGTGATTTGGCTGGAGGCGATAAACCTTCCCCAGCTGGTATTGAATCGTTCATCGAGCCAGACCTCGTTGGAGTAGCGGTATCCGAACACGATGGTTGAATTTCTGAGCAGAAGAAACCTCAGGTCAAAAGTATTATCCGTTTCATAAAGATCGCTGTATTTATCCCGGATCTGGGTGCTGTGGACGATAGGATCGATCCTCTTGATGATTCCTGATTTAGGATAGAACATACGCATGATACCTGATCTGAACCTGGTGATCCCTAATCGTGTGATGTATCCTGTCTCGGTCTGAAAATCCTCTGATATATCCTGGAGTCCGAGCATAATGACCCAGTCTCGAGTAGTATACATGTAGTGAAGACCCAGGGCATGGCCATCGGTTCTTCCGGATTCTTCATCCGGTCTTGTCGAGGACAGGAAACCGTGATATCCAAAAATACTTGACTTGTTTAATCGAAACTGTCCATCCAGGCCCAAGACTCTGTTGAATCCTTTTTCGCGTTCCCGGCCAGTATAGAATCCTCCGATAAAGCTGTCGTTTGCCAAGGCTCGTTTATAACGAAAAATCCCGAAATGAGCATAGTTTTCCGGCTGTTCTTGCGGCAGTTCATCCATGGCATAGATTGCAGCCACTGTGTTTTTGTCTCCTATCCTGCCGTTTAGTTTGAATCCCATCAATGGATCGACAATCGTGCGTGTGTGCACGACTTCACTCAAAGGATCACCCTCATGGAATCCCCCAAAATTGAATTTCTCCAAGCCTTCCAAGAAAAAAGGCCTCTTTTCTTCGAAAAACAGGGCATAACGAAGGTTGAAGTCCACCTGTCCGGCGTCAGCCTCCACTTGACTGAAATCAGGATTGATGGTCCCATCGAAGATCAGATGAGACGTGATCCCGTACTTGGCTGTCAGGCTGAAGTCCCCCACTCCTCCCTCCGAGGCCAGTCTCCCTTCTTTCTGTGCGCTCCTATGGCTGTAGGTTGCACCAGGAAGAATCTCGAATAATTTGTAGTGTTTGACATCGTGAAAAATGAGAGGTCTGGTCTGGGTTAGAAAATTTGGCCCTTGCTTTGGATCCAGAGGAGGATAAGTCCCTCCCTCTGAACGGCGGCTTATCATCCGTTCAAAAATGATCCCCATCTCAACAGGATCTTTATGTGAGAATCGGAGACTCTTGAAGGGAATTCTCAACTCAATCGCATATCCCTCCTCGTCAATTCTCCCGGCACTGTACCACACCATATCCACACTGAAGTCCTCATTTCCGCCTTCAAATGTGGAGTCTCCCTGGATTCCCAGAGGATTGCAGTAAAAGACGTGGAGAAACTGTTGGTCATTGAAGGGGTCCAGGTTGATACAGATCCAGTCATCGGAGCGGATGTTATCCCTGCTGGTTACAGAAGCCTTGATTTTGCCCGGATCGCTGTCGAAACATCTGAACCCGAAATAAATATTTTCCCGGTCATAGGCATAATACACGACTGTATCCTCAGGCATGTCTTTGCCATAATCGGGATAATAGGTCTTGAAACCTGTTTCGCTCGGAGATTTTTGCCACACGGGATCATCCAGGATTCCGTCTAGAACCGGAGGTGCATCCGTTTTATGAGGGATGAGAGGTTCAAGATTATCTCCTGCATATGTTAAAAATGCGATGAACAATATTGCAGAGAACACAAAGAAAGAGGTTGTTGTTTTATTTGTTTTTTTCATGTCGATCAGTCTTTCCTACGGAAATTGAAACAAAAGGTTATAGCACAACTCATTTTTTTTCGTCAATCCTGTAATAAGAGCGAGTTTGTGCTGGTAGAACAAACTTTTTGTCCTTTGATTGCGTCTCTTATAACGAGGTGGATGTTATGTTTGGAAATTATTTGAAGACCGCCCTGAGGAACATTTTACGAAATAAAGGCTATTCCACAATAAACATCAGCGGACTGGCTATCGGGATGGCCTGCTGCTTTCTGATTCTTCTGTTCGTACAGGATGAGTTGAGCTATGACAAATATCATGGGAAAGCTGATCGCATTTACCGTCTCGTGGCTTTAAATAAGTCTGGTGGGGAGGAGCGGCATTTGGCTCCGATCGGAGCCCCTGTTGGGGAGGCATTTGCGAACGCCTTTCCGGAGATACAAAAGGCAGCCCGGTTTAACAGAGGAGAGAGGGTTTTGGTCACATATCGAGACAAAAGATTCTTCGAAGAACGTTTTTTCTATGCAGATCCCGCAGCCTTTGATATCTTCAGTTTCCCCATTGTAAAAGGGAATCTGCAGACTGCATTATCGGCTCCCTTTGCTGTGGTTATAACGGAATCTGTGGCATACAAATACTTTGGCAGAGAAGATCCGGTCGGCAAAAGTATCATTCTGGACAATGAACACAACTACCACATAACCGCTGTCATGAGAGATGTTCCATCGAATTCTCATTTTCGATTCGATTTTTTAGCTTCGTTGGAAACATTGGCGGATCTGCACGGTGAGCGTTTTTTGAAGCATCCGGGCTACATGGCTTTCTATACCTATCTTCTGCTGGAGGAAAATGCAGATCCCAAGGAATTGCAGATGAAGTTTGAAGGGATGGTCAAGCAGTCTTATGGGGAACGGATAGCTTCGATGAGGAGCTTTTATCTGCAGCCGTTGAAAGGCATCCATCTCCATTCCAGACTTGAGTATGAGATCGAGGCGAACAGCAGCATTTCTTTCATTTATGCCTATTCAGCTATTGCATTGTTTTTACTGCTTATAGCCGCTTTCAATTACATGAATCTTTCGACAGCCCGATCTGCAAAGAGAGCAAGGGAAGTGGGCATGAGAAAGGTTCTCGGAGCGCTGCGTTTGCAGCTTGTCAAACAATTTCTCGGCGAGTCTGTAGTGCTTTCTGTTCTCAGTCTTTTTCTTTCCCTCGTATTTGTCTGGCTCTCCCTTCCTCTCTTCAATTCACTCACTGGAAAGCAGCTGGGATTTTCATTCATTTCGAACATCGTCCTTTTACTCAGTCTTGCAGCGATTGTCGCTGCGGTCGGAATCCTGGGAGGTTTTTATCCTGCAATTTTTCTTTCCGGATTTGAGCCTATTCGGACATTGAAGGGGAGATTAGCAACCTACGGGAAAAGCGCCTCCTTCAGGCGTTTACTCGTTCTTGCCCAGTTTACTATATCCATCATTTTGATCATCGGCACATTCGTTATCCGGAATCAGCTCCATTATTTACGAAGTCAAAACTTAGGATTCGATAAGGAGCAGGTCGTAGTAATGCCGATGCACGATCAAGACACTACGAAAGCCTATGAATTGATCAAAGCAGAGATCCTGAAGAATCCATCGGTTTTGAGCGCAACAGCCTCTTCTAGCGTTCCTGGAAAACCTGTCACAAGCATTGCCTATCGTCCTGAAGGATTACCAGAGGATCAGCATGTTTCCATGGATACATATTTTGTGGACGATGATTTTCTGAGGACCCTAAGCATCGAAGTCGCTGCGGGAAGAGGTTTTTCGCAGGAATTTGCAACCGATGAGGAGAGTGCATTTATCCTGAATGAAACCGCTGTTAGAGAGTTGAGCTGGGACGACCCGCTCAACAAACAGGTCGTTTGGCCTTCTGATCTAAGGCGGCAAGATGCGATTGTCAAAAAGGGTCAGGTTGTGGGTGTGGTGAAAGATTTCCATGTGACCTCACTTCATGAGAGTATCGGTCCTGTTCTCTTACAAGTGCGGCCCTCGAGCTTTCAATATATTTCAGCGAGAATTTCGACTGGAGACATTCCGAATACACTTTCTTTTTTTAGGCAAAAATGGAGCCAGTTCTCGCCGGCATTTCCGTTTGAGTACTCCTTTCTCGATGAAGACTTTGATAGACTCTATCGTGCAGATGAGAAAGTTGGGCGTATAATCGGAATTTTTTCCATACTGGCCATTCTTGTAGCCTGTCTCGGCCTCTTTGGACTGGCTTCATATGCCACGGAACAGCGAACAAAAGAGATCGGCATCCGAAAGGTTCTTGGTTCGTCTATCACAGGAATCATCCTGCTCCTTTCGAAGGAGTTTACAAAGTGGGTTCTCATAGCTAATGTCATTGCCTGGCCAGTTGCCTATTATGCGATGAAGCGATGGCTCGGAAATTTCGCTTACAGAGCAGGTATCGGTCTGGAAATTTTTATTTTATCCGGTTTCCTGGCTTTTACCATTGCCTTGATCACGGTCAGCTACCAATCCATCAAAGCTGCCTTGACAGATCCTGCAGATTCGCTGAGGTATGAGTAGCCGCGGCTCACTCCCTGTAATCGAATTCCCTCCTTGAAATATGCTTGCATTTTTGGGCTCTGATTTGGTATATTTCATAGGAACTTTTTGAGGTGATCATTCTGCCCAGTTCAAGATGAGACCGAAAGGAGAAGGATCATTCAGATAATGAAGTCAAGACGCTCGAGCAAAGGGAAAGATCTCTTCCAGAAATGCTATAAGTGGAAGGATTGGAAAAAAGCCCAGCAGTTCGGTTATTACCCCTACTTCACGCCTATCGAGAGTGAAGCGGGGGCTGTCGTTTTCATAGATGGAAAGCGCAAGATCATGCTGGGATCTAATAACTATATGGGGCTCACCAACCATCCCGAAGTCAAACAAGCAGCCATCGAAGCTGTGACGAAATATGGCTCCGGATGCACAGGGTCAAGATTTCTTAACGGTACTCTGGACATCCATGTCGAGTTGGAGGAGGTTCTCGCGGATTGGCTCGGAAAAGAAGCTGCTCTGGTTTTTTCTACCGGCTTTTTTGTCAACCAGGGAGTGATTTCCTCACTCGTGAATAAAGATGATGTCGTGATCTCAGACAAGCTAAATCATGCCAGCATTATCGAGGGCTGCCGTCTTGCCGGCGGGGATACTTTCCGCTATAAGCACAATGATCTTAAAGACCTCGAACGAACACTTCAAAAGATTCCCCATGAAATTGGAAAATTTATCGTTGCCGATGGCGTTTTCTCTGCAGAAGGAACGATTGCTGACATCGCTGGAATCGTCCACCTGGCCCGCGATTACAATGCCCGTGTGATGATCGACGAAGCCCATTCGATCGGAGTTTTTGGCTCGGAGGGAAAGGGAATCTCCGAGGCTCAAGGACAGTTGGAAAGTGTCGACCTCATCATGGCAACCTTCAGCAAATCGTTTGGCGGTGTGGGAGGATTCGTAGCCGGGCCTTACGAGGTCATCATGTGGATCAAACATAAGGCCCGCCCGATGATATTTTCTGCCAGCCTTCCTCCCTCATCTGTGGCAGGCGCGCGCAAGGCCCTCGACATCATCCGTAAAGCTGACGACAGACGAGAAGCCGTGCTTCGCAACTCAGCAAAGATGAAAAAGGGCTTCCAAGAGATAGGATTCGACACCGGCGAGTCGAAGAGCCAAATCATTCCTCTTATGATCGGCGAGGATATGAAATGCCTGAAGTTTTGGAAGACCCTGTTTAGTGCCGGAGTTTTCACCAACGCCTTTATACAACCTGCTACTCCACCAGGGGGAGCGCTGATTCGGACATCCTACATGCCCACCCATACTGATGAGATGCTGGATGAAGCCCTCGGACTTATGGAGGACATGGGCAAAAAATATAAGATCATCTAAGATAAGAAAGGGGGATAGCTAAATACCCAGTGAAGGGATGCCTTCCTGACTAATATCAACGCGCAAATTAATTCTACATTGTCATGGCGAGCGAAGCATGGCCATCTCAATGTGACACTGGAATGTGTACATTCCTGGTTCTAGGGGCAATTCTGGAACCTATAGTATGTTTGAATAAAATGAAGCATTATGCTGTATAATTATCTGGATTATAATCAACATGTGCCTTTCAAATACAATGGGCAGGATGATAAAGTGCAAATAAATGAAAGTCATTTGTTGATTTTTTGAAATCGCCAAAATTACCCATGTTTGCACTCTAAAGCGTATATCAAAGATGGAGGAGTCATGAAACCAAAAAGATCACTCACTCTCACACTTATTTTCTTCACTTGTATCCTTCTTTCTGGCTTCCAAGAGAAAATCAAACCTCTCCCTATCTCAGGATTCGAGGAAAGCGGCACCTTCAAGCTGATCGTACAGGATACAGAGATAGGCTTGATTCAGTACAGCTTGACTGCCGATGGCCAGTACAATCGAAAATTCATCCTTTCTATGGGAGGACAAAAGGCCGAATACAATATAAAGGTCAGTTCTAATCCCAATGGAGAATGGGAAACAATGGAGATTGTCGTCCCCACGGAAAAGGTTTCGGTGAAGCGGTTGGCGGATAAGGCGGAATATCACCTGGAAAAGAAAGGGGAAACCTACAGTGTTAGCTTGACCGACAAACATATCCTGTACGACAACTACGGGCCTGTGTTCGAAGGCCTGATGATCAAAGAATACGATATGGAGAAAAAGGGGATTCAAAAATTCTCCCGCTTCATTGTACCGTCTCGGTTTGAAGATGTGGAGCTTGAATTCAAAGGAAAGGAAATCCGCAGGGTCAAAGATAAGGAATTGAGTTTCAACCGGTTTGATATGAAGCTCTTGAGCATCGATATACAGCTCTGGGCAGACCAGCAGCACAGACTTATGCTCATGAATGTACCGATCCAGCACGCCGCTTTTGTTAGAGAAGGATTCGAGGACCTGCTTCTTGCGAGGGTAGAAGATCCGCTGCTTTCTAAGCCGCAGTATGAAGTGACAAAACAAACGGTCATGATACCCATGCGGGATGGAGTGAAACTTTCCACTGACCTGTATTTCCCCCAAGAAGAAGCTTCAAAATTTCCGGTGGTTTTGGTCCGTACACCCTACAAAAAGGAAATGCACGAGCTCACCGGAAATTACTATGCCAAAAGAGGATATGTGGTCGCTGTACAGGACTGTCGGGGGCGATTTGCATCGGAGGGAACCTGGGAGCCCTTTATCCATGAATCCAAAGATGGCTATGATTCCATCGAATGGTTGGGCACTCAGGAGTGGTCTTCGGGAAAAGTGGGCATGATAGGCGCTTCCTATGTGGGCTGGGTCCAACTATGGGCGGCCTCCGAGAATCCCCCTCATCTGACCACCATCATTCCCAATGTGGCGCCGCCGGATCCGTTTTACAACATTCCTTATGAGTACGGCTCCTTTTTTATCTTGGGAGCCATTTGGTGGGCCGAGATATTGGAAACAGAGGCCACCGGGGACCTCTCTGGAAGGAGCATGGCTCAGATCAATGAGAGAAAGTACGAGCAAATACTGAAGTCTCTGCCGGTCATCGATCTTGATGAAAAAATATTGGGGAAGAAAAATCCTTACTGGCGTAAGTGGATTCAACACAACACAAATGATGACTACTGGCAGCGTTCCAATTTTATGGATAAATTGAAAAACCTGGATATTCCGGTGTTTCTCCAGTCCGGCTGGTTTGACGGAGATGGGATAGGCAGTAAATTGAATTATATGACGCTGAAACAGTCGAAGAACAAGTCCATCAAACTCATTCTCGGACCCTGGGGGCACACAGACCAGTCTCACTCCAGAGTGGGCGATTATGACTTCGGAAAAGAAGCTGCACCGGACCTACAAATCCTGTACCTTCGCTGGTTTGACTACTGGCTCAAAGGAGTGGATAACAAGATTTTGGAAGAGCCTCTAGTGGAGTACTTTGTGATGTTTTCCAACAAGTGGCTGAAAGGAGACATCTATCCCTTGCCAGAGACACAGTTCACCAAATTCTATCTGGAAAGTACTGAAGGGGCCAACACTTCGAAAGGTGACGGAGTTTTGGTTACCGAGATATCCGATAAAGGAAGAGAATACGATCAATACGTCTACGACCCAGGAGATCCAACACCATGGCCAGAGTACTATTATAAGAGCGAAGAGGAGATCAAACAGGAAAAAGATAAAACCATCGATCTTGAAGAATATAAAAAACGAGTCGAAGCCTTCCATAATAAAGTCTCGGATGCGCGTAAGGATATGCTGGTGTACCAGACACCATCGCTTGAGGAACCTGTCTCTGTTGCAGGCCCCTTATCCGCTGTGCTTTATGCCTCCACGTCAGCGCCTGACACGGATTGGTTTATCACCTTGATGGATGTGGATGAGGAGGGGAAAATCTTCCATCTCGTGCGGGGAACCATCCGGGCCCGCTTCCGCAATTCCATGCAAAAACCAGAGCTTCTCCAGAGAGATAAAGTATACCGGTATGATATCGATATGTGGCAGACAGGGATAACCTTTCAGAAAAGTCATCGGATCAGGATCGAAATATCGTCTGCACTCTTTCCGATGTTCTCACGCAATTTGAATACCGGGGGACACAACGAAACGGAGACAAAATTCCAGAAGGCCACACAAAAAATTTTCCATTCAGAGGAATACCCCTCCCATATTTTACTTCCTGTGGTAAACCTGGATGACTAGAAATACCGGGTGAAGCTTACCCAGAGATCGTCGCCCAGCTTCCAGTAAGCGGCAACGGCATCTTCGGCTGTTTTAACGCAGTATTCGGTCAAAAACTGTCTCGCCTTGGCCGGATCTTCTTGGTAGAGACGAAGAGCCTCCTCTTCGATCTGAGCCTGATCGGCAAAGACCTTGTTCTCGATCTCCGACCAGATCTTCGCTATTCCCTCGCTCATAGGCTGCCAACGGAAAAGAGCTAGTTGACTAACCCGTCGGAAGGCCCACCACGCACAATCTTTACGGAATTCTCCCCGGCCGTCGACCATGTAAGAATCCGGCATCTGCGTGATTCCACAATAGAAGGGTGTATGGGGTGTTGTGGCAGGATTGTCGTACCCCAGCCAGACCACTCCGCCGATGGGATCGGGAAGCCAGCTCCGGGACTGTGTGATTTGAAGATAGGTCGCTGCTTTGCAGCAGATCGTGCGCTCGCGCTGCACCTTCAAGAGTGTCATCAAGTCTCTATTCAGAAACGGGCTGGCCACAGGACTTTTCACAGTCTCTCCGCTGCGATTGACCATAGTCAGACTTTGAGTCATATCAAAGGGAGTATCCTGATAGGTGTCCCGAAAGATGTCCAGGACATCTTTGACCGATAATTTTTTCTCCGGCTTGACCGAAAGGGGAAAGTTCTCGCCGTTAGGATCCAGATTCAGAGATGGTGCGACTTGGCTCAAAACACGCCATTCCCGCCGCCGGGAACCCATGCTGCGGCGTGAAGCATAGGCATAGCAGAACTCGAAAGGCTCGCCGCTCTCGGGGCTCCACCAGCCCATCTCCTGGGCGAGAGTATAAACATTATCTGAAGCCATGTAGTTTTCTGGATCCTTGAGATCGATCTGCCGAATCCGGCAAGCATTGGCTGATACTCCCACATGGTCGTCTGGGATGCGGACTGCAGCCCAGACAGCTCCTTTTTTGCCCTCTCCGGGCCCCAAAATCTCGAAGTGCCAGGTTTCCTGAGGATCGGCAAAGGTGAAACACTCGCCGTAGTCGTTGTATCCATAGGTCTTGGTTAGCTCGTCGGCGATCCGGATCGCCTCGCGGGAGGTCTTCGCCCGCTCTAGGACCAATCTGTAGAGCTCGGGGCAGTCGATGATCCCCTCTTTGCTCCGGAGCTCTCTCTTCCCTCCGAAAGTGGTCTCGCCGATGGCCAGTTGGTACTCGTTCATGCAGGGATAGGCGGTATTGATGAAAGCGTATGTTTCTGGAACCTGCAGGATCTCACCTTTTTTTAGAGGACGGTCGTTCGGGCCCTTGGTCCTTTTGGGTTGGAGATAGACAGGACACATATCTCCTGCTTTGTGCTTTTTATGGGGGACGATATTGATCCATGTCCGGTCCGTGTTGCTGTCGCAGGAATGCGACGTCATGGTCGAGCCATCGACCGACGCAAGCCTCCCTACTATGACGCTGGTGCAAGACTCGAGTGCAGGATCATCTCCTCTCTCGATTTCTGCTGTGGACAGTAAAGCCGGTCCACAGACAGCCAACACTACAAGTGCCACATAAATTAAAAACCTATTGATCCACTTTCTCACCTAGCCTCTCCTTTCTTTTATTTAATATGGAATGTTAAGACTATTAAGTCGTAATGATTCCTGATAATTTGTCATTTTTCAATGCGTTTACACCAATAAGCTTCTAACACAAGAAAAGGCCAGGGTCAATCATATACTGGTGGACCTCTACGATTTTCGCGCTGTAGGATTATTCAGAACGGAGGGAATCGACAGGATTGGCTGTGGCTGCTTTTACAGCGTGAAAACTGACAGTGATCAAGGCAATGAGTAATGCAGCCGCTCCGCTTAGGACAAAGGGCAGGGGAGTCAGTTCAATTTTGTACGCGAAATCTTTAAGCCACATACTGATCAAAAAGTAAGCTACTGGCCAGGCAATAATGTTTGATATTAAGACCCACTTAGTGAATTCTTTGGAGTAGAGAACGGCTATTCCTCGAACCGTGGCGCCCAGAACCTTCCGTATTCCGATTTCTTTGACTCTTTTGTTCGTTAGAAAGGAAGCCAGACCGAACAGCCCCAGGCAGGAAATGAATATGGCCAATCCTGTAAAGATTGATATGAGTTTGCCCGTCTTTTCTTCAGCATCATAAAAACTGAAATAAGCATCCCTCATATATCTGTAATTGAATTCTTCCTCACCCAATACCGTTTTCCAGACATTTTCCATATATGTGAGAGTCGCTTCTGGATTTTCAGGTTGTATTTTGGTTGCCATCAACAGATAAAATTTGGGATCAATATAAATTATCATGGGACTGATTTCGTTATGCAGGGATTTAACATGAAAATCCTTCACTACTCCTATAACTGTGACTTCCTTATTGCCGGGAATAAGCAATTTCTCACCGACCGGGGATTCAAATCCAAACATTTTAACCGCAGTTTCATTCAAGATGGCGCTTTCTTTATTGTCGGTGGAATATTCTTCTGAAAAATCTCTTCCATCGATTATCTCTAATCCCATCGATTTGACAAATCCAAAATCAGCCGGGAGCGCTTGGATAGTCATATAATCCTCATCCTCCGCACCCTTTTTTCTTGCTGTCATATTGTATTGACTATTGATGCCTGGAACAGTGTAGACAGCAGTTACTTCCCTGACGCTTTGATGTTTGAGAAATTCATTCTTCAAAACGGGGTACTTCTCTTTGGCTTGGGGATTGGTGAAAGGCAAATAGGATAAGACGACATCCTCCTTGTCGAAGCCTAAGTCTGTGTTTTTCATAAAATCGATTTGTTGATAAA
>Ga0209427_10002040_pt1 | contig 23601 bp, 24 predicted proteins | sample DeeMarSWOR136_30_FD_187465 | JGI IMG/M metagenome (GOLD analysis project Ga0209427, IMG submission 187465) | Marine sediment microbial communities from White Oak River estuary, North Carolina - WOR-1-36_30 (SPAdes) (version 2) | ecosystem: Environmental > Aquatic > Marine > Intertidal zone >...
AATCGCGGGGGGCACTCCGGTCTTGCTTCCCTTGCTGGACGACGAGACTGTTCTCGACGTCTATGAGCGGCTGGACGGCCTCTTGCTGGCTGGGGGTGGGGATATTGCACCGCGACACTTCGGCGAGGCGCGATCCCCCGGGTTGAGGCGCGTTGATTTGCCTCGTGATCGAGTGGAGCTGCTGCTGACGCGTCGCGCGGTGGAGGATGATCTGCCCTTGCTGGCGATCTGCCGCGGGATTCAGGTGCTCAATGTGGCTCTGGGCGGCACACTCTACCAGGATATCGGCAGGCAGATCAGTCAGGCGCTGCGGCATGATTTTGCCCCTGAATATCCACGCAATTACCTTGGTCACGAGGTAGGCATCAATCCTGGAACGCGCTTGATGCAGATCCTGCAAGCAAGTCGCCTGGACGTAAACAGCTTCCACCGTCAATCCGTCAAGCGTGTGGCACCCGATCTGTTGGTGACGGCGACGGCGCCTGACGGCGTGATCGAGGCCATTGAAATGCCAGAGCAGCGTTTCGTGATCGGCGTGCAGTGGCACCCAGAGGAGTTGATTGAGGACGATCTCGGGATGAGGCGTCTGTTCCAAGCCTTCGTCGAGGAGGCAGCCAGACCTGGACGCCACTAAGGTCGGCGAGTCATGCTGTCCGCGGCCTTGACATGGCCGAACCGCTTCGCTCACGGCGCAATGAGATGTTCCACACCGATTTCTTTTCTCCGCATCCGCCTGCAACTTGGGATATTTGGGATATCTTTTGGGATATCATGCGGTGCGCGTGGGAGCCAGGCGCGGCTCAGCAGATCATTACATTACAGACGTGCCCAACTCTGGCTATGGGCCCATAACACTGTGGCTCAGTGGTCTACTTAAGGATGTAGTATGTGCCCTTCTTGGCGCCAATGCGCAGCAGGATCCCCTTGTCCACCATGTCGCTCAGATCGAGGCGCAGCGTTTCCGGGGTGACATCAGGGCACAGCTGTTGATAGTCGCGGTTTGTGATGCGGTTCTGTTCCTCCAGGTAGCCTAGGGCTTTGATTTGCCGTTCATTGAGGCTCTCTGCCCATTTGCTGACTGGACGTTGCCGTACGTTACGCAGCGTTACTTTGAAGGTGAAGGGACGAGCTTCGAACTGTGGCGCAGGATGACCGGCCTGGATCATCTCGTCGATCATGCGGTCGATACCCAGCCCGAGTTCTTCAATGAAACCCCAGTAGTAGAGTCCCTTCACGATGCGCGGATTGCGAGAGAAGTGTTCTTCGACGATGTTGTCCAGTGTGATGTGCCCAGGCAATCCGCCGGGGCTGATGATTTCCATCCGGTCCTCGAACATCCGCACCTCGATCCGCCGGCCGGCCAGGCGATAGTCGCGATGCGCCACCGCGTTCACTATTGCCTCGCGCACAGCAAAAGGAGGATACTCAGGGCGTTCCTCGCGCTTCAGACCGGAGATCACCGATTCGCGGCGCATCTCCTCCCAGATGGCATTCCAGAGGTTTTCGATCAGCCGGCTGAGCGGGCCATCGATCTCTTCGCGGCGTATGTATCCAGGTAGACCCTCGCCGCTCGTCGGATCGGTACCAGCAAAGCGCACCAGGACGGCACCACACTGTGGCAAAGCGCGTTGCGGATTCCGGCCGAACAGCAACAAACCGGCCACCGTCGGCCTTGCGTCTGCGTCAAGAGCACCGCTGTCTGACAATAGTTCAGCGTCGCTCAGCTTTTCGCCGCGCGGGCCACGCAGCCGCCGCTTGGCGGCATACTCGGCGATGGTCTCCTGGTCAAAGTCATCCTGACTCGCGCCGAACACAGCTTCCTGTTCATACTCTCCGGTTCCCTTGGCTGAGGCAAGATGCCTGATTTGCTCGCCACTCAGCGGCCGGTTGTTCGGCCCTGATCGAAGCAGGACTCGGCCGTCGAAGAGGCTGTGCAGTTCAGGACTACGCGGCACGTGAATGGCAACAGCGGTTCCTTGGATGGTATCCAGAGGTTGCCACTCTGTGTGGACGGGCGGACGGCACATCCCCTGTGCACGCAACAGCACAGCTTCCAGGTGCTCAGGCTCGACCTCCTCGATAAGTGTGCCCGTGATGCCGAGCCCGACCAGTATGGTGCCTCCGTCGGCATTGGCAAATGCGACCAGGGTCTCTGCCAGCCCTGCGGCCTCTGCCTGGGGCATGAACTCGACCAGTTGCCCGCGGCCCTTCCTGAGTAGCTGTTTGAGATCCATGCACCTATCTCAGTCTTCCCCGTGCCCGGGTTAGGCCTTTCTCGTCTTCTTCGATCTGGATGTACCGGTGGTAGACGCTTTGCTGCTCTGCGAACCCTTGGATTTCCGGGATTGCGTGGAGCGCCTGCGCGAGCTGGATGCCTTCTTCTGCCTTCTGGATGATGCGCCGTTGGTGCGGCGCGCTGTCTTGGGCTCGGCGACCAGGCGTACTATGCCGAACACCGTGTCCTTGGCACTCAGTTCGACGAGCATCGTGCCTCGCGTGGCGCGGCCCTGCAGGGGAAGATCACTGCCCTTACTCTGGAAAGCTGTGCCACGGCTGCGCAGGATGGCAATGGTATCGTTTTCACCGACCACGCGGGCCGCGACCAGGTGGCCAGTCCGGGTCAAGCTTCTGGCGGCGAAGGTAGACACGCCCTTTGAGTAGCGGCTCTGTGTGGGGTAGTTCGCAAGTCGCGTTCGCTTGGCATAGCCCTTCTCACTGACGACGAGCAGTGACCCACCTGCCTCCACTACGTCCATTCCGATCAGCCGGTCACCAGAGGCCAGCTTGATGGCATAAACGCCGGCGGCACCGCGTCCCATATCCCGGACCTCGTCTTCGCGGAAGCGCAGCGCTTGCCCCTTGGCGGTGACCAGGATCAACTGCTGCTCGCCATTGGTGAGCTTGCCCCAACGCAGTTCGTCACCTTCATTCAGGTTGATTGCCGAGAGGCCACCCGAACGCACGGCGGCGAACTCCTCCACAGCGGTGCGCTTGATGCGTCCCTCTGCAGTACACATGGTCAGGAACCCGCCGTCCTTAAAGTCGGGCACATCGATGATGCCGATCAGGACTTCGTCCGCTTCCATGCTCAGCAAGCTGGCAAGCGGAACGCCGGTACCTTGCGAATCGGGAATCTGGTGCACGATTGTCGTAAAACAACGTCCCTTGTTCGTGCAGAAAAGCAACTTGTGCAGGGTGTTGCTCGCTGCCAGGAACTGTATGGCATCCCTGCCCATCCTGGCCAGCGGATTACCGCGTCGCGAGAGCCTTTTTACGTAGCCATTCTGTGTAACGGCAACGAACACGTCTTCCTCTGGGATGAGATCGTCGACGCTGATCTCTTCCGCTTCCTTCTCCGAGATGCGTGTGCGTCGGGGATCTCCATATTGGCTCTGCAGTTCCCGCAGTTCTGTCTTGATCAGGTTGAGGATCTTGCGCCGGCTGCGCAGCAAGGCTTCCAGGTGCTTGATCTGCTTTTGCGTTTCGGCGTACTCGTCCTCAATCTTGCGTCGTTCCAGAGCTGCCAGACGACGCAGCTGCAGGTCCAATATGGCCCGTGCCTGTATCTCTGTCAGCTTGAACTTGCGCTGCAGGTTCTGCTGTGCTGTATCGGCGGTTCTGGAGCGGCGAATGGTATCGATGACTTCATCCAGGTGATCCAGCGCGATCTGTAGGCCCTCGAGGATGTGCGCCCGGTGCTTGGCCCGCTGGAGCTCATAGCGGCTGCGGCGAGTGATAACCTCCCGTCTATGCTCGATGAACAGCTGCAGGTACCTCTTGAGTGATAGGACACGGGGTTCGCCATCCACCAGAGCGAGCAGGTTGACATTGAAGTTGCTCTGCATGGAGGTATACTTGTAGAGCTGCATCAAGGTAGGTTGCGGGTCTACGCCGCGCTTCAACTCAATGACGATGCGCATGCCCTGTCGGTCTGATTCGTCGCGCAGGTCCGAGAGCGTGTCCAGACGCTTGTCGCGCACCAGTTCGGCGATCTTCTCTATGAGGCTGGCCTTGCCGACCTGGTACGGGAGCTCTGTGACGACGATAAGCGATTTCCCGCCGCCCGCATTCTCAAAGTGCGCCCTAGCGCGGACCACTATGCGGCCCTTGCCTGTGGCGTAGGCGCTGCGAATGCCCTCCAGCCCCAGGATTGTGCCGCCAGTGGGGAAATCGGGGCCGTTGACAAAACCCGTTAGTTCGTCCACAGAGATAGAGTCGATGCGGCGGTAGCGATCAATCAAGAAGGCCGCTGCATCGCAGATTTCGCTGAGGTTATGAGGGGGCACGTTGGTGGCCATGCCCACAGCGATGCCAGACACACCATTGAGCAACAAGTTCGGAAGGCGCGCGGGGAGGACTTGGGGCTCACGGAGCGAACCGTCAAAGTTGTCGACAAAGTCAACGGTCTCTTTGTTGATGTCGGCCAGGAGTTCACTGGCAATTGACGCCAGGCGTGCCTCTGTGTAGCGCATGGCAGCCGGGTTGTCGCCGTCGATCGACCCGAAGTTGCCTTGACCGTCCACAATGGGATAGCGCATGGTAAAGTCTTGAGCCATGCGCACCATAGCGTCATAGACAGCGGTGTCCCCATGAGGGTGGTACTTGCCCAGCACTTCACCGACGATGCGGGCGCTCTTCTTATAGGGCTTGTCCTGTTGGAGGCCCATGTCATCCATGGCATACAGGATGCGGCGCTGCACTGGCTTCAGCCCGTCCCTGACATCGGGCAGCGCGCGTGCGGTGATTACGCTCATGGCGTAATCGAGGTACGCCGCCTTCATTTTGTCTTCAATGTCAACCTGCCTGACAATACCGATTTCCATACCCAGAGAACCCTTTCCCGCGCATCGAACGCTCGGGTTTGATTATACTCCAAAGGTGCTGATTCCTCAAGGCTGCCAGCGGTTGCCCCGGTTTTCTTGCGCGAAGGCAGGATGCTTTGGCTGGAAGGGCCTCGCGCGCCCTCCTCAACCTGTGTTCTGCTCCCGCCCTTTGGTTTGCACATCGGTTCTGCATTCCGGAGGTTTCCAGCCAGAGTGTGTTGACCGCTGTCGCCGGTGGTGCTATACTCTTGATAGGCACCGACGTGTGCTGTTCCTTGGATAGCCGATCCAGGCTGTGACAGGCGAGACTGGACCAGACTCCAGACATCGAGAGGGCCGGTGCGTACGTCATTGTGGCGAGATTACACGGACGATGTTGCGCTGTCCTGGCTGCTGGAACCGTCCTGTCCGAGCATCCGCCGCTTCGCTCTGATGCATCTTCTGGATACGCCGGTCAGGATGGGCAGGTGTGCAGCGCGCGCAAGTATCCTCCGAGAGCCAGTTGTAGTACGCGAACGTTTCTTGCAGACTGGGGGAATCCATGAAGCGAATCGCTGTGTTAACCAGTGGTGGCGATGCTCCGGGTATGAATGCCGCCATCCGTTCCGTTGTACGTACTGGTCTCAGTGAGGGCTGGGAGGTTCTAGGCGTACGGCAAGGCTACGATGGTCTCATCTCCGGGAATATGGTGCCCCTGAAGGCGCGAGATGTGAGCGGGATTATCCAGCTGGGAGGGACGATCCTGGGCAGCGCCCGCTGTGCCGAGTTCAAGACCGAAGAGGGGCGCCTGAAAGCACTGAGGGCGCTGAACCAGAATGACATTGAAGCTTTGGTGGTGATTGGCGGGGACGGATCGCAGACCGGATCCCATGCCCTGGCGCAGATGGGTTTCCCGGTGGTGGGTGTGGCCTCCACTATTGACAATGACCTATACGGTTCCGAGACTGCGATCGGCGTGGACACTGCTCTGAACATTGCCCTGGAGGCCATAGACCGCCTAAAAGTCACAGCCTCGTCACACCAGCGTGCTTTTCTCGTTGAAGTGATGGGCCGCAACTCTGGCTATCTGGCGCTGATGTCGGCCATTGCGGGTGGTGCTGAGTACGTCTGCATCCCCGAGGTGGAGAGCGACCCGGAAGATGTGGCCGCTGAGGTGCGTTCGAGCTATCAGCGGGGTAAATCGCATGCGATCATCGTGGTCGCCGAGGGCGCCACGTACAATGCCGATGCACTGCTTCGCTACTTCGAACAGCACCGAGAGCGGCTGGGCTTTGAGCTGCGCGCGACGACCCTGGGTCACGTGCAGCGCGGTGGGGAACCCGGGGCTTTTGATCGTCTTCTGGCGACGCGTTTGGGAGCGGCGGCGACAGAGCACTTGGCTCGCGGCGAGCAAGGGCTGCTGATGGGCCTGATCAAGGGCGAGATTGTGGGCACTCCACTGGAAGAAGTGGTGAGCAACAAAAAGGAACTCGAGCTGGAGTTGCTCGAGCTGGCAGGGGTGCTGGCGAAGTAGAACGGTGCAGGGCATGAACACCGAGCGAGGCGCGGTCGGTGTAGCCGCCGCCTTGGAGGCACTCAGTTTGACCGCAATGCCGGGCGCGCCTGGATCATCGGCTCCGCTTGCGCCCGCGAAGGTCAAGCATATCGACGTCAGTGGTGGAGCAAATGAGCTGCCGGCGTAGATAGGCGGCGCCTGCTATCCACTCGCCAGGGGTTGCGGGAAGGAGATTGGCGCATGGCCAAGGTAGCAATCGTCGGTGCCGGCATGATGGGCACTGCGATCGCATATCCGTTGGCCGACAATGGACACGATGTGCGGCTGGTGGGCACTCATCTGGACGACGAGATCATCCAGAGCTGTCGTCAGTCCCGGTATCACCCCCGGCTCAAGCGGGCAATCCCCCCAGAGGTGAGGCCTCATTCTGTGGATGAGCTTGCTGAGGCAATGGATGGGGTGGAGGTGATCGTCAGCGGCGTGAACTCGCTTGGCGTGCACTGGATTGGTCGTACCCTTGGCCCCTATCTCCAGTCAGGGCAGTGCATCATCGCGGTCACCAAGGGGCTGGAAGCCGCCCAAAACGGCGATCTGCGCATCCTGCCCGATGTGCTCACCAGCGAGCTGCCTAAAGATGTGCGGGCGAAGGTGAAGCTGGCAGCCATCGGCGGGCCATGCATCGCCGGGGAACTGGCGGGCCGTCGGCAGAGCTGCGTGGTCTTTGGGGCACGGGATCACGACGTGGTCGAAGCAGTGGCGACCGTGTTCCGCACAGACTACTATCACGTGTGGACGACAACCGATCTGGTCGGCTTGGAGATCTGCGCGGCGCTGAAGAACGCCTATACGATCGGTGTAGGCGTTGGGCTTGGTCTGCTGGAGCAGGCTGGAGGGCCCGACGCGGCGGGCGCGCACATGCACAATCTGGCGGCAGCCATCTTTGCCCAGGCCTGCACAGAAATCGATCATGTACTGCAGCTGATCGGTGCAACGCGTTCCTTTGCCTGTGGGCTGCCGGGGGCGGGTGACCTGTATGTAACCTGCCAGGGAGGGCGAAATATGCGGCTCGGCCGGTTGTTGGGCATGGGACACAGCTTGTCCGAGGCACAACAAATCATGGCCGGGGAGACATTGGAGGGGGCCTATGCCGTGCAAGCGATGGCACACGCGCTGCCCAGGCTGGAAGCACGAGGGCTCATCACAGCGCACGACTTTCCCCTACTGCGCGCGCTCGTGAGTAGTCTCGTCCACGGCCGTCCGGTCGAGCTGCCATTGGGCAGATTCTTCGCCCGCGCACTTGGACACAGGAGGTTGGATTGAAGGCTCTGTTCGTCAAACGAGATTGTTTGCTGCAAGTGGCGCCGGCTGACGCGGGAGAAGCAGGGGGAATGCAGCTGCGCCCTGGCGTCGCGAAGGACTTGCACATCCTGGCTGCTCAGGATCTGTACATCATCGTGCTGGATGCCACACCGTGTGGCACAAGCGCCGAGACCCAGGCGGCAGAGGAAGGGGTGATGCAGCGCATGCTGGATCTGATCCGCGAGGGAGGCGGACGGGTGGATGCCTTACTGCAGTGTCCACACCGGTCAGAAGACGCCTGCGGCTGCTGGAGCGCGCATCCTGGTTTTCTCTATGCTGCAGCTGCTCAGCTGGAGCTACGACTGGATGAGTGCTATCTGCTATGCAGTGAACCCAACGACGTTAACCTGGCCTATAAGGTAGGCTGCCGGCCAGTGCTGGTCCTCGATGGCCACAGTATCGGCGATCTCTACGGCGGCCATCAGCCCGAACCGCGCGACTTTCCAATTGCCCGTGACTTTCACTCAGCGGTGCGCTTTGTGCTGGCGGAGGAGGAGGCCAATCAAATGTGGGGTCACCCTCGGCCTCCATCTTCCGTCTCGCAGCTGGATGACGAGGTTGCCAAAGCAGAGGAGACGCCGGAATTCTCCCCAACCTTAAGACTTCTCTCTCCAGTTCCTGGCAAGAGGGGGGCCTTGGTGGCGAGCCTATCGCAATTGAACCGCAGTGCGAGCCGATTGCTGGTCTTGTTCGTGTTTGGCGGCGTGTGGCTGAGCCTTGGCATCGCTTACATTCTGACACATCTGTATCGTGTGCAGCCCTTCCCAGAGTTCGTGTGGTATTTGACCCTGCAGTTTATTCCCCGGCCTGTGCGTGGCTTCCTCTTCATTGTCACCGGTGTGATCGTGGTGGTTGTATCGCTGCGGGCTTTTGTGCGACTCTTTCCCAACAACACCAGGCGCAGGTAAGAGGGTGGCAGAGATGGCAGCAGTAGAGGTTTGACACGAGCCAAGGCTGTGGATCGCATCAGGAGGAAACAAGGCAGGGTTCCAGTGATATCCGGGCGTGGCAAATACTGTGGGGCCAGTGAGTACGTCTGTCCGGTGGAGGGTGGATCGGCGATCAGAGTGTAGCGATCTAGGGTAGAGCCGGCATTCCCGTGACGGCGACTTGCACAGACAACTGTGGTGAGAAGCCTGCAGGGCGTGCTGTCTGTGAGTCCTGCAGGGCAGTCCCGGTCGCCCGATGGTCGATTCTTACGACCTTCGCTGCGCTCACGGGAGCGGTCCAGCGATCGATGTGTTTCGACAACGGGGGCAAGTCAGGTCGGGGCCTGTGTGCACGACCGGACTCGACTTGACGTCCCCTGCGCGTTCTATCGAGTCCAGGGGGCACGCGCCTCCTCGCCGCCGCCAACCCAGCGGTGCGGTGACGAGGAGGCGTGTGGTAATAGGCCGAGCTGCGGTCCCACGGGATGAGGCCAGTTGCTCCGCGTGAGATCAGTGGATCTGGGGTGGAACTCTTCGACGGCAGGCTCTGATGTAGGATAGTTGCGAAAGGGAAATGGAGCCACTTCCGCGGCGGTGTCTGGGTGCCACCTGCAGGACAGTACGGTCTATCGCGGTTCCATATCTCGCGTAACGCGAACATTAGGAGGAGCGTATCTCGATGATGTTATTGGCATTCGCTGCAGTCCTGGTAGGAGCCTGGGCCAGTGCCGTTGCAGCTGTCTTGTTGGAAAACCTTCTACATGCAGCAATCGCACTTGGTATGGGGAGTGCCTTGCTAGCATTGGCTTTTTTTCTGCTGAAAGCACCCTACGCTGGCGGCTTCGAGCTCAGCGTGGGCGCTGGTCTAATCAGCGTCCTTTTTGTGATCGCCATTACTCTGACCGAATCCGTGGGGAGATCGCGACGTGAACGGTGAGCGAGTTGTCATATTCCTGACCATCACGGGACTGTTGGGCATCGGCGTGCTGATGGGCACCCGGGTGGCAATGCCAGCATCTCAGAGCGGCTCGGCCTCATTCCGCACGCTGTTCTGGCATACGCGCGCTCTGGATCTCATGGTGCAGGCAGGGCTGACCGTCGTGGGTGCGCTGGGCATAGTTGCGCTTCTGCCGACCCTTAAGGAAGGGGACGAATGAGCGCAGGGTCGGTTGCTTCGTTCGACGCAGTGGGCCTCTTGTTTGCCGTCCTGCTGTTTCTGACGGGATCGTTCTGTTTGGTCACTCGACGCAATGTGATCAAGCAGGTGCTTGGACTCAAGATCATGCTCCAGGGGGCCTGTCTGAGTCTGGTCCTGGCAGGCCGTCTGCAGGGGGATACGTGGCTGGCCGAGGCAATGGTCATCTCGGCCTTGATTGTGGAGACGATCGTCATCGCTCTGGCGCTGGCCCTGATTGTCAACGTGTTTCTGCACTACCCATCTGGTGACATCGATCACTTGAGCCGGCTGAGGGGTTAGGATGGTGCGCCTGCTGACCGCAGCGGCGGTGTCGTTGCCAGCGCTAGGTGGCATGATCATGACGCTGCTGTTGCGACGTGTTCGTTTCTCAATCGCATACTATGTGACGCTGATGACAAGTTCGGCATCAGCGATCAGCTTGTTGATGCTCTTGCCCCATGTCGACAGCCACGCTGTGCTGAGCGTGGACTGGATGCCTGGGGCAGGGACAATGGGCGTGGCGCTCGGCGCTACAAGCCTGTGGGCGGCGCTGGTGACAAGTGTTGCGCTGATTGTGGTTCTGCTCAGTCAAGCCTCGGATCAGCGAGGATTCCCGGCGGCCTCCGGTGTGCTGATGCTGCTCACGCTGACGACGGCGAATGTCGCCTTCCTGGCAGATCACTTCCTGGCCCGATATGTGGCGCTCGAGGTCGTGGCGCTCTGTGTCGCCTTGGCACTGCTGGTTGACGCTCGGCAGCCCACGCGCTTCCGCCCGGCCTGGACAAGCTACCTGATCCTTCGCCTTGGTGATGCTGGGTTGCTGACTGCCATCTTTGTGCTACTCCGCGAAAGCGGGACGTTGAACATCAAGAAGGCTTTGGAGGCCGGAGCCACGCTCGAGGGCGCGACCTTGGCGTATGCCGTAGCGGGCTTTCTGCTGGCAGTGTGGGTGAAACTGGGCGGCTGGCCTTTCCACGTCTGGAGTCAGCAGGGAAGGCCAGCTTCGCTGGCAACACGTGCATGGCTGTACGGCACGGTCATGCCCAACCTGGGCTTGTACCTGTTGTACCGGGTCACTGCTCTATTGCCGCTGGTCCAACCACTACAGCAAGCCATGCTTTGGGTAGGCGCCGTTGGGGCAGCGGTAGCTGCTCTGATCATGCTGACACAGGACGACCGGCGCACAGCGCTGGTCTATCTCGGAGCAGCGCAGGCCGGGGTGGCGATCTTCGCCGCTGCCAGCGGCGTCAGTTCGGCCATCTGGCTGAGCGTGGTGTTGCTGACACCAGTGCGGGTCTTGCTCTTTCTCGCCGCGGACTGCGCGCAGATAGGGTTCGCGCGCTGGCACCGGGGGGCTGTTGGTGCCCTGTCGGCCTTGGCAGGGTTGGCACTGCTGCTCTACAATGTGCTGATGACCTGGTGGGCGAAGCAGGCGTCTGCTCCACCGGACGCGCTGCTGGTGACTGAGGTGGGCGTAGCCCTGTGCGCGGTGTGGGCATCAAAGGCTGCGAGCAGGCTTCCGACCGGCCAGTATGAGAAGGAACAGGTCCAGGGCGACCGGCTGCGATTGGCTGTCCTCGGCCTGGTGGGCATCACAGTGTTGGCGGGAGTATCAAGACTTGCACCGCTGGTTGGCTATCTGACGATGTCCGGCGGGGTGAGTCCTCTCCTGGTTCCTTCTGTCTCCGCGTTGTTTCGCCATGTAGTGACCATGCCGGCCATGTGGGCGGTCATCGTCTTGGGCTGGGGTCTCTGGCAGTTGCAGCGGCGTTCGGGGCAGGAGCCGATCTTGCCGCTGCATATCTCTAGGCCGATCGGGGACTTGGAGGAAACGCTTGCTCAAGCGGCGCGGACGCTGCAAGCGGTTGTTGAGGTGGGTTTGCTGGAGCAAACCCTGGCCATGATTGTGCGAGTAGTGAAGGATGGCTCTCGGATCGTGTATCGAGTCGTGGAGCAGGATGGCCTGGATACCCTCTTGGCGCAAGTTACACGAACAGTGATAGCCGTGGCCAAGGGGCTATACCATGTGCTGGAGGGGCAAGGGCTTGAGGAACTGCAGCAGAGAGCTGCGCAGACCTTTATGGGGCGACTGCGAGAGGCGTATCGCGTCCTGGAGCAGGAAGGTATCGAGGCGTTGCAGCGGCGTGCGGCTCAGGCTGTTATGGACGGCGCGCGGACGACCTATGGCGCCGTCGAGGAGGAGAGTTCTGCAGGAATCCTCAGGCCTGTTGTGCGAGTCGCTCTTGGGTGGGGCTACACGCTACAGCGCTGGCATACCGGTCGGTTGCGGCACAACCTGATGTGGGTCTTGGGCACTTTGCTGGTTATCATGGTAGTTCTCGCTCTGGTTGTCTGGTAGAAGGAGAGATGCATGAACGCAAACACACTTTGGCTGATCACCATCGTGGGCGCGCCGCTACTGGGTGCAATCCTGCTACTGTTGCTGGGCAGACGCGGCGCGCGCGCTGCGGGCTGGATTGCGGCAGGGGCGGCCGCACTCTCACTCATCGCGGTCGTTGCATTGCTACCCGCGCTCGAGAGGGGGCAGACGCCATCCTTTGGCTTCCAGTGGATCCCAGCAACCAACATCAATCTGGCGATGCGCCTGGACTGGCTGAGCTTGCCCTTTGTGCTCACTGAGGCCGCGGTCACGCTGGTCGCACTTGTGTACTCGTGGGGCTATCACCATGTGGACGAACGCTCCTCCTATTTCTATGCCCTGCTACTGCTGTTTGCCGTGGGCATGTCGGGGACCACCCTCGCTGATGCTACATTTCTGTTCTACATATTTTGGGAATTGATGCTCGTGGCATCGGCGGCGCTGATTGCCCTTTGGGGTGAAGGTGAAATCCGGTCGGCTGTGACTCTGAAGTACTTCATATTCACCCATTTGGGATCCTTGATGGTGTTGGTGGGCCTGATCACCCTCTTCAATGCGACGGGAACGGACAGCTTCTCGGCACTGCGGGCTGGCGTGACCCTGGCTCCCAGCCTGGTCGGGGCGGTCATCGCGTTGTTCCTGGTTGGCTTTTCAATCAAGATGGCCATCTTTCCCCTGCATCTTTGGCTGCCAGATGCTCACACCGTGGCTCCGATGCCGGTTACCATCATGCTGGCTGCAGCGATGCTCAGCATGGGTACCTACGGAGTGTTGCGATTTCCCATGGGTGTTTTCTCGCGGGCTGAAGTGACTCGCTTTGCAGTGCCCATGATGGTGGCCGGTATTGTATCCGAGGTATACGGTGCTTTGATGGCGCTGGCAGCCCAGGACATCAAACGCATCATCGCCTACTCCAGCGTTAGCCAGATGGGGTATATACTCTTCGGCTTGGGCACTCTCACCTACAATGGCGTAATCGGTGCCACACTGCATGTCATTTACCACGCCACGGTGAAGGCGCTCTTGTTCATGTGCGCGGGGCTTGTCATCCGAGCGACCAAGCGGCGGCGGATAGGTGACCTGGGTGGTCTGCTTGATCGCATGCCCGTGATCGCGCTGTGCTCAGGGGTAGGCGCGCTGGCCATTGCGGGGACGCCGCCCTTTTCCATCTTTGACAGCGAATGGATGATATTCTCCGGTGGCTTTCACACCGCACACATTGGGCTCTCGGTTCTAACGCTGTTTGGTTCGCTGTTCACGGTCGCGTACGCCCTGTGGTTCGTGGGGCGCATCTTCTTTGGTCCACGGCCTGAGGGGCTGACCGTAGATCCGGTGCCTCTGACGATGCTTGCCCCGACCGTGTTCCTGGCATTCCTTTCACTGGTCGAGGGACTCATTCCTGCCCCGGTGTTTGCCTGGGTGTCGCGCGAGCTGTCCTTGCTCCTTGGAGGAAGTTGGTGAGCGGTGATGTGAGGCTCGTTCTTCCACAAGCCTGTCTCGCCGTCGGTTCAGTAGCGGTGTGGGTGCTTGGGCGCCTGTTCAGAATGCGCAACAAAGTGCTGGCTCTGCTGACCGGGCTCCTCTTCGCGGCTGCGTTGGGATTACTGAGCCCGGTGATCCGCCTCACCCAGGCGGGCATTCTGCCCACCTGGGGACATACGGGTTCTGGTGGGGCGTTTCTGCGTGCCGATCCGGGAGCGCTGCTGGTAGCAAGCATTGCTCTAGGCCTGGGAGCGCTCGTGGCCGTCTATTCGGGATGCTATCTGAGCCTGGACCGTCGCTACGAGACGTTCTATCCGCTTCTGTTGTGGCTGGCTGCTGGGCTTTTGGGCATGGTTCTCGCCGCTGACCTGTTCAACTTGTACCTCTTCTGTGAGCTAATGTGTGTTGCCGCATATGTGCTGGTGGCCTTCCGTCGTGGTGACGACACCGCTGTCGAGGCCGGTTTCAAGTATTTGGTCATGGGCAGTGTGGGCACCGTCACCATGCTGCTGGGCATCTCGTTTGTGTACCGTGGGACCGGTAGTATCTTACTTATGCGGTCAGGGGCACCTGGAGTATGGACGCGGCTGGGGATTGCCTGTCTGTTGCTGGGCCTAGGCATCAAGAGTGCCATTGTGCCTCTGCACACATGGCTGCCAGATGCCCACGGGCGCGCACCAAGCAGCGTGAGCGCTGTGCTCTCTGGCATCGTGGTGCCCAGCGTCTTCTTCGTACTGCTCAAGGTGGGCTTGGGCTTGGGGCTACCCGCGTATGAGCTGGGAACGCTGCTGATCGCGGCATCGTTATTGAGCATGACAGTCGGCAATGGCCTGGCGCTGGTGCAATCCTACACTAAGCGACTGCTCGCCTACTCGACGATTGCGCAGATGGGATATGTCATGCTGAGCGTGGGTATTGGGTTGCGCTTTGGCATCCTTGTCGCATCCCAGGCCGGCTTTTTCCTACTGTTGGCTCATGCAGCGATGAAGGCATTGGCTTTCCTGTGCAAGGGGATCTGCCACTTTTACTGGGGTGCAACCACTATTGAGCAGTTGCGTGGGACGGCTGCCCGGCTTCCCCCAGTGGCCGCTGCGTTCGCCATAGCGCTGGCTGGTCTGGCTGGGGTACCGCCACTGGCTGGGTTTGTGGCCAAGTGGTTTGTGCTGATCGGAACGCTGCAGTCCGCTCACGTCCTGGGCTATGCCGGTTTGACAGTGTTCATCCTGAACACCCTTCTAGCCCTGGGCTACTATCTGCCGGTAATGGGCAGGTTGGTGACGCAGCCGGTCACTCAATCATCAGCTGATGCGGAGGCCTTGCCCGAGTTGTCGCCCTGGATGGGCGTGCCTGTAGCGGTCTTGGGGGGGCTGGTGGTGGCAATTGGCCTCTACCCAGAGCCCTGGTTAAACTGGTGTGCACAGGCGGGGAGTTTCATAAGTGGTTTGGGCAGGTGACCTATGAGCGAGCAGGCCTTGCTTAGTCCGCCGATAGTCGTGATCGTGTTTGCTGCGCTGGCTTCTGGTTTCTACCTCGCGGCAGGTAGATTCGCGCCGAAGAGCGAGGAGCACCCTGGGAAGCGTCAGCCCTATGCATGCGGTGAGGATGTCGCGCCTCCGGAGATCCAGTTGAGCTATCAAGGTTTCTTCCATCTGGCCCTCATGTTCGGGGTGTTGCATCTGTCAGCGTTGGTGATCTCGACCTTGCCGGCGGGTGCCGGACCTCAGCGGCTGGCCATGCTGTACCTGGCAGGCATTGCCTTCAGTGTGTTCGTGCTGGTTTGGGGAGAGCTATGAACTGGAGCCGCGTGGTGCGCTGGGCCCGGCGCAAGTCGCTGTGGGTTGTGCACTACAACACTGGGGGCTGCAATGGCTGTGACATTGAGATCTTGGATCTACTCACGCCGCGCTACGATGTGGAACGACTGGGTATCCTGAGAGAAGCATCGCCGCGACATGCTGACGTGCTGCTGTGCACAGGTCCGGTGACACGCCAATCGCGTGACCGCTTGCGTCGTATCTACGAGCAGATTCCTGCTCCCCGATGGGTGGTGGCGGTGGGTAGTTGCAGCTGCTCGGGAGGTGTGTTTTATGGCAGCTACAACCTCATGGGTGGCATCGATCAAGTCCTCCCAGTGGACATGTATGTGCCAGGGTGTCCTTGCCGGCCAGAAGCGATTATCGAGGGCCTTTTGGGGCTGGTGGAGAAGATCGAATGAAATCTGAAGCTATTGTTGCTGCGCTGCGACAGGCCTGTCCCGGCGTGAACGTGACATCGCGCTCAGGGCTGCTGGGTGAGACATTCGTTGTATTGCCTCTGCAATGTCTTCGGCATGCGGTACGCCTGCTGTTTGAGCAGTTTGGCGTTCGTCATCTCTCAACCATCACGGCGCAGGATGTAGGTGATAACATTGAACTGCTGTACCACTTCTGGGCAGGCGAGGGTCTGACGCTGCGCACCATGCTACCCAAGAGCGAGGCACACATTGACACCATAACCGATCTGGTCACTGGTGCGTCCTTCTACGAGCGCGAGGCCGCAGAGATGCTGGGCGTCGTGTTCGATGGCCATCCTGATCCGCGGCCGTTGCTTCTGCCCGAGGATTGGACCGGTGGCGCCCCACTGCGCAGCAACGAGACAGACCCGACCGCGGCAGGCCCCACTCACCTCGAACAACAGGCAATCAGCGAGCCTGAGGTGCAAGTCACTCCTGGGGAACGTATGATCATCCCCATTGGCCCGCAACACCCGCTACTCAAGGAGCCTCTCTCATACCTGCTGACGGTGGAAGGGGAACGGGTGGTGGATAGTTCGCTACGCATCGGCTACGTCCATCGTGGCATTGAGCGCCTCTGCCAGCAGCGCAACTATGTGCAAAACACCTACCTGTTGGAGCGGATCTGTGGCATATGCTCCCACATTCACACCACCACGTACTGCCAGGGAGTGGAAGCGCTTCTCGGGCTGCAGGTGCCGCCGCGGGCACACTACCTGCGTGCCCTGATGTGCGAACTGGAGCGCATTCACAGCCATCTGCTGGTGCTCGGTGTGCTGGCTGAGAACATTGGCTTTACCACAATCTTCATGTACGCCTGGCGCGACCGGGAGATCGTGCTGGACATCATGGAGGAACTGTCCGGTGGGCGTGTCTCTCACGCTGCAACGGTCATCGGAGGCGTGCAGTTTGACCTTGACCAGCAACACGCTCGCTCCATCCTGACCAGGTTGGATGACTTTGAGAAACAGATGGAAACCCTCCGCAACGTCATCTATCATGAGCGTTCTTTCCAGATGCGTACGCGCGACCTAGGTTATCTGTCCATGGAGCAGGTTCAGGACTATTGCGTGGTGGGGCCAATGGCCCGCGCGTCGGGTGTCGACGTCGACCTGCGGCGCGATGCGCCGTACGCTGCATACAGGGATCTGCACCTGCGAGTGGTGACCGCTCACGGTGGCGACGTTTGGGCACGCACACAGGTGCGTGTCGAGGAAGTGTTTGAGAGCCTGCACCTGTGCCGTCAGCTGGTGGAGCAGATGCCGGGTGGTGCGGTGACCGTGCGCGCTCCGCGCCGTGTACCTGCAGGGGAGGTGGTCAGCCGCACGGAGGCACCGCGAGGTGAGTTGATCTATTACATTCGCAGCGACGGTAGTGACAAACCCGCTCGGGTCAAGGTGCGGACGCCAACCATCACGTCCCTGATGAGCCTCTTTGATCAACTGCGCGACATCAGCATCGCGGATGTGCCGGCGGTGATTGGCGGAATGGACCTATGCATCGCCTGCGCGGATCGGTGAGGAAGACAGGATGAGCGGAGTGCTGTGGGCGCTTTTCAGGTTGCTCGTTTTCCCGGGTTTCGTCTTCCTGGCGTGTTGTGCGCTTGCTTTCCAGTGGGTGGACCGCCGCGTGTCAGCACGCCTGCAGGGACGCTTCGGTCCACCCTGGTTCCAGCCGCTGGCGGACTTGATCAAGCTGCTGGCCAAGGAAGACACTCTGCCCGTTGGTGCGGACGAGCTGGTGTGCACGGTATTGCCCATCGCCTCCCTCGCAGCTGTGCTGAGTGCGGCCACCTACGTCCCAGTGGCTGGTCAGGAGGTGCCCTCTTTTGAGGGTGACCTGATCGTGGTGGTTTTCCTGCTGAGCATCCCCACACTGGCCTACTTCCTGGCGGGGTGGTTTTCGGTCAGCATTTACAGCGTCGTTGGCGGAAACCGATCGCTTCTCCAGTATTTTGCCTATGAGGTCCCCTTTCTGATGGCCCTGGGTGGAGCCGCGGTTCTGAACGGCTCATGGTCCATTGCACAGATCGCTGCTCGCCAATCACAGACGGCCTGGGGGCTGCTGCTGCAACCGCTGGGCTTTCTGGTGGCCGTCATCGCTCTGATAGGCAAGCTGAAGCGGCCGCCCTTCGATATACCAAAAGCGAAGACGGAGATCAGTGCCGGGCCCTTGACCGAGTTCAGTGGCCGCAAGTTGGCCCTGTGGTATCTGACACGAGACATTGAGGCGGTGGTGGGGGCTTTCCTGCTGGTCGATCTCTTTCTAGGTGGCGGCGGAGTGGCACTGTGGTCGGTGGTCGCTTTTGGCGCAAAGGCGTTGTTCCTGTTGCTGGCTCTCTCGGTCGCCAGCGTCCTATACGCCCGGCTGCGCATCGACCAGCTCGTGAACCTCGGCTGGAAGGTGCTGGCGCCTGCGGCGCTCTTACAATTGCTCGTGACGGTGTGGATGGGAGGGGGATAGTTGGCGCGGAAAGGTCGTCGCCACGCGGCAATCTACTTACTTCCCGATCTGCTGCGAACACTGGTGAGTCCGCGCATCACCGTGCGCTACCCGTTCGAGCCGATGGAACTCCCCAGTGCCTTCCGCGGCCGGGTGACAGTTGACCCCGAGCTGTGCACAGGCTGTGGCCTCTGCGTACGCGATTGCCCGGCCAACGCACTAGAGCTGGAGCGTCCGGACAAGGAGCATCACTGTCTCATCTACTACGTGGACCGCTGTGCATTCTGCGGCCAGTGCCAGCTCACCTGCCGGTTTGGGGCCATTACTCTCACCAGCGAACTGGCACCTCCGTCAGATAGCAGGGATCCACTGCGGGAAGTGTTCGCCAAAGACAGTCACGAGTAGCGAGGCTGCTACCGACAACATCCGCCATGACGGGGGCCGCCTCAAGCGCTCACGCTGGTTCCGCGTGGCCAGGCAGCCGATGTGAACGGCCCGTGAGCAGCATGTCGCACCGGCGCAACGCCAGTCGGGACAGGGACGTGGCCCTTGACTAGGAGCCAGAGCGCTTGGGCTTGGCAAATGCGTCAAAGCTCTCCGTGAGGAGGCAAGGCAATGCCGCAGGTTCCATGGCCTAATCCCGCACCCTTTTTCCTGTCTGCTGGACCCGTCGGCTGCTTGTTAGTCCATGGGCTCACCGGCTCACCACCCGAGATGCGGCCCATGGGGGAGTACGTCTTCGAGCGCGGGCTGACGGTGTCTGGACCACGGCTGGCCGGGCACGGTACTACTCCGCAAGATCTGGCGCGCACAACTTGGCAGGACTGGTATGCATCAGTGGAGACGGCCTACATTGAGTTGGAGCAGGAGTGTGCTGAGATATTCGTGACTGGCTTCTCGCTGGGGGCTCTGCTGGCCGTGCATTTGGCTGTGAGGCGCGATGTGTCTGGCCTGATCCTGATATCCCCGGCGTTCTGGGTGGGCGATTGGCGCATTCATGTGACGCCGCTGTTGCGCCACGTGATCCGGTTCGTACCCAAGGATCTGAGCAGGGAGAACAGCGATCTGGCCGACCCGGAAGCCCGCACGCGCTTCTGGTCTTACGATGTGCACTCTACAGAGGCAGGCTATCAGACGCTGATGCTACAACGTGTGACGCGCTCTGAGCTGCGACGCGTCCTTCAACCGGCGCTGGTTGTCTATGCTGTGCGGGATCAGAGGATCGCGCCCTACAGTGGGCCGCGTACTTATGAGCAGCTAGCGGCACCGGACAAGGAGCAGCTGGTCTTGCACAAGTCAGGGCACGGAATCGTCGTGGACAGCGAGAGCGAGTTCGTATTCCGCCAAGTGCACGACTGGATCTCGGCGCGCAGAGGGGCTGCGCCGTAGCCCAGCAAAGTGGATGCCTGGCCGGATGGTGGCTTCAGGCGGTGGAGGTTGGCCTATCGGGGTGCGATGCACTGGCCTTCCCGCAAGCGGGGAGTGTCAGTCACCGGCGAAGTTCAGAAACCCAGCCTCGCGCGGAGACCGGGTTTCTGAAGGTTCGCACAGACAGGCTACTTGATTTCAACGACCGCGCCGACTTCTTCCAGCTTCGCCTTGGCTGCGCTGGCTTCTTCCTTGCTGACGTCTTTCAAGACGGTGCTCGGTGCGCTGTCTACCAGTGCCTTGGATTCTCGCAGGCCCAGCTGTGTCAATTCGCGAACGCCCTTGATTACCTTGACCTTCTCGGGGCCGATTTCCTTGAGGAACACCTCAAACTCAGTCTGCTCCTCGGCGGCCGGTGCAGCAGCAGCGCCGGCTGCTGGTGCTCCTGCAACGGCAGCAGCTACGAGCGGTGCGGCAGCGGTGACACCCCAGCGCTCTTCGAGCGCCTTCTTTAGCTCGACCAGCTCGAGTACGCTCAACTTCTCGATGGCTTCGATGATCTCTTCGGTCTTCACTCTCTTTACCTCCTGGTATATGGATTCGTATGCATTTGGTCTAGGCTGCTTCCCCAATCTGCTCCGCACGCGCGCTGAGCGCGTACAGCATACCGCGGAGCGCCCCATCGAGCAGGCCCACGAAACCGCTGACAGGCGACTGCACGCTGGCCAGGGTCTGCGCCTGAAGGACTTCTATCGCTGGTAGCTCGGCCAGTGTCTGGATCTGTTGGGCATCCAAAACGCGTTCGCCCTGCAAGCCCCCCTTGATTGTGAGAGACTCTGTCTCCTTGGCGAACTGCCTCAGCTCCTGCAACGGCTGGCCAAATCCCCCGAACAGAAAGCTCACGGCTGTCGGGCCTTGCAGCAGCCCCTCTAGATCGGGGAGTCCGAGCTCCTGGAGGCTCCTCAGTATCAGGCTGTTCTTGGCTACCATGAATCTGCTGTCGAGAGGGCGGAGTTTGTTGCGCAGCTCAGCCATCTGACCGGCGGTCAGGCCGCGGTAGTCAGAGAGAACTACGACATTGCTGCGCTCCAGCATCTCCTTGAGTTCAGCAACCACCTGTTGTTTCTTCTCTTTCGATATTGCCAATGTGTCCCCCTTCCTTGTGCCCGTCTCAGGCTGGAGAAAAGCAAAAGAGCCTTTGCGCCGACCTGCCAGGCGCAAAGACTCACAGTGAAACGAAAACACCGCGATACTCCGCCTCGGCAGGCATTCGCATTAAGCGCGTACGCGCACCTGCTGTCTCCGGCAATATACCGGGCTAGAAGTATGATCTGCTACACTACTTTGACTGCCAGAGCCTGGTTGATGTCTACCTTTATCCCTGGGCCCATCGTAGACGTCAGCGTGATCTTGTTGATGTACCGTCCCTTGGCACCGCTCGGCTTGGCCCGGGTGATGGCCTCCAGTACCGCAGTCAGGTTATCCATCAGTTGCTGCTGGCTGAAACTCACCTTGCCGATGGACAAGTGGATATTGGCTGTCTTGTCCAGGCGGTATTCCACTCGCCCCTGCCGGGCTTCAGTAACAGCCCGAGGTAGATCTTCCGCTTGCACGACGGTGCCAGTCTTGGGGTTTGGCATCAGCCCTCTGGGACCGAGGATCTTGCCTAGTCGCCCAACTTTGCCCATCATCTGAGGGATAGCCATCGCTACATCGAACTCGAACCATCCCTCCTCGATTTTCTTTACCAGGTCATCACTTCCGACATGGTCTGCGCCGGCTTCCTCCGCGTGCTTAGCCGCTTCGCCTTCAGCGAACACCACAATGCGCACGGTCTTGCCAGATCCACTGGGCAGCAGCACTGTGCCACGGATTTGCTGGTCTGCCTTCCGTGGATCCAGGTTCATGCCGAGGTGCAGGTCGACGCTGGCGTCAAACTTCTCGAATGATGTCTTCTGCACCAACTCGATTGCTTCTTCCGGTGAATAAGCCTGTTGTCTATCGACGAGCTTCAGGTTCTCTCGGTATTTCCTGCCGTGTTGCGGCATTGTTCCTCCTCTGTGGTCCTAGCGGGCTCAGCCCTCCCACCCCCTTGTCTCACCCAGCATGCCACAGCCCATCCACTGTGGCAGGTCCTGTATGCGTGGCGAGACAGGTTACTCTTCCTTGACCTCAATGCCCATACTGCGGGCGGTACCTTCGATGATCCTCATCGCGCCTTCCAGGTCGATCGCGTTGAGATCCTTCAGCTTTAGGGTTGCGATGTCTCGTACCTGCTGGCGGGTAACCTTGCCAACTTTGGTCCGGTTCGGCTCCCCTGATCCTTTCTCTATGCCGGCTGCTTTCTTCAGAAGATCGTAAGCGGGTGGCGTTTTGGTAACAAAGGTGAAGGAGCGATCAGTGTACACTGTGATTTCCACTGGTACTACCGAACCGGCCATGCTCGCTGTCCGCGCGTTGTACTCTTTGCAGAAAGCCATGATGTTGACCCCGTGCTGGCCCAGAGCTGGGCCGACTGGGGGCGCAGGATTGGCTTTCCCGGCCTCGATCTGCAACTTGATAATCGCCTTGACTTTCTTTGTCACGAATCCTCCCGCTTATCAGATGCTCGGCTACTGCTTTTGCACTTGCAGGAAGTCGAGTTCCACAGGTGTCTCGCGCCCGAAGAAGGACACCATCACTCGCACTCTGCCTTTCTCGAGGTTCAGCTCCTCGACCGTGCCCACGAAATCGCTGAACGGGCCATCAACGATGCGCACCGTCTGGCCTTCACGGAAGCCGACCTTGATCTTGGGTGCTTCCATTTCCATGCGCTTGAAGATCTTGGCCGCCTCTTCCGGGCGCAGCGGTGTTGGTCTGCTGCCGGAGCCAACAAAGCCGGTCACGCCTGGTGTATTGCGCACAGCGTACCATGATTCCTCGTCCATGAGCATCTGCACCAAGACGTAGCCAGGGAACACTCGCTTCTTTGTCCTGCGCCGGCTGCCTTCCCTGATCTCGATCTCTTCCTCTGTGGGCACGACCACCTTGAAAATCTTGTCCTGCATGTTCATGGACTCGATGCGGTGTTCGAGGTTCGTCTTCACTTTGTTCTCGTAGCCAGAGTAGCTGTGCACGACAAACCAGGCTCGACCATCGTCGGGTTCTTCTTCCTCTGCCTCCACCGCTTCTTCGGCTGGCTCCTCTTCCACTGGCAGTTGCGCAGCCGCAGCCTCTTCCTCCGTATTCATCTCTGCTTCAGCTTCGCCACCTGTTTCGATGGGGCCAGCCTCCGCGGTGTCGGTCATGGGCTGCTCATCGGCCGTCGTCTCCAGGCTGGCCGGTGCAGTCTGTTCCATTTCGTTCTGCGCCTCGTCCGCTGGACTTGGCGTGGTTTCTTGTGTCTCGGTCATCACGGTTTCTACAGCCCGGCTCCCAAGCCGATGATCAGTCTCATCAACCATGAGAAGGCATAGTCGACCAGCGCCATAACGGCGCTTGAGATGAGTAGCACCACCATCACGATTGTGCTCAGTCTGAGAACTTCTGCTCGGGATGGCCAGGTGACTTTGCGGAGTTCGGCACGAACTTCTTTCAGGTACCTGGTTATGCGATTGTCTCCGAGAGCTCTAGCCATTAGGCACTTCCATTCTGCAAGTCACTGACACTTCAAGACACCGGATCTCCAGGGGCGTTCTTTCGGTGGAGCGCACTCCTGTGACACGGTGTCTTGAACATAGTGTTTCACAGGCCAGGCAGGATTTGAACCCGCAACCGGCGGTTTTGGAGACCGCTGCTCTGCCAAATTGAGCTACTGGCCTTCAGTCTCCGGCCTCTTCAAGTCGCGACGGATTACTTGGCCTCGCGATGGAGGGTGTGAGACCGGCATCTGGGG
>Ga0209427_10002041_pt1 | contig 23586 bp, 17 predicted proteins | sample DeeMarSWOR136_30_FD_187465 | JGI IMG/M metagenome (GOLD analysis project Ga0209427, IMG submission 187465) | Marine sediment microbial communities from White Oak River estuary, North Carolina - WOR-1-36_30 (SPAdes) (version 2) | ecosystem: Environmental > Aquatic > Marine > Intertidal zone >...
GAATCGTCGAGTATCTTTGGGAGTCAGTTATTTGGAACAGCAAGAACAGAATCCGATGGTCGGTTTTATCGATTACCCCACGGAACTCGAATTTGGAGAGGAGAAGTTCCACTATCCGATTTATGTTTTCTCTGACGGTCAAGCGCAATGGGGCATAACGCCGGATAGCAGACATTGGTTTTGGTCAAAAGAACTAAAGGATGAAATTTTAAGACTTCTGAATGAGTATTCTCGAAGGAACAAGGACAATTAACCAAGAACTTGATCGTATCGAAAAATGCTTATATTTTCAAACGATTAGTTCAGTCGTTAGCTGATATTCCGGTGTTTTGTGGAAACAAGATAAACAATAGAACAACAAATACAAACATGAAAAAGCAGTATTTAGGTGACTCAAAAGACAGTTTTAAATGGGGCTACCATGATTTTCTTGCAGAGGAATTGGATTTTCCGGTTCTTAATGTCATATTAATGATGACTTCAGATGATGAGAGCAATGATGGGAAGACAGACCCTACGTTGTTTCCTGCTCGGAAAGAGATTCTTGATTTCTGTGAAGATTTGAGGAAAGAAAGAAAAGTTGATTTAATACACAGTTTACCCATAAGAACAAAATCCCATTATATTGTGAATTTGCATAATAATGATTTGCAGATAACAAATAATAACAGAAAAACATATTTTTCAGGATTATCAAGCAAAGAAGACCAGTTGTTACTTCTTGATCCAGATATTGGATTCGAACCCGAGAAGTCATATAGTGATAAACATATTCTATATTCTGACCTTTCATACATACTTGAGCAAATATCCGAAAGTTCTGTGGTTTCTGTCTTCCAGCATAATAGGCACGAAAAGTTTACAAAAACCTTTTTACAAATTAAAGAACATTTGAAGAATTGTTATGCTAAAGCCATTCACTGGGGCTCATTGATGTTCGTGGCCATAAGTAAATCAGAAAGCGCAATAAAGAAGGTTTCAGATGCAAACAGGAAATACTCTAAAGCTAATCCGGTTGAAGTTATTAACTGAGCTTTTTGGATTTTTTGTTATGCAGGAAGGATATAAACGGTAGTTAGCTTATATGAAAGAAATAGGGCATAAAAAAGTCAAAAGAAGGATACGCATATTACTCATTTTATTTATATTTGGTTTGGCATTTGGGTGTCATTTAGTTTTGTTTGTCAGGCCGGAATTAGGCTGGCTTAATAATATGCTTGGGACAGGGACGCGCATGGGGGAAAATTTTCCCAATCTATCCGCCTGGATTAATCACCTATACGAAGGAATTACAGAAACATACAGCAAGTATCCATTTGTGGCCTACTGCATGGATTGGTTAGCTTTTGCACAACTTGCCTTTATCGTTTTCTTTATTGGAACTATTGCGGATCCAGTGCGGAATATATGGATAATAAAAAGCGGTATGGTTATATGCGTGTTACATATACTCTTGGCATTTGGAGGCGGCAGCTTTCGGGGCGTGCCTTTATTTTGGCGATTTCTCGATAGCAGTTTCGGCTTTGTTGGTTTAATAGTGCTATATTTAGCTTATAAGAATGTTAAATATTTAGAAACATGACCCCCAGAAAATTGGTGCGATTCATCGCTCCCTACAATCTAAGAATAACATCGGTGGGCTAAAGCCCAGCCTACATTTTTTGAATTTAGAAGTTGAAATTAAGAATTTAGAAATTGGTTTAAAAGACGTCTGGGTCTCTGCCCCCCCGCCTAAGACTTGCTGGGGCAGGCTAATACATGCGCGGATTGGGGATTATTCACGCTGTTCCCAAGGCATTTCGCTGACGTGCACGGGTTTTGTTTTTGGCAGCGGTCGGCCGGGTGTCGCTCCGGTAATGGCACTGACGGCCGGGGCGTATTTATAGTCGAAAATAGCTTTAGTCAATTGTTTCGATTTTACGGGGACTTTGCTTTTGACAAGCTCCGGCATGTTATAAACCCTTACTAACGAATCATAGAACGATGGGTCTTTCTGGGGCAGGACAAACGGCTTGTATACTTTGCCGGTTTGGTCGACATAGCTGAAGAACGGCCTGGCGAAGCGGCCATCAATCCTTTTGCTACTAAAAGCAATCCACCGACCGTTACTCGACCAGCTATGCCATGTATCACAACGAGCGCTGCTTATGGACAGTCTGCGGTATTTGCCGGTCTCAGTCTCCATCAGGTACAAATCGCTTTTTGCCTGGTGAATTGGAAAGTCGCTGTATTCAGAAACATTAAATAAGAGAAAGCGTCCATCGGGTGAAAACCTCGGCTGTGTGATGCTGCCATTTACCTGCCGGGCAGAAAGGATGGTTTCCAGCGTACCCCATTTTCTGGTTTTACAATCATAACTGATCCGCATAAGGTCGCATTGTACTTCGTTATGTCGCTTGTCTGGCAGTTGTGGCGCGCTGCAGAAATAGAGGTACTTTCCATCGCGGGACCATTCGGGAAATGTTTCCATACGGTTCGGCTTAGTAATGCCGCCGGTGCTGATGACCTGGCCGGAGTCGACAAGATACAAGGCCAAATCGGCAGCGCTGTCAAAGACGTCCCGCACCTCCTGTGCAGTCGTGTGATACAGCATGCGATATTTGTTGACGGAAAAGGCAATCACACTGCCGTTCGGGTGCCAGGCAGCGAAGCCGACTTTTCCGGGCGTAACTGCCGTTGTAGTGTTTACAGCGGTAACGTTGCCGTTTTGGGCCAGTAGCATAGGAGTGCCGTAATCTGTAGAGCGTACCTGCATTAACATCTTATCCGGGCTGTTGTTGAGGAAGCTGTGACAATGGACGCAACCCTGACCAAAGGAAGTGTTGTGTAACACGATTGATTCACGGTAGCTCTGGAGGTCTCTCTGATAAATACCCATATCCTTCCAAAGCACACAAATACTGATTTTCCGATACGTCAAGAACCTATCAAGCTCTTCAGCCGCTATAGTGTTGGCAAGGGTTTGGAATTTGCTCCATTGATTCTTTTCATCACCCACATAAATATCAAAAAAGAGCTTGTGTCCAGGGTTGGTGCTCAGCAGCTTTCTCCATCGCCGGACCGGAATTTCAATAGATGGTCTTCGGCTGTAAATATCGATACTTTCGCCCTGCTCAGAATATATCCTGACATAGTAGCTGGTGCCCTTCTCCCGGATTCGGAAGTTTAACGGCGCAACGTTGGGTGGGATGACAGTATCAGTATAGTCCGGGTGAATTTCGGCAGGACGGTCCACAGAATTAAATTCATCAATGACAGGCTTTTTATTATTTGAAGTGCAATACGATAAAGAAATCAAAATTGCAGCAAGAACAAATAGTGTAAACATGTAAGAAAGCAGTTTTTTCATACTTATTATTCCGATGCATTTAATAAAAAGAAATAAAAATAATAATAAGTGTCGCCGAATTCTTTTTCCAGTTCTTTTGCAGGGTTTTTGAGATCGCGTTTATGACGTTGAAAGAGCTGCCAAAACTTTTGGAACCTGCGAATCGTAGCGGTATTTATCTGACGTCCGTGCGGGTCTACCTTCCTTTTAGTCATTGTCATATACAGCAAGACGGCTTCCTCCAAGTGCCGTGGTATCCGGTTGCGAGGGTAGTCGAAGTTGTCCAGATATCCTATGCTGTCGGCAACGGCATTATGCTGGCCGGTCAATAAAAGAAAAGCCATCAGGTATTCGAACGCCATACGATTGTGTTTGTTTTTTTCGAACAAATCCTTGGGTGTAGTTTTGTTAATACCGTCATCGACGAGCATAAAGGAGCGTAAGCGCCGAATTTGTTCATCCTTAGACAAAAGAGGGTCGGTCTCAAGCCGTTGCAGATACTGTTTTGCTATGTCTTCGTACAAAAAATCCCGGCCCAGAGCATAGAGGAAGGTTCGTGCGGCATCGGTCTGGCCCTTGATAATATTTATCAATGCCAGCCGCATCAGACCCTCCGGATAGTAACCCAAAGTCGACAACGCTTCATAACTGGCGTTTTCGGCCTCGTTGATGTGTCCCAACTCATAAAGTGTGTTACTGCTCTTGACGTACGTCTGCACCAACAGCTTCTTAGGGAAACTTTCGTTTTGGGTAAGCAGCAAACCGGCATAGTGCTGAGGGTATAAGAACATATCTTCCAGCAAACGATGAGTGTGATAGAGCGCCCTGTCGACATCATGACAGATGAACATGTCGTAGCTATGCCCGAGTGATTTGCGTGACTGTTGCAGCAGCTCGTCCCACATTTTATGGCGCGAAAAGTAGTCTATACGCTGGTTTATACGGGCAACAGGGTCATAGGTGAGCCAAATGAGTCCAGATGTAACTACAAACAAAGCCAAGGTTTCCAGCAGCCATTTGATTTTTTTCTGACGGACGGCGGCAAGCATTGAAAAGTGTTTTCGAGGTTCTCGACAGGACTTCGGTAACTTGAGTTTTTTTCGAGACCTGCTTTTTTCAGGTTTGTGTTTTTCGGCAAACAACCGCCAAATACCACAGCCAAAACCGGCGATGGGTAAGAATGAAAAAAAGCCATACGCAAGAATTTTTTCCTTCATATTTAATTGCAAAGGAAAAGGCAATATGCGGTGATATGCTTCACTGAGGTTCAAATCGAAAACAAATGTATTTGTAAGGTAAGGAATTATCAGAACTAAAAAGAAACATGAAAAACCAACGGCCCAACGCCGGTTGTTAAAAATCTCGAAAATTGCAGCAAGCAGCACAAAAACGAGAAACATCTGGGCGGCCGCAGCATATATTAAGGCGGCAAAGATCGTGAGGCAGATGAACCGGAACCAAACAAACTGCAACGGGATTCGAATGTAAAGATATAGAAAAAATAATACGAACAATAGAGACAGATTCTCGGCCAGCAAAAATGGGTAATATCGACTGTGCTGGGCCAATAAGAAAACGGCCGGTACGAAACGCAGCCATGGCAGCCTACGGCCACTTATTGTCGTGATGAATTTGTCGGTACCTACAGAAAGCAACCAGGCAATTATTGTGATAATCATAGCACCCGCCCATGAAAAATAGTAGTAATGGGACAGTCTTGCCGCCATGTACATTGTGGTTTTGCCCGGAAAAGGCGGGTAATCTGTGAAAATATTTATCTTGGAAGTGCATATTGGATATATTACAGAGTGGCCGTGCCCATGGTAGATAATCGTCGGGTCAATCCATAGCCAGACGAAGATAAAGAACAAGAGAAAAAAAACGCATGTTTGAATTAAATCACCAGGATTTTGTATGAAAACCAATCTTCGAATTTCAGATTTGCATAACAACAGGGATTTGTCAAGGTATGGTAAAGAGTTCGTAGTTTTCGAATTTCGAATTTTCAAAATTAGTTTTATCCTGTAAAAAATTTCCGGCTCAAGATCACAACGGCCTTCTTAAGGGAGTCTGGTATATCAGGTAGTTATTCTCGTTCATACCATTTTTGGCGACTTCCTGGAACCGCATCGGGCTTTGGCGTTGCCATCGTGATAGGTAAGTGGACCGATATTTTTTCAGAGCCGCGAATAATCCTTCCAAGCGTTTCACCCGTAACCTGAACAGGTTCAGCTACAAGTTCTGGGACACTATAGGTCCATAGACACGAGTCATAATAGGTCGGGTCCTTCTGGGGCAACAGAAATGGCTTATACGCCCTGCCCTCATTGTCAAGATAACTGAAGTAGGTTCTGGTAAAAACGCCGTTTTGCCTTTTACTGCTGAAAGCCATCCACCGACTGTTACTTGACCAACTGTGCCATGATTCGCTTTTGTTGCTATTTATGTGCAGCCGCTGCGGCCCGGCGCGGCCGGTTTTCTCAAAGGCTGTCAGGTCCAACAAGTACAAGTCGCTTGTGTCGTGGTAAACAGGGAAGGAACCATAGTCGCACATACAGAACAGCAGCCAGCGGCCGTCCGGGCTTACCCTCGGCAGCAGGATAGTCAGGTTAGTATCTTCGGCTGAAAGGACGGTCTCCAGCTCACCCCATTCGTCACGGTCAATGTCATAGCTTACACGAACCAGGTCGTACCTGACCTGGTCATAGTTTTCCTGCGGCAATGTGTCCCTATCCGACCACAATACAGGAGCGCTGCAGAAATACAGATAACGACCGTCCGGGGACCATGTGGGATATGTTTCAAGACGCTGCTTGTTTGAAAATTTAGACGATGTCTTTACAGTTTTGGAATCGAGAATGTAGTAAGCCAGCAACGAATCAAGGTCGGTAACTCCGCGAACCTCATTTTTGGCGGAATGAAAGAACAGATGTATCTTATTTATAGAATAGGTAGCGAGCCGGCCGCTGGGGTGCCAGGATGTGTATCCAAATTTTGTCCCGATCTTTTCGGCCTTGTCGTCTTCAACCAGCAGTTCAGAGCTGCCATATATCGAGCTGCGAATCCCGAGCAGCATTTTGCCGGGCTGGTTTTGACAAAATGTGTGACAGTTAAGACAACCATTGCCATAATATCCATTGTCCAATATGAGGGATTCATCATAATTTTGGAGATTTCGCTGATATACGCCCATTTTGCTCCATGTACTATAACCCGGATGGATTCTTCTATATACGAGGAAATTATCTATTTTCTCGTGAGCGATCTTATTAGTAATAGTATCGAACCGTTTCCACTTTTCTTTTTCCATCTGCACAAAAACGTCAAAATACATTTCCTCTCCCCGGTTTAGTTTCAAAAGTTGTCGCCATTGTTTTTGGGGAACCACGATTTTTGGTGATCGGCTGAAAATCTTTATATTTTCACCTTGTTTAGAGTATATTTTTACACAATAACGTGAACCATCTTCCCGCACTACAAAGTTCAACGGCGCGATGTTCGGAGGTAAGACTATGTCAGAATAGTCAGGATATATTGCGGCAGGCCGCTCAATGGAGATGCAATCTTCAATTGCCACTTTTCTATCAAACAGAGTGTAAGCCAGTATGCCAGCAGATAACACCACCAACACAATACATATAAAAATTATTGTGTTTCTGCCCATTTTTTCATGCCTGAGAAATCATAAATGTAATAGAACAAATAAGTATCGCCAAAACCTTTTGCAAGCTCTTTGACGGCAGCCTTCTTGTTTGTGCCGTATCTTTTGTAAGTTTGACTAAACATCTCGAAGCGCTGCTTTGATTCGGATGTTAACTGACGCCCAAAAAGATTAATCGGCTTTCTGGCGCGATACAATTGTACAAGAACCGCTTCTTCGTACAGACGAGGTAACCGTATGTAACCAAAATCATCCAGTCTATCAAGGTTCCGTACAAACTTATCCAACTGCCGGGTCATCATGTACCATGCCATCGTGTACTCAAAAGCCATTCGGTTTTGCCTATTCTCCTGGAGAAGCTGCGATAATATATCCTCAATATCAAAGGCAGAGAAACCGTAATCTGTTTTGAGCATCAATGAGCGTAAATGCTGAATCCTGTCATCTGTTGCCAGATTAGGATCGGCGTTCAAAAGCTCCAAGTATTTATTGGCCCAGTCAGCATCAAACAAAGTTTTACTTAGCACACCAAGATAAATCCTGGCAGAATCAATATCACCCTTAACCATGTTTACCAAAGCAAGGCGCTTTAGAATCATGGGACGGGCCCCGAAGACTTCGAAACATTCGGTCAAATCATTTTGTGCTATGTTCATAAGGCCAATATCAATATAAAAGTCAAATTTTTTCCAATAATCAAATCGCGATTCCTTAATAGTCAGGAAAAGAGTATCGGAATGCTGGGGATATGAAAACATATCGAGATTGAGTTTGTGTGTGTGATACAAAGCGCGGTTGACCGCATACATTACAGGAAAACTATCTGAATGTTGACGAGCGGTTTGAAGCACGTGGGTCCACTTCCTGTCATAAGCATAGTAATCCACCAGAAACAGAGTTTTTTTCTCAATATCATAGGACAGCAAGACCGCACCGACGGCAATCCCATACAGAATCAACGATTCAACAAACCATTTGAGCCCGTTATTTCGTGAGTACCATGAAAATATTTTCGTCCATGGTTTATAGGATTTTGTGACCAACTTTGCATCGCCTTCTCTCGCGGACTTGCGTTTCGCCGCCACTTTCAAAAATATCCGCCAAAGTCCCACTATAAGCAGAGTCATAGGCAGCATCAAGTACATCAGATATACTCCTTTTATCATTTTCCTACTTGCTTCGTAGTAGAGAATTTTCCATGAAAAAGGTGACAAATCACTAAAAGCGTCTATAACACTTACGCCGCAGACCATGACACCCACGACGTATGGAATTACAATCGCTGATAATAAATATAACAGAAATATCCACCATCGACCTCTCAACAGCAGTTCGTAAATCGCGAATAGCAACGCAAACAGCAGATACGCCCCGCCGGCCAGATAATATAGAATTACAGACAAAACCAGAAAAAAAATAACACGAAAACGGTCCAATTGAGAACTCTTTTTTATTATGCCCGGAAACAAGCATATAAAAAGCAGTGTCACCAATAATGCCATTACGGTGACAAAGTGATACGTATACTGAGTGTAGACGATGAGCAAAAGAATCGGCGGAATAAAGCGGAGCCAACAAAGTCGGGGATAGTTCACAGCTTTTAGAAAATAGTCGACACACACGCAAATTAACCACGCCTGCAAGGTGGCAACAAGGGCTCCTATCCAGCCAATATAAAACAACTGCGACAGGAACGCTGCAGTATATTCTACCATCCCGCCGGGGCGCGATATAAATTCACTGAAAAAGGGCCAGCCCCGTAAAAAAACAGGGAAATCGATAATCTCCCCTGCGCCGTGGTAGATAAGGCGAAGGTCAACAACCAGCCAGAGGTACAGATAAAACAGAATATAAAAAATAGAGGTTCGGATGAATCCCCCAATGTCCCGACCATAGACCCATTTTCGCACTTCTATTTTCGAATTTTTAGGTACCAAAACTTCTCCAACGCTACTAAATAATGGCCAACAGTACATAGTCTACATTCGATTATATCTTAAAAGCCCAAAAATTCATATTTTTTCCAAGTCTTCAATTATCAATATATGGAGAAAAAATACAAAAAAAGTACAAAACCGTAACAAAACGGTAACAGTGGGCCGGCATAATAACTTCTGTTAAAGTAACCGTTTTTTTGTTAATCTATTTGAAAGGAGCGTTATTATGGAAAAGCTGAAAAACATAACAATCATCTTTTTCCTGGCTGTCGGCCTGCTTAGCCCAGTCGCCTCAGCCAAAACCACAAGTGTGCTGCTGCAGGAAGGGCTGTACGCTGAGGAAATTGAAGGCGACCTCGACGGGGCAATTAAGATTTATGAGCAAGTAATCGCCAAGGGAAAAGAAGCCCAACAAGCCGCCGCCCAGGCCACGTATCGAATCGGAATGTGTTATCTGAAGAAAGGCCGGAAAGACAAGGCTACTGAACACTTCCAGAACATAATTTTAAATTTCCCCAGCCAAAAAGCTCTTGTTACAAAAGCAGGAAAGCAATTGGATAAGATTAAACCCCGGGCCGAAAGAATCGTCGAACAAGCAGTGAAGACAATTTCAACTTGTGCCGAGGGCGATCCAAGAGTTATCAAGGCTCTGGAATCTCTCAAAGGTCTCGACGAAAATGTCGTGGTCAATGAATTGGTCAAATTTCTCAATTCAGAAACTGATACTGTCAGACGTTCCACGATATATATACTGTGGAGAGGCAATTTAAGTGACGTCTCTGCTGCAGTACCAGTCCTTGAAAAGCTTTGTTCGCATAAGGAAGAATTTACACGTGGAATGGCGGCTCTTGCACTTGGGCAGGCAAAAGTAAATTCGAGTTTTGATACTCTTTGTGATATGACCTTAAAAGACAACAGCGGTTACGCCCGACGATGTGGGGCTATCGCGCTGGGGTGGATGGGAAGATCTGACGCAAGGCCAATCCTTGAAAAGGCCCTGGAGGACCCGGACCCTCTGGTATGCAATAATGCTAAAGCAGCACTGGCGATGCTTCCAGAAAAAGTCAGGCCTTCCACCAGGGTATTCGAACCACAAGCGCTCGATGAACTAATCAAATCCGGTAAAGTTCCAGCTTTTAAGACTCAGATTTATGACAATACCGGATTAGACCTGGACACAGGAGTATCTGTGCCGTTTATGGACGAGTGGCCAACGCTTTGTGATGTGGCATGGGACAATGACGAAGGCGGTGCGCTGATGATTAAACCAAAGTCATCCGTGCGTTTTATTGCTCTCGGCGGTGCTGAAAAGTGGGAAGATGCGATTTCAACGGCCCGCAATAGCCTTGCCGTACTCAGGACAAGCACCTCGAAAGGAATGTTTGCCAGCGAGAGTAAATTTGGCGCGGTCCTCACAAGCGAGGGGAACCTGGCGGTCATTCAGATTGGCGAGTATGACGCCAACAAAGGCACGATATATGGATGGTTAGAAAAGATACCTGCCGCTGGTTTCGACCCCGTGGTCGAGCGAGTAATGCACCAACCAGAATCAAATAAGGACTGCATGATTGATTTTGAATCAGGCCGGCTCTTTGCATTTCCGGAAAATTTGAAAGATTTACCTATGGATGATAAAGAAGTGCAAGGCTGGCTCGAAAAAAATGGCATTGATGCAATTGCAGCCGTAAAGGGAAAATTTGGAGGCCTTGAGGGCGTTCGTGGTCTTAGAGCCGTATCAATGCGAGATCTGGGATGGGACGCACTGCCTGAGAAGTTAGTTGCCACAACAGAGAGGGAGATAGCCTTGCACCCTACACCAGACAAAGCACGCATGTTTGCCTTCGGCGGTATCCCGTTTGATTTTTTCTTTAAGACCGGCGATGGCGGCATGGGCGTCCTACAACTCTTGGAAGTTCACTCCCCACATACTGGAACCAGGATCCGCTACAAAATGCTGCAACCGGGTACCATCAAAGACAGGGTGAAGCTCACACTGACAAAACCGGCGTATGAATGGTGGCAAAGTGAGCCGAGTGTTACGAATATCATTTATGAGGACAGCCAATTAGAAATTGAGTGGGATGTAGAACCAGAAATGGCCAAGAAGATCCTAAGCTTTGGCGGTGGGATACTGCCGATGAAAGGTGACATCAGCGATACTGGGGAGCATCTGTGGTGGGTAAGAAATCTCGCCTTCACTGTTCGCAGGACACCTTACGGCAAGAAATGGGGTATAACAAAAGGGCCAAAACCGCTCAAGAGTGGCGAATATAGAATCTATATTTGCGCCTTCGACAGCAAGGAAAACATCGTTTGGCGAGACATGCTGAGAAAAAATTTAGTAGGGGCAGCTACAGCGAAGCTTATAGTCAGGCCAAGTACACAGACAACTAAGTCAAGAATAGCCGAATCTGCCCAGAAGTTAAAACAACTGGGGCTGGCTACAGCTATGTTCGCCAATGAACACAACTCGAAACTGCCGGACAATTTGCAAGAATTAGAGCCTTACGTAGGTAAGAAGCAAGATTTCCAGTGGATTAATGAAAATGTCGAGTACCTCGGCAAAGGGAAAAAGCATGTAGCAGGCTCATTCAATGTCGTTACAGCTTATGACAAAATCCTATTGGAAGAAGGTAACGGTACAAATGTTTTATTCGGTGACGGCCATGTCAAATTTGAGGTATCCGGCAAACTCGAAGAATTGGGCATAACATCGAAAACAGAGGAAGCAACACTTGAAAGTAAACGCAGGTAACATGTGAAAACAAGACTTAAAATCAATCCAGGTTCGAGTCAGTTACGGTGGGTGATATTGCTGCTTTCAGTAGCGGTGATACTGCCCACCGTCTGCCTGCTGTGGTTTATGAGCCAGGCGGTAAAAAACGAACGGTTGGCGGTACGGCAAAAGCTGGTAAATGTCTATGGTGACAAGGCTTTAGAGGTGCGTAACGAAGTTGACAAACGATGGAAAAATCAGGAAGAGCATGTTGCCGAAGATCTGCGTGAAAAAGGGCTTCCGGCTTCTTTTGACGTCCTGATAAGAAGCAACGCGACCAATGCCGACGGAATAGTTGTTTACGACAGCAATGGAGAATGTATCTATCCCACGCGAGCACCAGAATTGAGTGAAGAAACGGAACTTGCGGAGGAATTGGAAGGGGCTTGGGAAGTTGAATTTTCTCAGAATGATTTAGAATCGGCGATGAAGCGGTATGAAGAAATCGCAGACAAATCTGAAAGTGCGTATTGCTACTATAAAGCACTGTTGGGGCAAGTAAGATGCTTAAGAGGATTGGGTGAGATTGACAAGACCATTGATGTATGTGAACGTATTATATATAAAACGTCTCAAAAAAAGAAGGATGAACGTAGTTTGTTTTTAAAGGCGAATGCAAAGTTTTTGTTTGCAGAACTGCGAAAAGAGATAAGAAACCGGGACTTAGACAGCGAATGGAAATTTCAGGCATCGGTGCGTAACCTGTTAAATATGATTGGCGATTACAATATCAGTGGAAGAATGCCGACTATTTCATCAGAGCAGCGTGTTTTTCTCGGGCGTAAAGCGTCTAAATTGATCGAAGAAAGCGGGCCGTTTTTGCCAGTTCCCGATTACAACGATATCCCCGGGGCTATCGTTAGGATCAGCAATATAAACCTTAAGTTGCTGGCGGCGGAAGAACTATCTATACAGGTGGCATCGAAACACATTAATCCCCTTGGAGGCCTGCTTCGTGTTTATGAGAAGTTACCTGGCGCAGACAGCAGCGTTTATTATTTTAATTGCAAAGCAGACGATAAAACGGTCATGTTGTTAAGGCAGAGAGAGAACTTTATCCACGAATCGAAAGTGGCACGTGAAAAGGGAATGATCTATGATCTAAAATATTATGCCGAAGCGTTCGAGAATTCGGACGTTGCATTTCGCATTGCGGACAGATGGAATAGTTACATTGGGGGAGTAAGAACACCAAAGGGTGAGCCCCTTTTGAGCACCACAGTCGGTACGAATTTTCCAGGTTGGAAATTGGAATTACATTTGAAAGATAACAGCAGTTTTGAGGAGGCAGCACGCAGACAGGCGGCTATTTATATCTGGACCGGCGTGTTGGTTATAGCTCTGATCCTGGCAAGTGGAGGAATTGCGGGGCAGGCGGTCGGCAGACAGATTAAGCTAAATAAGCTCAAAAACGACTTCATCGCAACGGTTACTCACGAATTAAAGACGCCGCTTGCCTCAATGCGCGTTCTGGCCGATACACTGCTGGAAGGAAACTACAAGGACCAAAAACAGGCAACCGAATACCTGCATCTGATTTGCAAAGAAAACAAACGTCTTAGCGGATTGATTGATAATTTTCTCACCTTTTCACGAATGGAACGGAACAAGCACGCCTTCGAAATGGTCAAGACAAGTCCGGCTGTAATTGCTCATGCTGCTGCCGAGGCAGTCAAGACAAAGTTTAGTGAGGGACAATGTGATTTCGAAGTAAAAATCAGCGAGGATTTGCCTGATGTATCAGCCGACCATGATGCAATGGTAACTGTTCTCGTAAACCTGCTTGACAATGCATATAAATATTCCAACGAACAAAAACATATCGAGTTGGGGGTATATTGTGAAGATGGTTCTGTCTGTTTCCGTGTCTCCGACAATGGTATAGGGCTTTCACAACGGGCTATTAAAAAGATATTCAAGAGGTTTTACCAGGTTGACCGCAGCTTGTCCCGCCGGACCGAAGGCTGTGGACTGGGCCTGAGCATTGCAAAATTTATTGTCGATGCTCACAAAGGCTCAATATCCATAGAAAGCAAACCTGGGGTAGGCAGTACCTTTACTGTCAAGCTGCCGACAGCAAATTGAAATAAGGGAAAATGGAAACCGTTTTGATAATTGAAGATGATTCGACTATGCTCCGAGGCCTTAAGGACAACTTTGAGTTCAAGGGCTATCGCGTCAAGATTGCCCGGGATGGAAAATGGGGACTCAAAGCGGCGATGGCTGAAGACACTGACCTGGTCATACTCGATATTATGCTGCCCAATATGAACGGTTATGAAGTTTGCAGTAACCTTCGCAAAAAGAAGCTTGATGTGCCGATAATTATGCTAAGCGCGAAAGGCGAAGAATCGGATGTCATATTGGGCTTTAATTTGGGCGCCGATGACTATGTCACCAAACCGTTCAGCGTACAAGAGCTTTTGGCCCGGGTAGAAGCGATTATGCGTCGCAGAAGAAAGGTTGAGCCCGCGTTTTATGAATTCGGCAATTGTCGCCTTGATGTTCCCGGCTGCACGCTCAGACGCGACGGTAAAGAAGTCAACCTAACGCCCGGCGAATTCAAAATCTTACAACTATTCCTGCGAAAGGGCGGATGCGTCCTGAGCCGCAGCGAAATACGCGATGCTGTGTGGGGCTATTGTCGCTTCATCACTTTGCGGGACGTTGACGCCATTATCATTACGCTGCGGAGCAAGGTCGAAGAGGACCCTAATAATCCTACATTCATTCACATGGTGCAAAGCATCGGCTACAGATTTGAATCAAGTGGACCACATGGAAACGATCCTGATAATTGAAGATGATTCGAGTATGCTGCGGGGCTTGAAGGACAACTTCGAGTACAAGGGATATAACGTGCTAACTGCGGCAGACGGGGAAGAAGGATTAAATACAGCCCTTAACAAAAAGCCTGATTTGATTATACTCGATATTATGCTGCCGAAGATAAACGGTTATGAAATATGCAGACTTCTCCGCAAGGAAAAGCTCGATATGCCAATCATAATGCTGACTGCCAAGGGTGAGGAATCGGATGTTGTATTGGGTCTGAATCTCGGGGCCGACGATTATGTTACAAAGCCCTTCAGCATCAAGGAACTTCTGGCCCGGTCGGCAGCGTTCTTAAGACGAAGGAGGCAAAGCGAACAAGATGTTTATGAATTTGCCGATTACCGTCTTGACATTCCAGCCAGAAAATTAACGCGCAAAGAAAACAATATAAATCTATCCCCAAAAGAATTCAGACTGCTGGAACTTTTTGTCAAGAAGACAGGACGTGCACTTACCCGTGATGAGATATTGAATGTGGTCTGGGGGTATGATTGCTTTAGCGGCCCTCGCAGTGTCGACCGCTTCGTCACCACTTTGAGGAATAAGATAGAACACGACCCTCATAATCCAACGTTTATTCACACTATAAGAGAAATCGGATACAAGTTTGAACCTAACGAGCCGGTTGATTAAGCACTACTTCGTGAAGGTCCCAGTAAAAAGCTTCTCAAGAATCTACTTTGTTGCGTCTATTGCGTCGGTAAGATTGAGTGTGCCTTCGTATAAACTTCGGCCGATTATTGCCGCAACAACACCAATACCAACCAGCTTTTTAATATCTGAAATCTGATTTACCCCTCCCGAAGCGACAACCGGTACCTTTACAGCCCGGACAAGCTCTCTGGTTCTTTCGAAGTTTGGTCCTGACATCATGCCATCTTTTGTAATGTCGGTATAAATAATCGCGGCCAATGGCAGTTTAGCCGCCTCTTTTGCAAACTCCAGCAGGTTTTGGGCACTGTCCTGTATCCAGCCATGGGTGGCAACTTTTGAGCCTCTGGCATCAAGGCCGAGTACAATTTTACCGCTGAACCTGTCGGCGCACTCGGCGAACCACTCGAAATCACTTACGGCTTTCGTGCCTATTATCACTCTTTCGACACCTATATCAAGCAGTTGTCGTATATAAGTTTCATCTCTGATTCCCCCACCGACCTCGATTTTTAGTTTTCCGAGAGCCGCTATAGCTGATATCGTATCGGTGTTAACCGCCCTGCCGACTTTGGCGCCGTCCAAGTCCACGATATGGAGCCATTGTGCCCCGGCCCGGATAAATTCCTGTGCCTGTTTGACAGGATTGTCCTCGTAATTTATCTGTCGGTTATAATCGCCCTGAATAAGGCGCACGCACTTACCATCCCGCAGGTCGATCGCCGGTATGATATACATATCTAATTCCCAAATAAACTTGAAGCCTTAAGAGCAATCTCAGATATTTTAAATGAATGCTTTGATTATTCAACGTATTTTGTCTAAACATTGATATGTCGCCATAATTTTACGTTTGACTGCCCCTTTCCTCAGCCATTAACACTCGCCTCGTGCTTAATATTCTTGCAATTTTACCGGATCAGTTGTATAAGTAATTTTAGCCTTTGTTATGGAGAGGTGTCGGAGTGGCTGATCGAGCCGGTTTCGAAAACCGGTGTGCCCTTTTGGGGTACCGCGGGTTCGAATCCCGCCCTCTCCGTTTTATTTTACCGGTCATTTTCATTGTTATGGCCATTATGAGAGTTTTTTAGTGAGTTCTCATGTTAGCGCCTTTGTCCTCATAATACGTAAAAAACATTCAGAAAACGGGCAAGCCGTTAATATGACCTGTATACGTTATTCCATGACGGCCGAAAAACCATCCATATTTTCAACATTGAATTGAATATTCCCGGACCCTCATCAATAAATATTTGGAAAATCCACATAATTGTGTGTAACAACGACATGAAAACTTAGGAAATGACTAAAATTGTTCGAATCAGGCTGTAATCAAACACTCCACATGTGATTGATCAGAATAACACCGAACAAAACAAACTTAAAACCTTAGGAGTTTGTTGTCCGGGCGTTTAGTCTTTTGCGAAGCTCCCGTACCTGTCGGTCCAGAACAAACAAGTAAGCAAAATAAACAAACCAGGCAACCGATACTGCAAGACAAAGATAAAACATAAAACCGTCTCCACAATCAGGTAAATTCTTTTTCAAATATTGCTTTACTTTTTAATATATCCGTTTTAAGCCAAATGAGCAGAGCAGCCAGTAAGGCGACACTTAAGATACTAAGGCCGAATGAGGCTCTCTGGCAGGCGGATTCGAACTCAACGTTTGCAATGTGCTGATCCGTCATCAGACGGGCCGTGATAAAAATAATTGGTACATCAAGGAAAGCGATTATGCCGAATACCGCACAGATACGCGCCCGGTATCGCGGGTTTTGAATGTTTGCCCGTAATATAAGATAAGCGACACAAAGAAACCACAAAATGGCTGAGCTTATCAGTCTTGGACTCGGCGTCCACCAGGTGTTCCAGAACGGACGAGAGAATATCGAACCGGTGGCATTGAGAACTGTTGAAAAAACAAACGCGACCTCAGCAGAGGCAGCACCGATATAATCCCATATCGGCTTATTCGTTACGAGATAGGAAATTCCGGCAACAAGCAATACTAGAAAACAAAGGATGGAACAAATAGCACTGGGAACGTGAACATATACAATGTTCTTTTCGAAAGTAATGTTCTTTTCAACCGGTACTACCTGGCCAACAGTAAAGGCCATCCATGTTGAAACTAACGATAGAGCAAACGTTATTAACAATAATATACGCCGCATATTGTATCTCCTATTCCTGCACTACAAATCCGAAAAGCAGCCAGCCGGCAGCAGTAAATACTACATCAAAGGCTATTAGATAACCAACCGCCGTATTGAAATCTCCCACAAAAGCAAGTGCTCCCGTACCGGTCAGCTCTTTCGGAACCGCCCCAAAGATTAAAAGCAGGGTGAACGTAGCCGGTATCATCATCGGCATCAATACAACAAGGACAATAATGCTAAGAAGCGAACTGCTGAACTGTACAGTGGCTGAAAAGAGTGTCCCTATGCTTGAAATCCCGATATTACCTAATAATAAAACACCTATCAATGCCGGCCATCTATCAGGTATGCTTAGCTGAAAAGAAAATAGAACAACAGGTACAATTATAATTTCAAAAATACAAAGCATGACTACATTGACAAAGAGTTTAGACAAAAATATCGTTCCAACGTCAACAGGAGTCAGCAACAACGCATTGATGCAATCCTGCTGCTGTTCAACCGCAAATGACCTTTCCTGCACCAAAAGACCGGCAAATAAAAACGCTATCCATAACGCCGCGGAAGCCATAACGGTTCTCTCTATTGAAGCCGCCTCGGACACTATACGTAAAATCCAAACAATAAGCATTCCAAGGACAATCATGGTCGGAAGGACTTGTTTGGCCCTGAGCTCGGTGACAATATCCTTAACAAAGATAGCTTTAAAATTTAGCAGGAAATAATTCAATTCCCGGCCCTCGCATAAGACAGGTAATCCTGAGCGAAGCCATCGATATCTATATCAGATGTCATCTCATCTAAAATTAAGGTGCCGTTGTCCAATACTATTACACGGTCACAACACTTCAGCCCAACCTTCGTATCATGGGCCGTCATCAATATTGTTCCATTGTTTTTGACGAAATCAGATAAGACCAAAATAAGGTGCCGGCAGGCTTCGCCGTCCAGGCCTGTAAAGGGCTCGTCTGCCAGTAATACACTCGGCCGGTGTACTAAAGCCCGTGCGATTGCCAGTCTCTGAAGCAGGCCGCGAGAAAGCGTGCCCGCCCTGTCAAACCTATAGGAGAAAAGTCCCACATCGTTAAGAAGCTTGTCGATACGAGTTGTGCCGTCTTTTACACCATAAAGATTGGCGAAGAAAGAAAGATTCTCAATAGCAGTCAAATTGGGATACACCATACTCTTGTGAGATATTACACCAAGCTGGGGCCCGGCTTTCTCCGGTTCCCTGCCGATGTCGTGTCCACAAATACGGACAACACCCTTATCCGGCTGTAAAAGTCCCGCAGCTATACGAAGTAGCGTACTCTTGCCAACACCATTAACACCAAACAGGCAGACCGAATGCGTACCGCCTATCTCAAGGTCTATATTATTCAAGACCAGTCTCGTTGAGAAAGCCTTACTTACCCCGCTGATACTTATGACGGCGTTTGCGGTCCCGTTATCTTTCCTAATTTCGCCCATAGTGCTCAAAATTGAAAGCCTAATGTTCTCACGAAACAGCTATCTTCGGACGCAGCCTCAGAACAACCAAAACCATGACAGCAACAAAAGTCAATGATAAAATCATCCAGGTAGTCAAGTCAGATGTACCTACATTAAAACCTACAATCTGAAAAGCTACTTCTTCGGCCGGGGCCAGGTCATTGAGCCGATAATACCTCATCGGTGCACCGCTTGCATTAGTAACCTTGCTCTCCGCCTCGTCAAGACCACGAAGCTTGGCCTGGCCCAACTCGGCAAAAACTATAAGACTGGATGTCGGCAATGAAATTGCTTTAACGATATCCATAGTACTTGAAGTAATATCAAGAGTATATGTGAAATTGGCCTGGTACTCACCAGGCGGTACTGCCATAGTATCATAAAAGCCCCGCTCGGTTACAACCAGCGCATTCTCTACAAAATAGCTTGTGGCCCTTAAGTTTTTAAATCCTTTGGGAAGCATTATTTCCAAAACAACCTTTCTGTCCCGGCTGTCTTTTTGCTTCGAACTCACAGCCATATCAGAAGAGTTCCTAATTTGTAAATACTCCGTTATCTCCAGATATTCCGAACGGGCCTTTATCATAATGTGGTGTGCTCCCACCGAAAGATGTGACTTTTCCAAAGACACATCATAAACCTCGATATTGGTCGTATGCTTATCTTCTGTCGGTTTTAGTACAACAGGCCGCCCATTAAACATCATGTCCTGGTGCTTTGCACGAGCTAAAGCAACAATATTATCACCGACAGGCACATCCTCGAAAACAGCTTTGCCGTCAGCATCAACCTCTCCGTTTAAGCTGTGAAGCAATTGACTGTTTTCGAATATTCCAACAATGACCTCATCACCGGCCACGGCAGCACCATTTGCCGTGCCGTTAGTTACTTCCACAACCAGAATCCCTTTTGATGCGGGCATAGTCGCTTCATCGGCAAGGCAAGTATACGATGAAACAAACAACACAAAAACTGATACAATAAAATATTTCAAGCGTCTCTACCCCTCATTATTGAGCATCGTCAGACCGTTTGGCAAGCAGCGGCAAGACCACAAAAAATACGCACATACCAAATAAAATCCACTTTAAATAACTCATTCCGTGTCTTTATCCTCAATTTGTAATGAAGCAGTCCTTCGTCTGTAAAAGGAAATTAACACAAGCGCTGCCCCCAGGACCGAGACCATGCTGCCAATCCAAATCCAGTTAACTAACGGCTTGAAAAGAACATTAAGATTAATCAAGTCCCTACTGCTATCCACCTGGGTAAGGGCCACGTACAAATCGTAAGCAAGTGTTCTTTTGATATCGACTTCACTTGTGCGTTTATCAGACCGGCTGTAATATGCCTGAGAAGGATGAAGTTCTGCAATTAATTCATCTCCCTTGTGAACCAACAAATCCGCCGTGACAGCCGTGAAGGTTGAGCCATGGTCGGCTTTAAGCTCTTTAAAAGTTATGTCAAATCCCGCCACCTTAATTTTCTCATTACGTTTTAACGCAACCTGTTCCTCAATACCATAACCTCCGGACCCGGCCATACCGATAAAGACCAATACGACCCCAATATGCACAATTCTTGCACCGTACCAGCGCAGGTTTAGCTGCGGAACAGCCTTATTACTTCTGTTTCGACTTTTTATGTACCTGTTGACAAAATCGCCTGCCAGATTGAGCCCGGCAAAACCACAAATGATAAAAAAGGGGATGGATAGTTTATTTGTCAATAACCAGCTTAACAGGGCTGCCGCCGCCACAAGAACCGCACCGATTGTGTGCCAGCTTTTTCTGATGCCGTATCGGAAAATATATGGACATACACATAACAAGAGCAAAAGCACCAACCCGCCGGGGGCGGTAATCTTTGTGAAATAATCCGGTTTAAGACTGATTTTTTGCCGGGTAAAAAAACCGCTAAAAAACGGAAACAAAGAGCCAACAAAGATAACAAGTGTCAGCAATAGCAAAAGGCAGTTATTTATAGTGATAAGCCTGCCGCCCGGCCTGACAGAACCTGTCAGGATGAGGCCGCTGCTTCTATGCGCACGCCAAAATAATAACACCGCCAAAATCCATATAATGACCAGCAAGACCAGAAACAAAATCCCAAGTCCAGGCTCCGGAAATGCATGAACGCTCGTAACCAATCCATATCTTGTAAGGAAGGTCCCGAAAATACATAAGCTAAAAGTGACCAGACAAAGTATGATTAACCATAGGGAGATTGAAGTACGCGGCTTATATGCCCTTGAACAGTGAAGCAACGCCGTTGCTGTCAGCCAGGGCAGCAGCGACGAATTCTCAACGGGATCCCATGACCAATAACCTCCCCATCCAAGCTCCTCGTAAGCCCACCAGGACCCGAGCACAATACCAATCGTTAAAAACAGCCAGGCCAGCAATATCCAGTTACGGGCCAGTTTGAAAAGCTCAAATTCATCCTGCGTGTTATGCCTGGCCAATGAAGCAATAGACCATGCAAAAGGGATTGCGAATGCGGCATAGCCGATAAACAAGGTAGGCGGATGCAAAGCCATTGCCGGATGCTGTAGAAGTGGATTTAGCCCTGAACCATCAGCAGGTACTACAACCGATAAAGCAAAAGGATTTTTGTCCAACACCAAAACGAGCAAAAAGAAAACCGAAACCACATTTGCAGCAGCCCTTGCCACGGCAGCAAATAATCTTTTTGTCTTATCAAGCCTGCAAAATAGAAGCACAACAAAGCCAACCTGTAACCACAACCACAGCAGCAGCGATCCACCCGCACCAGCCCACAGCGCACTTATTCTGTATACAATTGGTAAGGCTTTCGAGGTATGATCGGCCACATAACTGACACTAAAATCACTGCCTACAAGTAAAAGCCAGAGAGTTATCATCGAAACAGTAAGGCATACAAGAGAAGCAATAGTTGCATTTCGCCCACTCCGGACCGAGCCGGTGTCTTTACGCCACGCTCCCAACAAGTCGGCGAAAACGGCATAACCGCTTAAAAAGAGAGCAAGAAGCAGGGCAAAATGTCCGAGTTCGGCCATAATTTAATCCACTTTCGCCTTGTACTTCGATTCACATTTGGTCATGAGCATATCCGCCCGGAACACTCCGGTCGTATCCAGGCGTCCTTCGACCACCACTTCCCTGTCTTCAGCAAAATTATCGGGAACCGGGCCTTTATATTGGACCGGCAGCTCCGTCTGGGAACCAGCAAGTGTAAAATTAAGGCTCACCTTCTCCAAATCACGAACAATACTGCCCCGTTTAACTCTACCGGCAATTCGCAATGAATGATTTTTTACGGCGGACCTATTTGCCGAAAATTCATCAACAGAATAATAATATGACCAAGAAGACCGCATGGCCTGAAAGACAAAAAATGTCATGGCCCCCCCTATCAGCACCACACCAATAACTGTCTTCATTATTGTTTTCATTTTCATAAATCCACTCCTGTCACTTTTAACATTTTTCAACCATAATTACAATGCCGGTTAAAACATTTTGCTCTCAGAGAGAGCTGCCGGGATCAAAGCCAGGATAATTCAATCCTTTGAACCTCAATAAGACAGCGTATGCTCCTTGCCATGACATTTCAAATAACATTGCCTATGAAATACCACCAAATCTTCGAACTAAAATAAAACGGCGGCCAAATTCCGGTTACAGTATTTAATAACAAGACAAACAGAAATAAGTAAAACAGCAAATGTAACCTAAAAGCAGCTTCCTCGTATCGAAAGCGGGATGCCGGCTATAGCCTTATGAAATATTAAGAGAAAAATTGGTTTCTTAATCCCACCGGAGAAATGCAAAATAACTGCGGCCTACATCGTTAAACCTTCGTTAAAACTCATCATAAAAAATGTCTTCTGAGACAACACCTTTTTCTTCAAGCACTCTTGTTACCGCTTCAATCATTGGAGGTGGTCCGCAAAGGAATGCCTGTCGCCGGACATCGGGTTCGAGGTATTTGTCAGCAGAAAGATGGATAAATCCTGTCTCCCCGTCCCATTGTTCGCCTTCTTCAAGTTTATCGGAGAGCGCGTAGATTACGTGGAAATTCGGATGCTTTGTGCTGAATTCCTCCCACTCCTTGAGGTAAAATATATCGCGCGTAGTCCGGCAACCGAAGAACAGCCAGCAGGTACGTTCAGGCCACTTGTCATAGAGTGTCAGGATGATATTTCTCATAGGTGCTATACCACAGCCGCCACCGACGCATACAATTTCGACAGACGGGTCTTCGTTAAGCCGGAACTCACCGTAAGGGCCTGTAAAATAGACGGTGTCCCCGGGTTGTACATTGTGCAGATATGTCGAGCCGATACCGCCCGGTATCAATCTGACAACAAGCTGTACGATATTCGGTTCATAAACAGGAGAACTAATGGAGTAGGCCCGGAAGACCGGCCCTTCGGGAGATGGGGCCTGTACCTGGACATACTGACCCGGCCGGTGTGAAATCTCGGCTGGCTCTTCCAGTCGAAGGCGTATCTCTTTCATATCGTAGGTCAGGTCAATGGAACTTTCTACCGTTGATGTGAACATACGGACATTTAAAAGCTCTTCCGGTATCCTGACGTAGATATCCTCGCGGATCTTGACCTGGCAGGCCAGGCGAACGTTGGACCGAATCTCTTTACGGGTAAGCAGTGGTGTTTCAGTAGGCAGGACGGGGCCGCCGCCCGACAATACTGTTATCTTACAATGACCGCACGTACCTTGCCCGCCGCACGCCGATGGT
>Ga0209427_10002045_pt1 | contig 23570 bp, 23 predicted proteins | sample DeeMarSWOR136_30_FD_187465 | JGI IMG/M metagenome (GOLD analysis project Ga0209427, IMG submission 187465) | Marine sediment microbial communities from White Oak River estuary, North Carolina - WOR-1-36_30 (SPAdes) (version 2) | ecosystem: Environmental > Aquatic > Marine > Intertidal zone >...
TATTTAAAAGCCTCCACAGGGTTGAGCTGGGTCGCCTTTCTTGCGGGCTGCATTCCGAAAAGAACCCCCACAAGAAAAGAAAAAGCAAAGCCGAGAACAAAGGGCTGCCAGGATATGGCTGTAGAGATTGATGTCATAAGGGGCAGAAACTTTGCGATAACAAGCCCTAAAACAATTCCGATAATTCCGCCGAAAAGGGCAACGAGAACAGCCTCCATGAGAAACTGTAAAAGAATAGCCCTTCGTGTTGCCCCGAGCGAACGCCTGATACCGATTTCCCTTATCCTTTCATTGACAGAAACCAGCATAATGTTCATGATGACGATCCCGCTCACCAAAAGGGAGATGGTCGATATCAAGACCAGCATCTGGTTCAGCGTTCTTGAGGACTCGGTTATCCATTTCAGGAGACCCTCGGCTGTGATAACCCTGAAATCGTCCTCGACAGACGGTGGAAGACGGTGGTTTTTCCGGAGGATTTCTCTCGCCCTTTCTGCGGTAATGTCGACTTTTGAGGGGTCGTTTACAAGCACCCTGATACTGTTTAGATAGTTCCGATTGAAGATTCGCTGGGCTGATGTGGTTATAGGAATTACCAATCTATCATCCGCATCATGACCGCCTCCGGTAGTCCCTTTTTTCTCAAGGATTCCTATGACCTGGAAAAAGACATTTTTGATTCTGATATATTTACCGATAGGGGTTTCGTTTCCAAAGAACTCTCTGACAATGGTGTTTCCAATGACAGCGACTCTTTTTACGCCGATGACATCCTGATCCTCTATAAATCTCCCCTCTTCCATATCCCATTTTCTGACGACCTGCCAGAGAGGGGTGCTCCCTTCAACCCTTGTGGTCTTGTTCTTGTTTTTATAGGCGACCCTTATATCTCTCTCTCTTTGATAGACACCAACCACTTTGGCGTTTGGAAGCTGCCTTATATCTTCCGCATCTTTTAAAGAAAGGGATGTGGCTTTTGTCCTTCGGCTAGAAAAGAACTTACCACCTCCGGATGCAATAAGAAATGCATCGGAACCGAATCCGTATCTATTCATCCTGTCTATAACCGTTACCTTTGCTCCCTGTCCTATGGATACGATGACCGTGAGGGCGGCGATGCCGATAACGATTCCAAGCATCATGAGGGAGGTGTTGAGTTTGCTATGGTTGAGGCCCTTCAACGATTCTTTAAACAGCCTTAAGACCTTCATCGCTTTTCTTCCTGCTTTTGAGCTCGTTGAGGCTAGTGAGAGCGTCTTTCGGGTCTTTAAGCTCTTCCTCTCTCTCTATCCTCCCGTCCTTCATATGAATGATCCGCTTTGCATGGGTAGCGACTTCTCTGTCATGGGTGATGCAAACGATAGTCTTTCCTTCCCGGTGAAGTCTCTGGAATATGGAGAGGATTTCCAAGCCGGAGTGGGTGTCGAGATTCCCTGTCGGTTCGTCCGCGAGGATAATACGAGGGTCGTTTATCAATGCCCTGGCAATGGCGACTCTTTGCTGCTGGCCTCCTGAAAGCTCATTCGGTTTGTAATAAATCCTGTCTCCAAGGCCGAGAAAGGTTAAAATCTCTTTTGCCTTCTCCCCAGCATTCGTGGGGTATTCCTGGCTGTAGATTAGGGGGAGAAGGATGTTATCAATTGCTGGTGTTCTGGGAAGGAGATTATAGGACTGAAACACAAAACCGATTTTCTTATTTCTTATTCGCGAAAGCTCCCAGTCGCTCAGTTTCTCAACCTCTTCACCTTCAAAGAAATAGCGGCCGCTTGTCGGTCTGTCTAGGCAGCCGACGATATACATGAGAGTGCTTTTCCCCGCGCCCGAGGGAGCCATGATGGCGGTGAACTCCCCCTTTTTAATCAAAAGGTCAATGCCATGAAGAACAGGGGTTTCCAGCTTTCCGTTTTTAAATACCTTGGTTATCCCCTCAAGCTTTATCATCTCTTGATTCTCCTCAGGTTCTTTTCTGCCTCAGACAGGGGATAAAAAACAGCGACCTCTTCCCCCTTTTTAAGCCCATTGATAATCTCTACAAAACCCCTCTCCCTCCATCCTGTTTTTATAGTTCTTTCTATTAGTTTCCCACGATTGAAGACATAAACGATTTTTTTTCCTTTTATATTTTTTATCGCCTCAGTAGGAATAGCCAGTGCATTCTCTTTTGTTCCAATAATGATATTGACATTTGCAGTCATCTCAGGCCGGAGAAGATCGATAAAATCATCCTTTATCGTAATGATGACCTCGTAGTTAACCACATTTTCCTGTATGATGGCCTTTGGATAGATGGCCACCACCTCTCCTCTAAATGGCCTTTTTGGAAAACTATCTACAGTGAAGGTTGCCTGCTGTCTCAGCTGAATTTTCCCTATATCTGTTTCGTCAACAAATGCATCAACCTGAAGTTGAGAAAGGTCAATAATGTTTACAAAGGTAGGGGCATTGAGACCGGCAGCTACGGTCTCTCCTTCCTGGGTAGATATGGATGCTATGGAACCGGCTATGGGGGCCCTTATCCTCGCATAGGAAAGTTCTGTTTCTAATTCCATAAGACTTGCTTTTGCCTGTTTTATCCTTGCCTTTGCCAGAGCCAAGTCCTGAAGATATTTTGTTTGAAGGTAGATAAGGTTTTGTTTTAATGCTCTATGCACAGCCTTTAAGACATCGAGCTCTTTTTTTGCCTGATCAAGTTTTTCCTGAGGAGAAACGCCTTTACTAACAAGGGATTGTTGCCTTTTATAGTTTATCTCTGCAAGATTAAGCTCAGCAACTTTTTCATCTATTTCAGCCCTGCCCTTTTCTATCTCTTTAGGGGTCTGTTCTCTTATGGCGGTCTCTTTTGCTTCTTCTGCAAGCAGATTTGCTTTTGCCCCTTCAACCTTGGCGAGGAGGTCATTATGTTCTATGGTGGCTATCAGATCACCCTTTTTGACCTTGTCTCCAATCTTAACCATAAGTCTTTCTACAAGCCCGGAAATTCTGGAACCTACCTTCACTTCTGCTCCTATCACTGGCTTTACTGTTCCGGTAGCAAGTATGGTATGATTGACGGTCCTAAGTACCACCTTCTCTAATTTAAAATCTTTATCCTTTCCCTTGCCTTCTTTTGTGAATCTTAATCCTAAAAAGACTCCTATGAGGAGAATGATGATACTGGTAGCTATAATTAAATTTTTTCTGTTTTTCAATTTATCTCTCATCTGTTCCTTAACCTTTTAGAAAAAGTAATCATTTATAAGATAGAATAGTTTCCTTATTCTGTCAATTAAGAATTTTTTTAATCACATTTTTTGTAAAAAATGTATGGTTATTCAGAATTATTATCGCAACAAATGTGCCAAAATATAAGTTAATTATTTTATTTCGGTTTAGAACTCATGGTTTTTTAAACCTAACCGTATAATTCCAGAAATTCCCAAGTGCTTCATCTAAAACAAAACCTGCTTCTCCGCCCATTCTGATTGTGGTAGATTTTAAAGGATAATCGGGATCGGGAAAAAACTCTGTTACAGCAAGGATTCCGCTTGGCTTCAATACTCTTTTTACTTCTCTCAAAGCCTTTTTCTTATCAGGGATTTCTTGAAGAACGGTAATCATATATACAAGATCAAGAGAGTTGTCACTAAAGGGCAATTCATAGGCATTTTTGTTTATGAGTTCAATATTTTTGATATCTTTGTTCTGGGGTTCATTGAGTTTATTTTCCAACTGCTTCAACATCTCTTTTTGAATATCAAGGGCATACACTTTTCCTTTTTTTTCAACTGCGCTTGCAACAAAAGTAGTAAAAGCTCCGCTCCCGCATCCCACTTCTAAAACATGCATATCTTCCTTTATGCCGCTTCTTTGTATCAACTTATCAGGGGGTTGTAATTTCCTTCTAAAATTGCTGTCCAGAATAGACCCGATAAACGCAGGGGCAGGAAAATGATAAATCTTTCGAATGATTCTGAGAACAACCTGGTGTAAAAAAATCAGCCCTAAAATTCCTATTAACAGAATTTTAATTACCATGATCTTCTCCTTTTTTTGTATTAGATATTTTAACAGAGTATTTTCCATAAATAAAAAATTTTAATACCCTTTTAAGATTTTTTCAGGTCTTTGGAGAAAGATAAAAAAGAAAGCTATAATTACTAAAGTCCTTATAAAAACATGTCGATAAATATGTAACGATAATTTTCAAATTTTTAGGGTATTTTACAAATGGAAATAATAGGACAAAAAGAGAGACGTCGAGCACCGAGAACAGCTCTCCATACCGCTGTTATGGATGTATATCCTATAAATATACAGCATCAAAGAGAACTGAGAGGAAAGATCTATGATGTTTCTACTTTAGGAGCAAAATTTCTTTCTAACAAACCCTATGCTATAGACTCAAAAATCTATGTTGGTCTTTTGTTGCCGAATTGTAATTCTCTGATAAATATCTCTGGAAAGGTGGTGCGGTGCGAAGAAGAAAGCGCTGAAGAGTACCACATTGCTGTAGAATTTGATGAAGATAAATACCAGCAATCTTTATTAGAAGAATACATAAGAATTATGAAATTATGGGATGAGTAGTATCAAAAGTCCTTCCATGCATCTCTCTTCATCATCATACCCAGCAAAGCTTTAATGAACAGGTTTTATTCCCAATTCTTTCATCTTTTTCTTGCTGGGAATCCCTTCTCTTGTCCATTCTCTTAGCTGATAATATTCATCCAGCATCTTTTTGAAGTCAGCAGGTGATATCGGTGGGATATTTTCTCTTCTTGGCACTTTGAAAAACCTTATGGGAAGCCAATCATCTCTTTTCCTCGCCCCTAATCGATGGTTTATCATTCGCTTGAGATTGAATATTCGCTCCCCTAATCTTAGCAACCTCTTGTTAGAAAACCTCCAGCCTGTTATATCTTTAAGCCATGTATTTAACAGGGTAGGGCCAAGTCTGCTCCTGACAAAAAACTTACAGATTCCAAGGGCATTATACAGTGTTAAAAGATTATGCATCTTGAAATTATTCAATGCCTTATTTTGAGTGGATAAACCATCAGAAGGTATTCCATGGAAACCTATGTCAGGAATTGAGAGCCCCAGGTCTACAGAAAAGGGCATTCCCTCCATGTGGTCAGCTCCTCGTGGAGCCACAGCATAATTCAGGCCCATGGATATGAAAGGCCTGGGATCGTGCATGGGCACCTCAAGACCCTTTACGTGCACAGCAAGGTCATGAAACTTCTTCCCCAGTCTTTTTGCTGCATCAACGACACCATCAGCCAGTATCCTTCCCATCCCCTCTCTTTTGCCCATTTTATGGATCAACTTCAGGATGATGTCCGGATCGCCCCATCTCAGTTCCAGCCCATCCGTCTCCCTTTTTGTAATGAAACCCTTCTCATATCCCTCTATCAGCATGGCAATTGTAACTCCTGCAGATATGGTATCCAAGCCGTATCTGTTACACAAACTATTCGCATATAGGATGCTTTCTATATCATCGTTCATGCATAAGGCTCCAAGAGCTGCTAGTGTTTCGTATTCAGGGGTGTGGCCTGTTAAGGACCCATATCTGCTATCCTTTATATCAATGAGATTTGTGCAATAAACAGGACAGTTGAGGCAGGCCTGGTCCCTTACATCATATGCAGAGTGGATAGCTCTTCCATCAATTTTATTTGCTCCTTCTCTCCACTCTCCTGGCAGAAAACCCTTTATTGGCATATCTCCAATATATTCTAGATTTGCAACACTTCCGGAAGTTCCATATTTCTTAAATTCCCCAAACAGTTCTACTCTTTCTGAATAAAATCTTAAGATATCCTCTCTAAGAGCATCACTGTTATAAACTTTGATACCTCTTGTTCCTTTTATAGCAATCCCTTTAAGATTCTTTGAGCCCATTACTGTGCCAGTACCGCTCCTTCCCGCAGCTCTTCCAAGAGCGCCCTCAAAGATGATATTGGCAATCTTACTCATCTTTTCACCAGCAATACCAATGCAGCCAACCTTTGCATCATCATCTGTTTCTTGTCTTATCAGTTCATCTGCCTCAATCGTATCACGACCCCATATATGTTCAGCAGGACAAATCTCTACCTCATCATTTTCTATCCATAAATAGACAGGTTTTTCTGCCCTCCCTGTTATAAAGATTCCATCATAGCCAGCATACTTTATCTCTCCCCCAAAATATCCTCCTAAAGTGGCTTCGGTCCAAAGACCTGTCTGAGGAGATATGGTACAGATGGATGTCCGGTTTGCTCCTGGAACGGGTGTTCCTGTAAAGAGACCGGGAAGGAGCATTAGAGGGTTTGACGGCTTAAATGGGTCTCTGCTTAATTTTTTTATCTCATAAATGAGCTTTGCACCTATTCCGCTTCCCCCAAGATAATCTTTATAGTCTTCATCTTTAAGATCGATGAGACGATTTTTCCTTCTTGATAGATCTATAAAGAGAATCCTTCCAAAAAATCCTTTGTTCATCAAATTTTCCCCTTTTTAAGATCAGGATTGAACTTTCTAAGATAATAGAGGGTGAATTAGTCTATCAATTGTAATAGGAAAAATAAAGATTTTTTATGATGTTATCCTTGTTTTTTCCCATAAGACTGATATGATAAAATGACAAATAAATCAAAGATAACTTGGATTTTTTCTTGTTCAGTGATTTCAGTTAAGGTGTTTTTTCTATGAAAAGAATGAGGATTCTCATGTACAATCAAGTAGACCACTACCCCATAGAAGCTATGGAGGACGGCCTTCATCCAGAAAGCCTGATAGAGCAGCTGGATTACTTAATGAAACACGGCTTCCACATTGTTAGTCTCGATCAAGCTCTATCTTATATGGAAGGCAAAGAAAAGCTTCCCGAAAATTCTCTTGCCATTACAATTGACGGTGGCTATGCTGATGCTTATTCCCAAGTTTTGCCAATACTTGAAAGATATAGCATCAAAGCAGCATTCTTTATTGCTCCTGCACTTATCAACGGCAGTCGAGTCATGAAAGGTCATTCCTTACCCTGTATGAGCTGGGGTCAGGTCAGAAGCCTTGTGGATAAGGGAATGACCATTGGCCATTATGGCTGCAATGGGCGGGCATTTCAGAAAGTGCCAAGAGAGATTGTTGAAGAGGACATTGTTCATTCGAAACCTCTCTTTGAAAAATATTTGAATATTCAGCCGACTTACTATGCAATGTTCGAAGGGACGCCTGAATCTGAAACCGTTGAGTTATTAAAGGAGCATGGCTACAAGGCAATGTTGACAAAATCCCCTACCAAACAGCGTCTTAGCCTCTATTCGATTAGCCGCATTCAAGTTGACGATGATGATCTCAATATCTTTTTGGTCAAGATTTCCAAAACCTTTCTTCGATTTAAAGATTCCCGTTATTGGAAATACATCAGGAAGTATCGTTTAGATATGGCTTTTCACCATCTATCTGAATTTTATAATAAATTTAAAAGCGGGCGGGTTTCCTCTGAAACATCTTAAAAAGAAGAGGCAAGAAAAAGCTAATGAAACCTGATTTTAACAAATTGATGGATTTAAGCCATAAATTCCAAATATCAAAAATATTTTTCGTGGCATGTGAACTTGATATCTTCAGTCATCTTTCAGCAAAATCAAAAAATATATCTGAATTGTCTAAAGTGCTTTCGATAAATGCCAGGTCATTAGAGATATTCCTCAATGGATTGGTCGCAATAGGAGTTCTGAGAAAAGAAGGAGATTTATATTCTAATTCTCCTGAGGCAGAAGAATATCTTGTTAAAGAAAAACCTAATTACAGAGGGGCTATCTTTAAACATATCCATCACGGCTGGGAAGAATGGTCTGATCTTCAAAAAACCTTAATTTCAGGAAAAAACATTGGAGGCGTCCAGGATTTTTGGTTGAAAGAAAACAGAGAAAGGGTCAATGCCTTTATATGGGGGATGGATAATCTTGCCAGGGATTTAGCCCCTGTGGTATTAACCTATCTGAATCTTGATGGCAAAAGGAATATGTTGGATTTAGGAGGGGGACCAGGAACTTATTCCATTACTTTTTTAAAAAGTTATCAGGACTTGAACAGCACCATCTTTGATTTACCTCTAACACAAGAAATCGCAAAAGAAAATATCAAAAAGAATAAGATGCAAAAGAGAATATCTTTAAGGTCAGGAGATTTTCTAAAAGACGATATAGGGGGGGGCTATGATTTTATCTGGATGTCACATATCTTCCATAGTAACTCAGAAGAAGATTGCGAATTTCTTATAGAAAAGGTTTACACTTCTCTGGGTCCTTCAGGGATGGTTGGAATTCATGATTTTGTTCTCAATAAAGATAAAGTTTCCCCACCCTCTGCTGCCATTTTTGGGGTTCATATGCTTGCCGTTACAGAAAAAGGAAGGACTTATACATATGAAGAGATATCAAGGTGGCTTAAAAATGCTGGTTTTAAAGACATAGAGGTTATGGATGTTTCAGAGGTTACAAAGCTGATAAGGGCAGAAAAATCATAAAGTTTTTTAGGTTTTGAGAATATAAACTTTTTTTATCTTTAAAATAACTCATTTAGAGAAAAAATTCTGGGCAATGATTCCTGCAAGAGGAGGCAATAAAAGGGTAGAGGCTATTCTAATCAAAGCAAATCTGAGGCCGATAAATGTAACCTCATACGGCAGTCTTGTAAGAGACCATAAACTCCATGCTGTTACAAATGCCACCATCGTTCCTGTTCCTGCTCCTGATTTATATATTGATGCTGCAATAGGAAAACACACAAAAGGCCCTCCAGGGGTTAATGCTCCTGCTATAGACCCAAGAAAGACACCCTTTAAGCCTGATTCTTTACCTAACCATTTTATGATAAATTCCTGGGGAATAAGGACCTGGATCATCCCTACGATAATAAAGGCAACAATAAGGAGAGGGAATATTCTTAAAAAGTAATCAAACCCATTCCTCATACCTTTTATCGGAAGGGAAGGATCCTGATAGTATCCTAAGATTAATAAAAGAATAGCAATAAGAAACATGGTTAAAAGTGCAAGTTTCATAATTTTCTCCTTTTTGATTTATTCTTTGCTTTTTTTTAATTTTATTCTAAACTAAAAATTTAAAGCATTATACTTATATCTCTTGGATAAAGAAATCACTTTTTTTAATGAGGTATAAAAATGAGCCCTTATAAGATATTGAAGGATGATCTTGGAAATGAATTTATGTTTGTCTCAGAGAAAGGCCTTTCTCTATTAAAAAATCCTATCCTTAACAAAGGAAGCGCCTTTTCTAAAGATGAAAGAGAGAAATTTGAACTATCAGGTTTTCTTCCTCCATATATTTCAAACATGGAGGAACAACTGCTGAGGGTAAAGGAGAATTACAAAAGGAACAAGAGCTCTATAGAAAAATATATATATCTAAGGTCACTGCAGGATCGAAACGAAACCTTATTTTATGCCTTTCTCATAAAGAACCTAGAGAGGCTTATTCCCATCATCTATACCCCAACTGTAGGAGACGCCTGCAGGCAGTATAGCCACATATTCCGAAGAGAAAGGGGGTTATGTATTACACCCAATAACATCCAATATATTGACACGATGTTTAAAAACATCCCTCATAAAGATATTAGAATCATTGTCGCCACAGATAATGAGGGAATTCTTGGATTAGGTGATTTGGGGCTGGGAGGAATGGGTATTCCCATTGGCAAATTGTCTCTTTATATCTCTGGTGCAGGTATTCATCCATCGAATTGTCTCCCTGTAACCTTAGATGTTGGTACCAATAACAAAGAACTCTTAAATGACCCCTTGTATCTTGGATTAAGACAGGAGAGGCTGAGAGGAAACAAGTATTTTCAATTTATGGACCAATTTGTAGAAGGGGTAAAGAGAAACTCTCCTCATGCTATGATCCAGTGGGAAGATTTGAGCAGACAGAATGCCTTTACAATCCTAAAACGGTTTAGAAAGAAAATTGTCTCATTTAATGATGATATCCAAGGAACAGGAGCCGTCACCCTTGGCGGTACTCTGGCAGCACTGAAAATAAAAGGAGAAAAACTAAAAAACCAAGTTTTTGTTCTCTATGGTGCAGGGGCAGGGGGAATAGGGATTGCGAATCAGATATTGAATTCAATGATGAGAGAGGGGCTTTCAGAAAAAGAGGCTTTGAGTCGGATTTATGCTTTGGATTCCCGCGGTCTGATAATGAAAGGTAGAAAAGGATTGGATGATTATAAAAAAACCTTTGCAAAACATAGAAGTGAAATACAGAATTGGAAGATAAAAAATCCATCCCTGATTACCCTCAAAGATGTTGTTAAAAATGCAAAAGCAACCGTTCTCTATGGCACCTCTGGCCATCCAAGGTCCTTTACAGAAGAGGTTATAAAGACCATGTCCAAAAATAGTAAAAGGCCCATCATCTTCGCCCTTTCTAATCCCACTCCAAAAACAGAGGCAGCCCCAAATGATATCTATAAATGGAGTGATGGGAGGGCTATCGTTGCAACAGGGAGCCCTTTCCCAGATGTCAAATATAAATCTAAGCTTTTTAGGATAGCGCAGGGAAATAATGCCTTTGTTTTCCCTGGAATAGGTCTAGGAACCATTATATCAGGAGCAAAGGAGGTCAGCGATGATATGATAACTTCTGCTGCCTATGCTCTGCCCGATCAGGTATCAAAGAGTGATTTAAGAGATGGATGTGTATACCCTCTAACTAAAAAGCTAAGAGAGATTTCAAAATCTGTTGCCTTTCACGTAGCCAGAGAAGCTGTTAGAGAAGGAATAGCCCCAGATACTTCTGATAAAGAGATTATGCGAAAAATAGAAAGTGGGATGTGGATTCCTAAGTATCTCCCCTATAGGGATAAAAAGGCCTCATGATATTTTTTAGCTCATCAACCCTGTTTTGGGTCAAACCATCGTATATAACAAAGACTCTTAAATATTTACGACTGCCTTATTTCGGGCCGCCAAAACGAAATTCTATGCCACCATATATATTATGGATTTTAAAATCCTCAAACTCTATTTGTTGCTCATGAAATTCTGAAGTGGCTTGGATATATTTATATTCCACAAAGGCAAAGATATTTTTTGTTAAGCGGATCCTTGTTCCGCTCAGAACATGAAATGCAGCGCTTGTATCATCGCTATCTGGACTTAAGGAAGTTCTGTCCTCAGATTCAGCATAAAATATACCAACACCGAGACCTCCATAGGGTTCAATACGGAAATTTTGACGTTCAATAGGATAACGGACAAGGCCGTTAAAACCAACATCTATGATATCGATAGATTGATCAATAATCTTTGCACTACCCTCTTTACTGACATCCTGACGTGGCATATCTGCAGTTAGGTAAAAAACCTCTGCCTCAATTCCAAAATAGGGAAGAAATTCAGCCCAGTATCCTATCTTTCCTCCAAGGACAAATGAATCATCCACATCTGCTTTGTTAAAACTTCTGTTTGATGGAGAAGTATCTTTTACTTTAACATCCTGATGAAGTGCGCCTCCAGCATAGATAGCGATATAGGGCTCAGCAAATACAGGCCTTGAAATAAAGCAAAAAACTAATGTTAATATAAGAAAAAAGGTCTTTTTTATCAAAGGTCTAGAATAATAAAATTAAAGTTGGGCAAAATAATATTGAACTTATGATTACTATTAATAACAGGTAAAATAAATTATGGCAAGTAAATTTTGAAATAATAAATCTTGATTTATGATACTGGAGTAAGTACTCTTTTTTTCTTTATAAGATACCCTGGAAAACGAGAAAGGCGAGTATCTCTTAGAGGAAGAGAGGTCTTTCCATCAACGATGAGTTCTGCAATCAGCTTACCCGTAATAGGAGAAAGGAGTATTCCATTTCTAAAATGCCCTGAAGCCATGATAAACCCCTCGACTTCTTCAACCCTTCCAAGAATAGGAACCTCATCAGGGGTATAAGGTCTCAAACCTGCCCATGTTCTTACCATGGTCGCGTTTTTTAGCTGAGGTACTACTTTGCATCCTGCATTTCTTAAGTTTTCTATTCCCTGGATTGATACGGTCTTATCATAGCCCACATCTTCCCTTGTGCTTCCAAGCACAATATTTCTACTTGCTTTCTGCATCATGTAGACATCTCTTGCAACAAGAGAACGTCTGAAAAGCTCTGGAAGGGGGTCAGTAAGGACGATTTGCCCCCTTATAGGAATAACGGGGATTCGTAATCCCACCATTTGGCCAATGTTCCTTGACCATGCACCAGCAGCATTGATTACAATCTTTGTATTTATCTTTTCTTTTTGTCTACTTTTTTTAACAATCACTCCCTCAATCCTTTTCTTTTTTAAGATAATCTGTTTAACCTCAGTATCTATCATTATCTCAGCTCCAAGACTCATTGCTCCTAGATAAAAGGCATGGGTTAGGTCAATCGTGCTTAGCTGAGCATCACTCGAAAAATAAAGGGAACCAAGGAGGTCTTTGGACAGAGCTGGCTCCATTTTCAAGGTTTCTTCCTTGGTAAGAAATTCTACTTGAAGTCCTCTTTTTAACTGCCATTCCATCAATCTTTTGCTCTCTTCCATTGCCTCTTCATCCTCAATAAGATGAAGGAGACCTGATGGGTCGAACCCGATATTCCATTCAAGTTCCCTGCAAAGAGCAGGAAACATCTTGTTGCTCTCGATACAGAGGTCAAGAAATATACCTGGTCCTTTAGACTCACTCTGGGGCCATAGGCCTCCTGCTCCAGCACAGGAAGCTTCAGAAGCAATCTGTCTTCTCTCAAGAATAAGAGGTTTTATCCCCTTTTTGGCAAGATAATAGGCAATGGAACAACCGATAACCCCACCGCCAATGATAACAACATCTCTTGTATTATGATACATCTCTCTATCTATCCTCTTCTTCAGTAAGCCTTACAGAAAATTTTATCGGCCGAATTGGAGGTCTGGAGGTCTGGGGCTTGATATTCTTCATCGGTTTCCCTGTCTCCTCAGAGAGAATCTTAGCTACCCACTGCAGGCAGCTCTTTCCCTGGCAAAGACCCATACCAACTCGTGTCCATCTCTTAATAGCATTTACTGTGTTTGCCCCTCTGCGAATGGCTTTGATAACCTCTTCCTTTGTTACCTCTTCACAGCGGCATATAATGACTTCATTATCAATCATAAAATCCTAAACCCCCTTACCTCCATAGCAAGGCCTTTTGGAACGGCCAGTGTTATTACAGGCGTTCTATCATATTTTTTTGGATTCAAAACTCTTACAATCTTTCCCTCTCCAACAGGGGTTCCTCGACGATTTAAAATCTCTACCCTATCCCCTTTTTTTGGAAGGGGTAAAAATTCATAAGGGATGCTTACCAATTCCTCTTTATCGCTAAATGTCTCATCCACCAAAAATATAGCAAGACCAGGACAGATGGGGATACAGGAACCGCATCCAGTACATCTCCCCTCAATTAACAGAGGGAGGTCATTAATAGAAGGAGTAATTTTAATGGCTCCATTTGGACATGCAAGAACGCATGGGTCACATGGAATTTCTTGAATGCACTCAATAACGGCCACGGGCCCCTTTCTCAACCTTTTTTGGGAAGGAACCCCAGGGCTCTTCTCTAATTCCTTAGATTCGATAACTCCATCCCTTTCTAACGGCATAATTACTTCCTCCTCAGAAGGAGCCTCTCCTTAGCTTTTTTAGAGGCTTCGCCAAATGGTCCCTTTCTTAATTCATGTAATCTCTTTAAAATCTCTTTTTTTCTCTTCAAAGCTTCTCTATCTTCAATATATCCAAGGGAATGAGCAATGGCAACTCCAGCAAGCCTTCCCTCTTCTATGGCAACGCTTGCCTCTTCAATCCCTGCACTATCTCCAGCTGTATAGATCCCCTCTATTGAAGTCTCCATATACTGATCATGTTTTGGGATATATCCCCCCAATTCCTCTAAATATTCGAATTTACATCCTGCAATCCAAGCGAGATCATCCATGGGTCCAAGACCTACGGCAAGGCAGATCAGATCAACATTAAGTTCTTCTTCAGTGCCAGGGATCTCATTCCAATCCTTATCTATTTTAACCAGCACAGCTCTTTCAACCTTCTCATTTCCCTCAGCTCTCTTTATGGTCTTAGAGGTTTCAACGGGGACTCCAAATCTGGTTAACTTGCTTGCATGAACACCCCAACCCCCTATGGTTGGTTTTCCCTCTACTACTTTAATTACCTCAGCCCCTGCCTGCATAAGATGATAGGCAACAATCAGACCAACATTGCCTGCCCCAATCATAAGAGCCCTTCTTCCTGGTAAGACCCTTTGGATATTTATCAAGGTCTGTACAGCACCTGCTCCCATCACTCCGGGGAGCGTCCATCCAGGAAAGGGTAAGGGGTTCTCATTTGCCCCTGTGGCTAATAAAATCTTTTTAGCCTTTAATTGTCCACCTTTTTCATCCTGAATAAAGGCAAGGACATCTTTATTAAAGATACCCCAGACCGTTGTATTTAATAAAACTTCAACGCCCAAATCCTCTGTCTCTTTTAGAAGCCTCTCTCCAATCTGTATCCCTCTAATCCCTGCATAATGTTCCATTGTACCAAAAAATTTATGGGTCTGTTTAAAGAGCTGGCCCCCGGGCCTCTTATTCTCATCAATCAAAACTACATGGACCCCTGCTTTTGCTGCTTCTATGGCAGCAGAAAGCCCTGCTGGACCCGCACCTACAATAGCCATTTCCACCTCTTTCATCATGATTTCCACTCTCCTAAACCCTTTTGGGTCTCTATCTTCATTCCTTTTTTAACAGGGGTAATACAGGTTCTTACATTTGGTATACCATCAACCATCATAAGACAATCCGTACACCTTCCTATGGCGCAGAATACTCCTCTTGGTTCTCCAGTTTTTTCAGTATATCTAAATACATAGCGTCCACTTGCAACCAGGGCAGATGCAATTGTTTCTCCCTCTATGGCTTCAATTGCTTCCCCATCCACAAAAATCTCAACCAGAGATTTTATCTCTAACTTCCCTAGAATGGGATGATCGATAATTCTCATTTTCTATACTCATTCATAGAAGAATTAAGTTAAACAAAAAAAATTCAGAATAAAAAAATAATGTTCCCTAGCATCCCTAAACATACGTATGCTTTTCTGAATAAAAGGATGTCAAGAAATAAAGATTGGTCTTACGTGCCGAGGGAGGATATCTCCTTCATTTGATGGGCATGACTATCTTTAAGCTATTTTACTATAAATTATAATAGCTCTTTATGCAAGCTTTTTCAAACAGTTTTATCTTCTTCTGTATGATTTTTTATAATATAATAAAAAATAGTTTTAATCACTTTGAAAGGAGGATGAGACCGTTTAATAAAGAATTAAGTCTTTCAACCATAATCTTTGCTCTTTTTGTATATCTCATATGGGGTGGTAATGTGGTCTCTATAAAGATAGGGCTGGATGGACTCCCCCCTATTGCCATGGCTGGTCTCAGATTCAGTATTGGAGCGATTTGTATCTTTATATGGGCCAAGATATGCTCTATCCCTCTTCATATAGAGAGAAAAGAGCTCATATTTCACCTGATAAATGGTGTTTTTTTTATGATTCAGATCTCTCTCCTTTATGTGGGTATGGTCTATGCAACAGCCAGTCATGCATCCATCCTCATTAATACCAATCCGTTTTTTATTGCTTTATTTGCCCACTTTTTTATTACAGGTGATACGATTAGCTCTCGAAAGATATTTGGATTACTCTTTGCCTTTTTGGGGATCATCTTTATATTCTATGATAAACAAAATATTGGTTCTTTCTCCATTGCAGGAGATGCCATTATTTTATTAAGCGCTTTTCTTCTCAGCTTACGTATTATTTATATAAAAAGATTATTGGAAAGTTTTGAACCAACAAAGGTCGTTTTTTGGGAATTTCTTATAGGTGTACCCCTTTTCTTTGTTTCAAGTCTTCTTTTGGAAGGGAATAGTCAGCTAAATTTTACTCTTCCTGTCATTGTAGCCGTTTTATATCAAGGAATTATAGTAGCTGGTTTCTGTTTCGTGGCCTCAACCGTTCTCCTGCAGAGGCATAATCCAAGTACCATGTCCTCCTTTTCCTTTGCCATACCCCTATCAGGGGTTATCCTCAGCCATTTTTTATTGGGAGATGCGATAACGAAAAATCTGATCTTTGGTTCTCTATTCGTTATTTATGGAATCTACATTGTTACAACACACAGGTTAAAAAATAAAAAATGAAAAAAGAACAATTACACTTTTTATAATTTCATCAGAATCTGATATAATAGAGTATATTTTATTGATAAATCCTTAATTTACATAATTTTTTCTCTTATCTGTGGATAATATTGAGGTTTTAGAAATTGGACTATTAGAGTCTTTAATTCTTTTGAAGATTAAAATGAAAGTGTTTGTATAATAAGGACTTGCATTTAGCTTGCATCTTGGCAATTTTTATGAAAATTATTTAAAAATAGTAACTTATGGGTTTAAATTAGTGTTTTTTCCACAACTTTTCCACAAGTCTTTGAATAGATGAATAAAAAGGGTTATTTCTATGAAAAATATATATCTTCTTTTATTGATTTTAAGCATCTTTCTCGTCTCCTGTGCATCTCAAAGTGAACGATTAGCAAAAAAAGGGATGTCATTAGAAAAAAGGGGGATGCTAGAAAAAGCAAAAATACATTTTGACAAGGCTCTTCAGATTAATCCTGAAGAAGCCTTAGCCCATATAGGACTGGGGTATATTTACTATAAAAAAGGACTGTATGATGAAGCCATAGCAGAATATAAAAAGGGGATTGCTGGAAATCCCAATATCTCTATATTGTACCCTGAAGCTCATTATTATCTGGGTCTAGCTTATAACGAAAAAGATATGACAAAAGAGGCAAGAAAAGAGTTCAGTAAATATAGAAAATTAAAAAGAATTGAATATTAAAAAAGGGGTGATCATTATGACTGATGAGATGAAGAGCGCCTTTGAAATAGCCATGGAAAAATTAAAAAAGATGGAAGGGCAGACTGATGAGGACATCTCTTTAACAGAAGAACAGAAAAATATGATAGCTGACATAAAAAAAGAATGCAATGCAAAGATAGCTGAAAAAGAGATAATGATGCAAAGCAAGATTAAAGAGTTGGCTTATCAGGGAAAACCCATTGAGGTTAGAGAGCAGACAGAACTCCTTCAAAAAGAATTCGCTGAAGAAAAAATCAGGCTCGAACAAGAAAAGGATAAAAAGATAGAAGAGATCAGAAAAAAACCCAGATAGAACTTATGGCAGGATTACCTCACCTCTATACCCATCTTTTTTCAACTTCTCTGAAATAATCTTAGCTTCTTTCTTTGTTTGATATGCTCCAACGAGGATCTGATAGCTAATCCCTTTTGTCGGAGATTGAAAGGGAATGATGTGAGGAAGGTAACCCTTTCCCAATAAAAGTGCCTCCTCCTTCGTGGCTTCTTCATAAGAATCAAACTTCTTTATTTCTATCGAATAGGGAAGAAGAATGGCTTTTGAATATTTTATCTCTTTTATCTTTTTTAGGTGGGCTGCAAAATCATCTGCGTCCTTTTTATTTTTAAATCGATCAATAACAACCCTGTACCATTTCCCCTTTTTGGGGACATTGAATAATGAAATATAAGCAAGAAATCCTTCCTGCTGCCACTCTCTCACTTCTTTTATAGCTTGTTCAATGCTTTTATGAGAAGAGACGTGAACTCCATAGGGATTATTACCCAAAATCTTTTCCTCCCCACTCCCTTTCTTTTTCAAAGAGAGAGGTTTGGTCTTTTTTATGTCTTTCTTTACACTCTTTGGCCTTCCCTCCTTTTCAGCAATAATCTTTTTTACAATCTGTTCCTCCTGCACCCTTGCCTGCTCTAATTGCATTTTGGCCTGTCTCTTCTTAATTTCACTGAGATTGGTGGACAGCTCTTCAAAATTTTTCTCTATTTTTTCACTCTCTTTATTTAAGATGGCTTGATTTTTCTCTAACCTATTTAATCTCTCCTCCAGAATATCTATTGGTCCTCTCTTCTGTTCTTGGGAAGGAGCAAGGGCTTCTTTAGCCATGGGTTGTTTTTCTATCTTTTGTTGTGCCGCGCACCCCATGAGAAAACATACTAAAAAAAAGAGAATGAATCTTCTCATCATCGGTTCCTTATATAGTTTTTTTTGAAATTAATAATTATAATTATAAAGTTTTAAAGGCTTTTTTGCAATGAAAAGTTTTTAGGTGAGGGGGCTTGATTCATTCATCATTTATTATGCAAGAACTGAAAAAGGGTCTCTGCATCCCTTTTGCTTATACCCTTAACATTTATTAACTCTTTTAAACTCGCCTCTTTTATCTTTTTCAGGCTTCCAAAATGGGAGAGGAGACTCCTCTTTTTCTTGATACCTATACCAGGCACACTATCTAAGAGAGAGCCAAAAGTTTCTTTTCTTCTCTTTTTTTTATGATAGGTTATGGCGAATCTATGGGCCTCATCCCTTATTCGCTGAAGCAGAAAGAGCAAGGGGCCCTTTAGTCGAATAGGGTTTTTTCTGTTCGGTTTATATAAATCATCTCTTTTATCCTCACCCTTTGCCATGCTTATGATATCAGGCTCTTCTATTTCTAATTCTTTTAAGACAGAAGAGGTAACATTGAGCTGTCCCTTCCCACCATCAATGAGAATAAGGTCTGGAAAGCCCTTGTCTTTTAATGCTTTTTTATAACGTCTCAATAAGACCTCTCTCATCATGCCGTAGTCATCACTCCCTTTAATCCACTTTATACTGTATCGACGATAATGGTCCTTATCCGCAACCCCATCCCTGAATGTTACCATTGAACCTACAGCACTTTTTCCACTGATATTGGATATATCAAATGCCTCGATAACTCTCGGCAGGTTTTTGAGACTGAGCCTTTTTTGCAGTTCCCTTAACAGTTCATCTTTCCTCTCAATCTTTTCTTTTGCCTTTTCTAAGAAGATCTTTGCGTTCTTATTTGCCAAAAGGACCATATCCCTCTTCTTCCCTCTTTTGGGACACAAAATCTGTATCCTCTCTTCCTTTTTTTCTGAGAGGAGCTCGGAGAGGAGATCGATATTGGTGATCTCAATAGGCAAGAGGATCTCCTTTGGAATGAACTTCTCTGATGAGTAATATTGATTGATATAGGAGCTAAGTATCTCTTCATCAGGTAATATCTGTCCTGAAAAGAGGTCTCCTTTTCCCCCTTCGAGCCTTCCATCGCGAACATAAAGTCTCTGAATGGCTAAACGCTCCCCTTCTCGAAAATAGCCAAATATATCCTGGTTAGTGAATTGATATGAGGTTATCTTCTGTGCTTCCAGGGTTGCTTCAATCGCCTTTATCTTATTATATATCCTGCCAGCCTCCTCGAACCTAAGGCTATCTGATTTCTTTTTCATTTCTTTCTTTAGGTCCCTTAGAAGCTCCTCATTTTTCCCCTGGAGAAAAAGGATTACCTCATCTACTACCCTTTTATACTCACTTTCAGTAACCATTCCATTGATGCAGGGTGCCATACATCTCTGTATCTGATAATAGAAGCATGGCCTTTCCCTGTTTCTAAAGACCCTCTCTTTGCATGTGCAGATAGGGAATATCGTATGAATCGTTCTTATGGTCTTTCTGACAGATTGACTTGATGAATACGGACCAAAGTAAAGAGCCCCATCTCTGAGCGGTCTTCTCACAATGGTTAATCTTGGATATTTATCCTTGATTCCCAGCCTAAGACTCACATACGTCTTGTCATCTTTAAATCTCACATTATAGCGTGGCTTGTATCTCTTAATCAGGTTATTCTCAAGGATGAGCGCCTCCTTTTCTGTATCCGTAACAATAAAATCGATATCATCCAGCTTTGAGACAAGAAATCTGGTAAAGTATCTGGTGTCCCCTGATTGTCTGAAATAGGAATTGACCCTATTCTTCAGATTATTCGCCTTGCCCACATAGATAACCCGACCAGACCTATTTTTCATAAGATAGACCCCTGGTTCTCTAGGGAAATTCTTTATCTTTGTTAAATCCATAAAGACCTCTTTTTACTTTCCAAGGAGCTCTAGTTCTTTCTCCTCAAGATCAAATATTCTATCTCGAAGCTCTGCTGCCCGCTCAAAATCGTACTGCTCTGCTGCCTCCTTCATCTCATTTTTTAGCTGCCCTATCTTCTTTGATATATCCTTTATGGTAAGATATTCCTCTTCTGGCTCTTCTGCAATCGGTATAGTTACATAGTCTGCCTCGTATATAGAACTGAGAATATCGCTTATCGATTTAACCACGCTCTCTGGCGTGATATTGTTCTTCTTATTAAATCTCTTCTGAATCTTTCTTCGCCTGTTCGTCTCAAAAACCGCCCTATCCAGAGAACCTGTCATGAGGTCAGCATACATCAGCACTTTTCCATTAATGTTTCTGGCTGCCCTTCCAATGGTCTGGATAAGAGAACGTTCTGAACGGAGAAAACCTTCCTTGTCTGCATCGAGTATAGCGACGAGGGAGACCTCTGGTATGTCCAGTCCTTCTCTTAAGAGATTGATGCCGATCAAACAGTCAAACTTTCCCAGCCTTAAATTCCTTATGATTTCAGTCCTCTCTAAAGTATCAATATCTGAATGGAGATACTTCACCCTCACATCTAAATCAGCGTAATAATCGGTCAGCTCCTCTGCCATCCTCTTTGTCAGTGTTGTCACAAGCACCCTCTCTTTTCTCTTTGCTCTCTCCCTTATCTCAGCGAGGAGGTCATCTATCTGTTCCTTGACTGGTCTTATCTCCACCTCAGGGTCCATGAGCCCTGTTGGCCTGATGATCTGTTCCACAATCACGCCATTGCTCTTTTCCATCTCATACTCTGCTGGTGTTGCAGAGACATAGATGACCTGATTTGTCATTCCCTCAAACTCTTTAAAATTTAGCGGTCGGTTATCCAGTGCAGAGGGAAGCCTGAAACCATATTCAACCAAGGTCTCCTTTCGTGATCTGTCTCCTTTATACATTCCACCTATCTGAGGGATACCCACATGGCTCTCATCAGCAAAGAGGAGAAAATCATCGGGAAAATAGCTGAGGAGCGTAGCTGGAGGTTCCCCTGGTCTCCTTCCATCCAGATGCCTTGAATAGTTCTCGATTCCTGAGCATGAACCTGTTTCTCTTATAACCTCCATATCAAACCTTGTCCTCTGCTCCAATCTCTGCGCCTCGAGGAGCTTATTCTGGTCTTTTAGTTTTTTTAGTTCCTCTTCTAATTCCTCTGCTATTGCCCCAAGAGCTCTTAAGAGATTACTCTTTGTCGTCACATAATGGCTTCCAGGATAGATTCTTATCTTGTTTAATTTTCTAAGGACGCTTCCCCTTAAAGGGTCAATCTCTGAAATGGAATCCACAGTATCGCCAAAGAACTCTATTCTTATGGCCTTATCCCCTTCATAGGCAGGAAAGATATCCACAACATCCCCTCTTACCCTGAAGGTCCCTCTGTGAAAGTCGATATCATTCCTCCTGTATTGAATCTCAACAAGCCGATCCAGAAGAATGTCTCTGGAGACCTCCATCTGGTTCTGGAAGAGAAAGAGCAAGCCCTGATAATCTTCTGGTGAGCCGATACCGTAGATACAGGAGACGCTCGCTACAATGATAACATCCCTTCTCTCCAAGAGGGAGCGGGTGGCTGAGTGCCGCATCTTGTCAATCTTATCATTAATCGAGGCATCCTTTTCTATGTAGGTATCTGTTCTGGGGATATAGGCCTCTGGCTGGTAATAATCATAATAGCTGACAAAATACTCCACAGCATTTTCAGGAAAGAGCGCCTTGAACTCCTCAAAGAGCTGGGCAGCCAAGGTCTTGTTTGGAGCAATCACAAGGGTTGGCCTGTTTACCCTCTCAATGACATTTGCCATGGTAAAGGTCTTGCCTGAGCCGGTCACGCCAAGAAGAACCTGATGCTCCAAGCCCTGATTCAGGCCTTCGACAAGCTGGTCAATGGCCTCTGGCTGATCCCCCTTCGGCTTAAAATCTGATACGATTTTAAAAGAATTCATATTATTATTTTATCTTAAAGGGGGATACTTTACAAGAGGGGGGTATATGTGACTTTCCTGCTCGTCCAAGAAAGACAAAGGAAAAATTCAAATGACAACAGTGTTTATCTGCTCGCCCAATCTCTATTGAATCGCTCTTCCTCTTTTTTCACAGTCTAAAAGTTCTCTAACGGTGCTGGTAAATTTTTCTATTTCAGTATGAGATAAGAGGAAACCGCTTTGCAGTTCCCTCTTATCCTGTTACTTTCATACCTGTTTGCTCAGTCGTCAGACACGGTCTGACACATTACAATCGAGGCCCTGGCCCGCCGCCGCGATGCGGGCTTTCTCTGCGAAAAGGAGGCATTTCATTTTTCAGGGTCTGAAGCTTCTTCACCTGTTCGGGGGTGAGTATGCTTCTGAACTTCAGGGCCTTTTCGATTTTCAGGTCGACCATGCTCGCCTTCAGGGTTTTTATTTCCTGGGCGATCTTGTCGACGGTTCTTTTGTTTATCTCTTCTTTGCCCAGTTCATGCCTGAGCTCCAGCTTTTTTAGCTTGAGCTTGCTTTTAAGCTCTATTTTCTTGTGTCTTATCTGGTAGCGCATCTCTGCAAGCTTTATTTTCTGTGTATCAGACAGGTTGAGCTGGTCCATCACTTGGGTGAAAGCAGCTCTTTTGAACATCTTCGCCTTTCTTCCGTCTTTATAGCCGGGTGAAGCGAACAGCCCGGAGCACAGAAGAAACAGAGATATGACCGTCAGCGACGTTGTTACTGCAAGTTTCCTTCTCATAACACCTCCCTTTATTATGGGTTATTAAATTTTTTCTCCAATCTCAGCTATAGCTTTTATTGAGAGAGATTGTTGAAAGTATGCCTTTAAAGTCGCAGGAGGCATAAAAAAGGTTACAGAAAACCGGATTTTTTTTGAGAGGTTTTTTTGTAACCTCTTGGGAATGAAAGGCGACCTTATATAAAGAGTTTGAAAAACTCCGGCAGGATACGGGAAAATCTGTTGTGTTTGACTCTTTTTGTATCTTTCTATAGAATGATGTTAAAAGGATTCTTTTATTATAAAAAATGCATAATGATTCGGATAGGCTCAGCGATGTTGACATTATCCGCCGGGTTATCAACGGCGACGTTAATGCGTTCGAATTTTTGTTGAAAAAATACAGGGAGCATATTTTGAGGATCGTGAGCAGGCATATACCCCATAATCAGGTGGAAGAAACAGCTCAGGATGTTTTTATAAGGGCCTATCAGTCCCTGCCGACATTCAGTCAGAAGAGCGGTTTCAAGCAGTGGGTATCAGGCATAGCCATGAGAACGTGTTACGACTTCTGGAGAAAGCATTACCGGGAACGAGAAGTCCCGATGAGCTCTCTGACAGAGAAGCATCAGGACTGGCTGGAAAAGATGATTTCAGACCAATCAAGCAAATTTTTTTCCAAAAATCCGGATGGCTTATCGTTGTAACTACTGTATTATATATTCTTCTTT
>Ga0209427_10002046_pt1 | contig 23569 bp, 22 predicted proteins | sample DeeMarSWOR136_30_FD_187465 | JGI IMG/M metagenome (GOLD analysis project Ga0209427, IMG submission 187465) | Marine sediment microbial communities from White Oak River estuary, North Carolina - WOR-1-36_30 (SPAdes) (version 2) | ecosystem: Environmental > Aquatic > Marine > Intertidal zone >...
ATCTCCTCCAGGCCGGTTCCCGCAAACATCCCGAGCACCTGTGTTTTCGGTTGTTTCACCTCTATCTCAAGGATTTTATCCTCGAGCTCTCCTTTCCTGAGCATCTCTCTGAACCGCTCACGGGTCTTCTTCCTCCGCTCTTCGGCACTCACCACAGCGGTATCGACTGTGGCCTCCGGATTGGGTGACCTCCTGGGAAAAGTAACCGGTGGAAGCAGTATATCGAGCAGGTCCTCCTCAGCCCGTTCCTTTGCGATTGTTTCCACCTCCTCGCTCATCTCCTTTTTCACATCACTCACCGCAATATTCGTCAGATCCCGTATCATGCTCTCCACATCACGACCTACATATCCGACCTCGGTGTATTTTGTGGCCTCTACCTTGATGAATGGGGCTCCGCTTATATTAGAGAGCCTGCGGGCAATCTCTGTTTTTCCAACCCCTGTTGGTCCGATCATGATAATATTTTTCGGTGCCACCTCGTCCCGAAGCTCTTCAGGAAGATTCTTCCTTCTGTAACGGTTTCGCAACGCGATTGCCACCGAACGCTTTGCTTTCTCCTGTCCGATGATGTATTTGTCAAGCTCCTCAACAATCTGAACAGGAGTCAATTCTGCTTCTTTTTTTCGCATGTCAACTCCTCAACAACGATGTTCTCATTGGTATAGATACAGATGGAAGCAGCAATCTTCAGTGACTCCAGAACGATATCTCTCGTGGAAAGTTTGGAGCCCGCCTTCAGGAATGCTTTTGCCGCAGCGGCAGCGTAAGGCCCCCCTGAACCGATGGCCAGGATCTGATCGTCCTCCGGTTTGATGACATCTCCGGTCCCGGAGATGAGAAACATAGCTGTGCAGTCCGTGACGATGAGCAACGCCTCGAGCCTCCTCAATACACGGTCCAACCGCCATTCCTTTGCAAGCTCGACGGCAGCGCGTGCAAGATCACCTCCATACTCACTCAGCTTTGCTTCAAACTTCTCGAAGAGGGCAAAGGCATCGGCAGTTGATCCTGCGAATCCGGCGAGTACTTTCCCGTCGTACATCCTCCTCACCTTTTTCGCGTTCCCCTTCATGATCGTCTGGCCCATGGTGACCTGGCCATCGGCCCCCATGACCACACTCTCCTTACCTGCAACGGCGATCACTGTTGTTCCCTTCACTGTAAAACCTCCATCTATGCATGTGGATGATACTTTTGGTAGAGCGCCTTCAATCTCTCCCGACTCACATGGGTGTAAACCTGGGTCGTTGATAGGCTCACATGACCGAGCAGCTCCTGTACGATTCGCACATCCACACCGTTTTCGAGCAGGTGTGTCGCAAAGGAGTGCCGCAACATATGGGGGGAGAGGTGCGCGTTCATGCACGCCTGCCTCAGGGCGGCATTGATTATGTTCCGTATGTGCCGTGCGCTCAGTCGTCTTCCCGAAAGGGACGTGAAGACCGCTTCAGAGAGTTGGTCCCGTACCATAATCCACTCCTCCATTCTCTCAAGTGCGTAATCCCCCGCCGGAACGATCCTGATCTTGTTCCCCTTTCCCTTGAGTTTCACGAGTCCGGTTTTAAAGTCCACGTCACCCCTATTCAGGCCGATGAGCTCACTCACCCGCGCGCCTGTACCATAGAGAAATGCAATGATCGCACGGTTCCGTTTGCCCAGCTTTGATTCTGGCAAGGAAGCAGTGAGCAACGCGAGCATCTGCACCTGGGAGGTTACCTTCGGCAACAGTCTTTCCTTCTTTGGCGTTCGTACGTTAATGATGCTCCCCCCTTTCACCTTTCCCTGTCGCATCAGGAAACGGAAAAAACTCTTTATCCCTGAAACTCTCCGGACGAGTGATGTTCTTGAAATTCCCCGTGCAATTTCATGGGCGAGAAAATCGCGCAGATGTTCCCTTCCAACCTTTTCAAGATCCGTCAACCCGTACTCCTTTTCCAGGTAATTGAGAAAGAGCACGCTGTCATGTAGATACCAGGTGCATGTGTTGTAAGCACGGTTCAAGACAGTTAGATAATCCTTGAAGTGCGATAGCTCATCCCTGAACTGGGGATTTTCTATGAGATTCAGATATTTATCTCCTTCCATGTATTTAACTCCTTCCATGGCTTTCCCTATCAGAATCAAACATTCATCATCACCTTCTGAGGCAGCTCAGGTTCAACCGGCTCCCGGTATGCGCACTCTTCCCTCAGACAGAGAAGATATTTTTCACCGGAAATTGATTTCTGGATCATGATGCTCTCGCACTTGGGACAGTTCTTCGCTGCAGGGGCATCCCATGTCATGAAGTCGCAGTCAGGATAGTTTGAGCATCCGTAAAACTTCTTCTTTTTTCTCGTACTCCTCTGCACCACGTATCCTCCGCAGCCATTCCGGGGGCACCTGCCGAGGGGCAGCGGCTTTGTGTTTCTGCAATCTGGAAATCCAGAACAGGCTAGGAAATACCCGTATTTGCCGAGCCTCTTCAGCATTTTCCTTCCACACTTCTCACATATGAAAGAAGTCTCCTCATCGGTGATGCCCTTCATGTTTTCCAGGTTTTGCTTCGCGTCATCCAGCATTTCGATGAAGGGCTTGTAAAAATCATTGAGAAGTTTCACCCACTGAAGCTTTCCCTCCGCGATCTCGTCGAGACGCTCCTCCATCCTGGCCGTAAATTCGATGTCGAGTAGTTCTGGAAATGCCTTCACCAGCAGATCATTCGTTAACCTTCCAAGGAAGGTCGGAACAAACTGCCGGTCTCTCATCTCGATGTAATAGCGATTGATCAGGGTGGTGATAATCGGAGCGTACGTGCTGGGCCTTCCTATCCCAGACTCTTCGAGGAACTTCACCAGTGTGGCGTCTGTGTATCGTGGAGGCGGTTCTGTGTAATGTACCTCTTTGTCCACGCTCAGCGGTTTGAGCTCCTCTCCCACAACAAGTGGTGGAAGCGCCCGCTCCTCAAGGCGCTCTTCCTGTTTCAGCACCTTTAAGAATCCATTAAAGAGCACAGTCTGTCCGTTGGACCTGAAGATACCGCCGTCCGCGCTGATATCCACGCTGACCTGTAATACCTGGGCTCCCGCCATCTGGGAGGCAACGAACTGCTCCCAGATAAGAGTATAGAGTCGCAGCTGGTCCCTTGAAAGATAGGGCTTGACCGATTCTGGAGTCCTGTACACAGACGTCGGTCGTATTGCCTCGTGTGCATCCTGAGCCAATTTTTTACTCTTGTATTCATTCGGTACCTTCGGGACATACTCCTCACTGAAACGTTCTAAAATATACCTGCGTGCCTCCTCCTGAGCCAGAGATGCAACCCTGACTGAATCGGTTCTCATGTAGGTGATCAATCCTACGGGACCCTCTTCCAGGTTTATTCCCTCGTAGAGCTGCTGGGCGACGAGCATTGTCTTTCTCGAAGGGAATCCGAGCTTTCCGCCTGCAGCCTGTTGGAGCTTGCTCGTGGTAAACGGAGCGGGTGGCTTGCGCTTTCGATTTTTCTCCTCTACAGAGGTAACCACAAACTTCTCGTCCTCCACGCTCCGGAGGATCCTATCCGCCTCCTCTTCTGTGCTGATTTCAACCTTTTCCCCGTTAAACCGAATGAGCCGTGCGCTGAAGTTCCTGCTATTTTTCTCGAATTGCGCTTCTATGGTCCAGTACTCCTTCGGTATGAACCGTTCGATCTCTTCTTCCCGGTCGCAGATCACTTTCAGCGCCACCGATTGTACCCTTCCTGCAGAGAGTCCTTTCTTGATTTTTTCCCAGAGAAGTGGGGAGAGATTGTACCCGACGAGCCTGTCAAGTATCCGGCGTGCCTTCTGGGCATTCACCAGCGCAGCATCGATGTTCCTCGGATGCAGGATTGCATCTTTGATGGCCCCTTCTGTGATTTCATTGAACACGATCCGTTTGATTTTATCACCAGTGGAACTCTTTTCGAGGGCATTCTTTATATGAAAAGATATTGCCTCCCCTTCCCTGTCGCTATCCGCAGCGAGGTACACCCTTTTGCTCTTTACAGCTTCCTTCTTCAGCTCGCTGAGGATCTTTCCCCTCCCCCTTATGGTGATGTAGTCGGGACGAAAATCGTCATTGACGTCCACTGCCAGCCTCGATTTCGGGAGATCGACAAGGTGTCCCATAGAAGATTTCACCACGTACCCCTTGCCGAGGTATTTATTGATCGTTTTCGCTTTGGTGGGGGATTCCACTATTACAAGTGACTTCTTATTCTCCATATTTCTGCACTCTTGAATAGATTTTTCCCGGATACCGCACAACTGCACTCTTGAGCTCGAGCATCATGAGCGCCGATGCGATCCTTGACACCGGACCCTGAATGATTCTCCCTATGTCCTCGATGCCTACCAGATCGTCCCCGATCACACGGAGAATGTCCTGCTCCAGGGGTGAGAGAGCAAGGTTTCTGCCTGGGTAGACTACTTCCAACTCCTTTCCCAGTATTGAAAGTATATCCGCGGCATTCTCCACCAGATGCGCACCTTCCTTGATCAGTCGGTTGTTCCCGGAAAAAGAATCGGAGGATGCCCTACCAGGAAACGCCATGACCTCCCTTCCTTGTTCCAGTGCGTACATCGCAGTAATAAGCGCTCCTGAGCCGCTTGAGGCCTCAACGACTACGACTGCACGTGCAAGACCGCTTATGATCCTGTTACGCATGGGAAAGTTCCTCTTGAATGGAGGGGTTCCGAGGGGAAACTCAGTGACCAACAGCCCTTCCTTCCCAATCCTTCCATAGAGGTCATCGTTTTCCTTTGGATACACAATGTCGATACCGTTCCCCAAAACGGCAATGGTTTTCCCCTCACCATCGAGCGCTCCCTTATGGGCGTAGAAGTCGATGCCTGCAGCAAGGCCACTGATCACCACTGTATCGACCCTTGCAAGGTCTCTTGCGACGCTGTAACCCAGATTGATACTCCCGTTTGAAGCCTTCCGAGAACCCACCAGAGCTATGGGGCACTCGCTCCTGAACAACCCGAGGTCTCCCTTAGTAAAAAGTACAGTCGGTGGGTCGTATATCTCCATCAATCGAGGAGGATAGAGCGCATTCGAGAGGGGAATGACCTCTATGCTGTTCTTCCTGTAGAAAGCGAGCTCTTTCTCTGCGAACATCTTCCCTCTCTCAACATCCAGAGGTGTGCCGTTGATCTTGAAGGGTTTGTCATAAATGCGTTCAGCCTCTTCTCGCTCTTTGAGCACATTGAATGCAGTACTGTACCGCTCCATGAGGGTGCATTTCTGCTTCGGGGTATAGTTGGTTATCCGATTCAGAAGCAGAGCTGCCTTGAGCAGTTCATCATTCATTGATTCCCAGTTCCCTGTTTATTCGTAATATATTCTCTTCAACCTGTTTTTTCTTTGGAGACCCCCGCGGGAGAATCCTGTTGAGTGTAATATACTCCCCTAGAGATTTGCCGAGCTCATCTATCTCATAGTAGAACCTTCCCAGTGCGAAATGAGCATCAAGATTTTCAGGTTCATACTCGAGGATGGTTTTCATCTGATCGATTGCCCCATACACATCTCGATAGGCGAAAAACAGGAGGAGGCCGAGCCCGTAGTGAGACGCTACAAGCTGCGGCTGAAGCGCGATCGATGCTTCGTAATACCGCTTTGACATGGCAAAATACTCATCCCTTTCCTCCGCATTCATGACAGCCTGACCGAGGAAGTAGTAGCATTCCCCGAGATCATTCTTCACAAAGGCGCTGCCTGGATCCAGGTACTCCGCCTCTTTGAGTGCTTCGAGGGCAAGATTATAGCTCCCGATCTCGAGGTATTTTCTCCCGAGCACACGATTGGTGCTTTCGAGCAGGCGCACCGCCCTTATCTTCGTCTCTACGATTCTACGGAGCTTCCCCCTAACTTCGACAAGCTCTCCCACATCCTTTTCCCTCCGGGCCAGGGCCTTTTTACTCCTCCATATCGTTCTCCGATCACCCAGTTCATTACAACCCGTGATACTCAACAGAACAGAGATAAAAACAATGAGAATGAGTATACGCTTAAAACTCACTATTCTGCTCCAAATAGCTGAGCACATCCCGCTTTCTGAACCTTCTGTGCTTTCCGGAACCGACCCTGTATACCTTGATTCTCCCTTCATTCGCATATCGCCTGAGAGAGGTGCAGCTCACACCGAGGAGCTCCGCTGCCTCTGTAATACTGAGCATTCTATTGAGCTCTTTATCCAGAAGAGAGTTTTTCAGGTCTTCAGTGTATTCGCTGCGCAGATCAACTTCTTCTTTTCTCATCTTCATATGCCAAATATTATAATAATGGTAGATTTTTATAAGATTTTATAAATAAGACATCCCATTACTATAATATTTTATCACGTTTTGTCAAGGAAAATATCTTTTTTTATTAACAACAAAATCACATTCTTTCTTTCAGGAGATCCGGTTTTTCCTCTGGAAAAATTTCCTATGGAAAAATATCTGAGGTTGATCTGCACCTCGGAAGGTCAGACCCATGGAGAAATACGCTGCCGGCTCACACCTGCCGGAAAAGACCCATCGGATGGAACGAAACGATGCTACTGGTTCTGAATCTTATTCTTCAGGGCTTCATGCGCCTTAAGCTTCATCTGCAGATCCTTCGCCTTCATGTCCGCCTCAAGTTTCTGCGACCAGAGGTCGATCCTCTTATCCACATTCTGCAGTTCGTTTGATTCATTGAAGAGGATATGAATCCTCTTCAATGCCCTGAGATACTCGATTGCCTTCTTCATATCTTCGGTGCTGTGATTCGTCATTTCATATTTTTCCCGGTACCGATTACTCGCATCGATGAGAAAATCTTTCACGAGAAAAAGATAGTCGTACCGATCATCAAATCCCTCTATCCTCGGATCGTTTTTCTCCTGATAGGTTCGAAAATCGAAAAGGTTTTTTGCGATAACCGCATACCTTCCTTCAATCTCAACGAAACTCCATTTCCATTTAGAATTTTTCCCGTACCTATCCTCTAAAAGGGATACGGTAAATCCGATTTTTCTGATCAGCAAGAGTCTCTCCGCATCGCCAAACTCCTCAAGGGACTTTAAAAGCTCGTAATTCTCCCCCAAAGGCATGTCGATAACCGGAGAAACCACGCCCTCAAGTAGTATTATAGCCTTATAGAGAGCCTTTCTCCCAGAATCCAGGTAGGACTCATTTTTAAACCCAAGCAGATTGATGCTCAGGTCTGTCATCGCACTGTAAATTGAGACAAGGTCGATGTAAAGGGATGCAACACGTATCTTCCTGAGCTTTTCATTCTCATCCTGCTTGGATTCGAGGTATTTTATTCGCTGATTGATTTCATCGATTTTTTTCTTGAGATAGGAGATTTCTTCAGAAAACTTCCTCTTGTTTTCTGCATCGACCGGCATTCCCTGATCCCGTTTGGGAAATTACACAGAGACGTCTATGTTCTGTCCTAAGTTCTCCTCTATGCTCCTACTGTTATACTCTCCCGATTCCGTGGGCTGCTCTTCTGATTCCGAAGGTTGCTCTACTGATGGTTCTTTCTCTACTTCCTTCTCTACTTCCCCGACATCGGAAACGATATCGCGTGGATACTGGACGATGATATTATAGTATTCCACAATGTCACCCATCGATATCACCACCTCCCTGTTTTAAAGGTGAGGCGTTTTCTCCTTTTCTTAACCATGATAAACAGAAATATGCTTCTGTCAATCACAAAAAACATATTCCTTTAAATTAAAAATATCCTGTGAATTATCATTTAAAGAAGTTAAAACAATTTTGAAGGGCAAATAGTATTGACCGAACTTCTTGTAGCTGTTTTCCGCTTCAATGAAAGCCGTTCCATCAACATAGTAGACCGCTCGCTTAATCACCCAATTCTTTTTATCGAGATAAAAAAGCGCGTAGTTATCGTCTTTTTCTTCCTTTTCAGGGTCCCAGGCTCTCACGATCAAAGAATCCTTCTCCTCGCTGTAGAAATCCACTTTTCCTTTGTCGATTATTTCCTTGAATTCAGCCGGATTTTGAACCTTGGAGATCCCGGAAAACTTAACGTAATCTTCGATATAGGAAAAAAGCGAGGCATATTCACTCAGCACGTTCTCAATGACAATACGAACACCCTCACCCTTTCGAAAATGGATCGATACATAGGGCTTGCCTTCCCCTGTGAGGATATCATCAGGAAGCTCCAGAAGAGCTTCTTCGAATTTACTGTTTTCAACCCTCACCTTGTAGGACTGGGGGGTCAACTTCCCTGACATCTCATCGATATTCTTATAGATCTGTGTGAGCCTCATGTCAGGGAATGCCTGCCATCCTAAAAAAAACATAAAAAGGACGGCGACGTATACAAGCTTTTTCAAATTACCTCCCTCCAGTATTATAAACCTACAGTAAAAATACTTCTTCCCCCCTCATATGTAAACCAAAATGATTTTTTAGAGGCATCTGTGCAGTAATTAGTCTAAATTCATTATATCCCATTTGTCTTTACGACACAAATTTTTTCAAGCGCTGGATTTCTCCCTCACCATTTCAGCCGCCTGTCTGAGCGCCGCATCCGTAATTTTATCGCCACTGATCATGCGTGCAATCTCTTCGAGTTTCTCCTGGGCATTCAAAAGCCGCACATTGGTCACCGTCCTGTTGTCTTTGCCTTTCTTTTCGACCCGGATATTCAGATCCCCTTTCGATGCGATCTGTGCCTGATGAGTAACGCAGAGAATCTGTTTGTATCGTGCGAGGTTCATCAACCTGTTTCCCACTGCCCACGACACCTTTCCCCCAATACCGGCATCGATCTCGTCAAACACAAAGGTGAGGATAGGATCCACATTACCTAGTACAGTCTTGATCGCAAGCATCACTCTGGAGAGCTCTCCTCCCGAAGCGACATTCTTCAGAGGGAGAAGGGGTTCGCCTACGTTTGTGGAGATGAGAAACTCTACCTGATCGATACCGTATGGAGTAAGCTCGTACCGTTTTCCATCAATGAGAACCAGACCTTTTACATCTTCCCTGTAGCTGATTCTGACCTTGAAACGGGCCTTGAGCATGCTCAGATAAGAGAGCTCATTTTTCACGCTTTCCTCGAGGGCGTGAGCGCATACGCGCCTCTGCGCTGAGATAGAAAGGGCGAGCTTCTGCGCAAGGTGCAGTTCCTCCTCCAGCTTCTTTCCGAGTTCCCGCAACATATCCTCGTTGAGTTCCAGGTGCTCGAGCTCCACCTTGCATTCATCAGCATACTTCTTTATCTCTTGGGTCGTGGGCCCGTACTTCTTTTTAAGATTCTTTAAGAGCTCAAGGCGTTTCTGAATCTCATCTATTCTACCTGGCTCATACTCTATCCCCTCGATAAATGCCTTCAAATTGGATGCCGATTCAGCAATCACTATCCTCGTTGATTCGAGCTCGGTTGCGATCTCATTGATGTTATTGGAAAAACTTTTGATTCTTTCAATCTCGTTCAGTGCATTTTCAAGCATTGTGAGCGTTGAGTTATCGCTCAGTCGTAGTAGCTGGTAGGCGCTCTCGACTGAAGAAACGAGCTTTTCATAGTTACGGAGAACCCGGTATTCCTCCTCAAGCTCCTCCTCTTCTCCTTCCTTGAGTTGGGCATGCTCGATTTCACCGATAGAATATTTTAAAATATCGATCTTCCGCTCTTTTTCCCTCTCATCTATCGTCTGTTTTTCGATTTCTTTTTGTATCTCAAGAATTCTGTGATAACAGCTCCGGTAGACTTCGAGCTCCGGACCAAGCTTTCCATACTGGTCGAGCAGGAAGAGGTGGTTCTTCACACTCAGTAGTGATTGATGCTCATGCTGACCATGAATATCCACCAGAATATCCGTGATGTCTCTCAGATTCCTCGCAGTCACCTGCAGGCCGTTCACGTAACAGCGTGATGTTCCCGAAGTGGTGATCATCCTTCGAATGATAAGACCTTCATCTTGGTTATGCTCTATGCCCAGTTCCCCGAGTTTCTGAAACACGGGGTGTCCTTTCTCGATCGTGAAACTCCCTTCGACGATGCACTGGTCCATGCCGGAACGTATGGATGATGTTTTTGCCTTTTCCCCGAGTATGAGACCAAGAGCACCCACGATGATGGATTTGCCGGCACCGGTCTCCCCGGACAGTATGGTGAGGTTTCGGCTGAAAATAAGCCTTAAATCTTCGATGAGTGCAAAGTTCTTTATATATAGCTCTTTTAACATCTCAACCCTTCCAGGCGAGCTTTTCGCTCAGTATGTCATAGAAACTTCTATTCCCGAGTGAGAGCAGCTTCGTCACCATTTTGGATTTCTTCACATACACTTCGTCCTGGAATTGTAAATCCACTGCCATCTGTCCGTCGATTGTACCCACTATTTGGCGGTGATCGGATGATACTTTCACCGTTACCTCTTCTTCAGAAGGCACCACAAGTGGCCGTGCTCCGAGAGAGTGCGGGCAGATTGGTGAAATCACAAAAGCAGCCATATTCGGCTGGAGGATGGGTCCCCCTGCTGCGAGTGAATATGCGGTGGAACCGGTCGGAGTGGCCACGATGATACCGTCCGATCGGTAGGTGCCGATCGATTTATCCCCGCTCCAGACTTCGAGCTGGATAAGCCTTGAGATGCCGCCTGTGTTGATCACAAGGTCGTTTAACCCGGTTGCCGCATAAACCTGCTTTTTCTCCCTTACAATATTTACATCGATCATCATTCGTTCATCAAAACCGAACTTCCCCTTAAAAAAACACTCTACACATTGGGTAACCTCATTCTCCCTGAACTCGGTGATGAATCCAAGACCACCTAGATTGATACCGACGATAGGAATCCCATATTGGGAAAATACCCGTGCAGCAAAAAGCAGAGTCCCATCTCCACCGAAGGTAAAGCAGAGCTCTGTCGTCGGTATTTTCTGCAGTATCTTCTTGGTGAGTGTCCCCTCCATTGAGGGAATGATGTAGTATTCTATCGCATGTTCCTTGAGATACTTAATAAGCGGCTCAAGAGCTTCCGCCGCACTTGAACTCTTCTCTTTCAGGACGATTCCTATGAGTTTCAATCGTGCGTCTCCATGATTTAGTAATTTAGTATATGAACAATTAATCTTTCTCTTTTGTTTCTGTGAAACACTAAAAAATATTCTCGCTCTCTTTGATCAGAGAATCGATTTGATCCCTTTTACGATTTTCTCGATATCCTGCTGCGTAAGGGCGGGGTATATTGGCAATGCGACAAGAGTATTATGCATTTCCTCACTGTTTTTATACTCCTTTGATGGAAGTCCGAGCGAGGCGTGCAGAGGTGTCTCAATTCCTCTCCGCACGGGAATACCAAACTTCTTGAAAAAATGGACGCACTCTCCAATCGGCGTTTCTGTTTTCACAACATAACTGGAAAAGCTGAGTTCCTTACCCTCATCTCGACCTATGAGCACACAGTGCGAATAGAAAACAGCCTCATCGTAGTACCCGCCGATTTTTCTCCTCGCTTCTATGTTCTTACCGAGCCTGTTCAACTGAGAGATACCCAGTGAAGCATTGAAATCACTCATGAGGGAATCGGTATCTTCACTCTGCGACTGAAAGAGTTGTCTGAGCCCTCTGTCCCTGGATGCGAGTACACCCCCGCTCCCGGTGGTGATGATGGAGTAATCGTTGAGATTCATTGTGATGTAATCACCAAAGCTACCCACCGGTCTTCCGTTCACCTTCGCCCTGAGTGACCCATCGATGTCTTCGATGAGGGGGAGGCCCAGCTCCCGATAGGTTGAAAGATCGTTTGGGATACCGAACATCTGGGGAATAAGGATGCATCTGGTGCGGGCCCTCACCTTTCTTTTCATTTCCTGGAAGGAGGGAAGAAATGAGTCCTGCTCGATATCCACAAGTATCGGCTTCATGTTACATCTTAGCAGCGCGTGTAAAATATTCGACCGTGCAAAGCTCGGAAGGATCACTTCATCTCCTTTCTGCGCACCGATCAATTGAAACACAGTTTCAAAGGTGTGTAAATAGCTCGCGAATGCCAGCACATGGCTGAGGTTGAGCTCAGTGGAAAGCATGGTGGTGAAGTTCTTCAAGTGCAGACCGGGAGCAAGGTCGTCCTTTATCATGCAGTAGAGGACCGATTCCAGGTCTTTCTTTCCGATGGTCGGTTTATTGAATCGTATCATTCCCCTCCACTCCTGAACAATTCTATCATCCCTGAATGAGAAAATCAATGACGAGAAGATGGCACTCATGACTGTAAAACCGTGTCTCCCGCCTTTACCCTTTCAAGCCCTTTCAGCTCGGGCTTGCCGACCTTTGATCCGATATAGCAATTCCTTGAAATTCGAAACCCCTTCGGTATCTCCACATTCTGCCCGATGAGTGTAATCCCACCGGAGAGGTACTCCGGATAAAGGTGATTCGAACCACGCGAGTCGTCTTCTCCGATTTTTGCATCCTCTCCGATGTTGGGCGTCATTCGAGAGAACAGCTCCCCACCGTCGCAAAGAATGGAATTCAGCAGCAGCGCACTGTTACCGATATAATTATTTTCCATCACAATAGAATTGATGATTTTCGCATTCTTCCCAACCCTCACATGAGAAAAGAGAATTGAATGCTCTACAAACCCTTCAACGATACTGGAAGTGGACACGTATGAGTTACGAACATGCCCTGTCCCCATGACTCTGGCCGGTTCCTCGTCGTTGAGCACAGTGCGGGGCGGGAGGAGGTGGATGAGCTCCTCGATTCGTTTCAACAGGGAAAAGTGAACAGTGTAGTAATCATTCACCGTGTGTATAAGCATACAGTGCGATTGCAGCATCAATTTCTTCACAGAAGGACGAAGCGTGTTCGCAATGTATTCCCATACTACGTCAATTCTGGGTCTTTTCTGCTCTCTCTGCAATGGTCTGTTTTTCACCGCCTGAAAAGGTTTGGTATTGTGGAGAAGAAAGCCAATGCTCTGGTGCTGTGGACCTTCTATTTCAAAGTTATCGGGTGGGAGCGAGAGAAGCTCACTTTTCAGGCTCGGCCAATCCGGGAGGAAAAGGTGATCTGCCCTCAGGAGAAGTATGCACTCATTTTTTCTTATTCTCAGAATGTTCATCGCAGCTCGAAGAATATCGGGTTCTGAAATGACCTTTACCCTGTGAGAGCTGTAGGCAAAAACGAGGTAATCTTTGATACCGGTATGTTCTCTGTCCGTCAAGACCGTAACCCTTTGAAAAGCTTCGAAATACAGGTTACTGAGATAAAAATCGATGATCTTTCTCCCGTCCAGAATGGGTACAAGTGATTTTTCCCTGCCATCAGCGATAGAGAGAATTCCAGGTTCCCTTTCTTTTACGACGATGAGTAAAGAGATCTGCTTCATTATGGGTGTTTCCAGAAAAGCTTTTCAAAGAATACGGCAAGTATGAAGAGTGGTATCAGTATGGTTCTTCTCACCGAATGGAGATAGAGAATATCGCGTTTTGGTACCTTTTCGATATTCCAGTGCTTCCGATAGGAAGACCTTTTTCTCACATTCCCCGCATATAAATCAAACAATCCCTCAATAAAGACAATCATCTTCGCGTGAACCCTTTTACTATACCTGTTTATCCAGATCTGCTCCTGAGGTGATCCAAGACCGATAAAAAAGTAATCAGGAGAAGCCTTCCCTATCGCCATGACGATATTCTCATGGTCGTACTTGCGGTAATCTCCTCTGTACCTACCGACCACAAAAAGTCTCGGGATCTCCCGGAGGAGATTCGTGTAGGCCCGGTCAATGGTCTGCCCCTTACCCCCAAATAGGTATACGTTCTTACTTAGTTCTACAGATTGCGCCATGAGGCGTTTCACGAAAACCGAAGGATCGATTTGTTCCTTGAGCGGTCTCTTCAGGAATCGTGTTGCCCAGACCAGATACCTACCGCATGGAATAATGAGATCGGATTCCTCAAGAAAGATTCTGAGCATCTTGTTCCGCTTTGCCATGAGGAGCAGCGGGAAGGAGAGAAAGACGAGTGAGTGGGTCTTCCCGTCCTGGAGGAGATGCTCGACTCTGGAAAGAGCCTCCTCGCTCTCCATATTGTTATAAGGAACCCCGAGTATTCTGTCTCTTTTCATAGATATTCCGGTGATTATGGTCCTCCCCCTTGAAAAAACACAGGAAATTTAACTTTATTTGACTCAAGAAACAATCATAAACCTGCATAATACACCCGAAGGAACCCCGTACCGATAATCGCTGCAGTTTCCGACTTTAGAACATATTTACCCATTGTTACCGCTTTCACACCCAAAAAGGAAAGCGCGTGCAACTCTTCCGCAGTAAACCCGCCCTCCGGTCCGAAGAATAGATGAAACACCATCTCGTCCTGTAACTTGATGGAATCCAGCACCTTTCGATAGGGCTCATTCGGTTCTTCAGTGCTGAACACCAGGCGGAACTCCCCCTCTTCCTCACTCAGCCCATTTATAACATCATCCAGGGGTCTGAGTGGAAAGACCTTCATCACTTTTTCTGCCCCCGATACTTTAGAGCCTTCCTGCGCAATCTTCTCCCAACGATTCGACTTCTTGGTGCCGGGTTCCCCTGCAGGAACAGTTCTTCCCGTCTTCAGGGGGAAAAGACCTTCAACCCCCATTTCGCTCAGCTTGGCCACTGCGTAATCCATCTTTTTAGATTTCAGGAGACCCAGATACACATTGATACGAACCATGCTCCTGCTCTGTACATCTCTTTTCCCGATGACTTCACACAGAATCGCACCGCCTCCCACTGAGGAAACGAGCAGTTGATACCGACCGTCTCCAATGACTGCGTCCAGCTTCTCTCCCCTTCGCACCCTGAGCACATTTTTCAAGTAGTGGTAGTTCTCTCCTTCGATTGTAACCCGTTCACCCCTCATGCTATCGGGAGAAAGGAAGATATGCCTTTTCATTGAATACCCCCGCTTACCCCTACACCATCATTAAGTTATAAAACAGACATATATTCGTCAATTTTAACAAAATATCCCCTGATATTTTCATATTTTTTACTCATCAATGTTGAAAAAATATCAACAACAAAGTACATTATTATTTATATGGAGAAAACTCTGACATCGAAAGAAAGAATTATTCTTATCAGAAAAGGTAATGAACTTCTCAATAAGGGCGAAATCGAAAAGGCTTCAAAGATCTTTATTACGACTGCGTATAAAGACGGGCTGATACGGGTAGGAGATTATTACTATTTCGAAGAGAAGAATCCTTTCAAAGCTCTGCATTTTTACATCGAAGCAAAATATGAGAAGCGGATTCGAGAACTTACCGAAAGAATGGCAGGGGTATTGAAGAAGTGGCTGTCGGAAGACCATAAAAAGAAAACAGAGTAGGAAGAATGAAAAAACAAAAAAAAGACTATGAAGATTGGCAGAAAATCCCCGAACTCTCCAAATCTGGGTACTCGCTTTTAAAAGAGCGCCGCTACCGGGAGGCGGAAAAGGAGTTTTTAAAGATCCTCAACCTTGATAAAAAGAATATCTACGCTATCGTGGGTATGGGGGATGTATTTCGGGGGGATAGAAGTTATGAAAAGGCCATCGAGTACTATAAGAAGGCCCTTACGATCGATCCCCTCAACAAGTTTGCACTCATCGGTATCGCAGATGCCTACAGGGCGCTGAAAAGACATGATGATGCGGTGAGGATCTGGGAGGAATATCTCTCGTACAACGAGCACGAGTTCGACATCGCGATCCTTACCCGTCTGGGGGATACCTACAGAAAAATGGGGAGAGTACAGGATGCTGTGAAAAGGTACGAAAAGGCCTTCTCCGTCGATAAAAGGAACCCTTACGTGCTCTCAGGACTCGGGCTCTGCTATTTTGAGTTGAATGATTTTGAAAAGTCGCTCCTTTACTGGAACCAGCTCCTGGATATAGAACCCAATGACATCAAGGTGCTCACCAACATGGGTAACTGCTACAGGAAACTGAAGCAGTTCAGTGATGGGCTCAAATACTTCTACAAGGCCTATCACATCGAGGAGGAAAATTTCTACGCTCTCTACGGGATCGCGGACTGCTACAGGGGTTTGCGTGACTATGCGAAAGCGGCAGAATATTGGAGAAAGATACTGAAAAACGACCCGCACAACAGGAAGATCCTCACCCGTCTCGGAGACTCCTACAGAAACCTCGGAAACTATCAAACAGCCCGCCACTACTACCGGCAGGCAATAGAGAGGGAGTTCGACTATTACGCCATTCTGGGATTGAGCATGGTTGATAAAGCGGAGAAAAACTATGATGCTGCCATTGAAAACCTTCATCAGCTGGAGAGAATGTCTGGCCTGAACTATCAGCTCACCATTCTTCTTTCCGAGTGCTATACGGAAACGAACAAAATCGACCTTGCGATCAACGTGCTGAGCGACGCATTAAAGAAGGGAATCACAAACGAAGAAATCAAGAGAAGACTCAAGCTCCTGAAACAGAACAGGTAGAACTTCGCTCTCAAACCTTCTTATAAAATTTTTCTGAATCCATAAGCATCGAATCGTACGTATGCAAAAACAAAACATCATAGGCCGTACAGAAGAAGAACTCAGAGAATTCTGCAGGGAGCGGGGATTCAAAGAGTTCCACGGAACGCAGCTGTTTAACTGGATTTATCACAGGTATCCCGGAAATTTCTCCGACATGACCGACCTTCCGATGCAGCTGCGGCAGGAGCTGGAAGAGCACTATTACCTCGGCTATTTATACTCTTACCGAAGGGATGAATCGCGGGGTAGAGACGCAACCAAGTACGGATTCGTCTTAAAGGATGAGAAGAGAATCGAGGCGGTTGTATTAACCGATAAAACCGGGAGGGTATCCTTCTGTATATCCTCGCAGGTGGGGTGCGCTCTGGGCTGTACGTACTGTGAGACGGGAAAGATCGGCTTTATCCGAAATCTTTCTGCCTCGGAAATACTTGCGCAGGTGCTCACGCTCAGACACCTTCATGGTAATCCCCAGAGCGTGCTCTTTATGGGGATGGGCGAGCCACTCATGAACTATGCTGCTGTAGTGGATTCCTTGAAACTCCTCCAGGCGGTGGGAGTGGGTCCAAGAAAGATCACGATCTCTACATGCGGGATTGTGAAGAGGATCTATGACCTTGCGGGGGCCGGGTTGAACGTACGACTCGCCCTTTCCATGGGCTCAGCAATTGATGACAAGAGAAAGAAACTCATTCCGGTTTCAAATCACAACTCCCTCTCACAGCTCAAAAAGGCGCTGATCTATTACAGGCAGAGGACAAAGAGGAGGGCGAGCATCGAGTACATCCTTATCGGTGGTGTGAACGACACGAGGGAGGAAGCTCTCGCCCTTGTCCGGTTTGCGAAAGAAACGTGGGGCCACGTGAATCTCATCCGCTATAATCCGATTAAAGGATCCAGGCTCACCGTCCCCTCAAGTGATGAGGTAAACGAATTCATTCGAATACTCCAGGTGCATGGAATTGAGGTATCCGAACGCTACAGGAGGGGCCAAGATATTGCGGCAGCCTGCGGTCAGCTTGTGGCCGGATACAGGTAATTTTCACCTTGCCTTCTCATTCTGAAATATTATCGTAACAACCATGAAACGTCGAGACTTTCTGAAAGCAGTTTTTTCCACTGCACTTTACTTCGCTGCACGAAAGGTATTCCCAGACCAGATGGCTGATCACTCCGATGTTGGGTTGGTCCGGGGAAAGGACTATGAAAAGACCGTTACAGAAGCAATCGGGCTCATCGGCGGTATACAAAAATTTGTAAAACCCGGGGATATCGTCGTGGTAAAGCCGAACATTGCATGGAATTCACCCCCTGAGCTCAAGGCAAATACCGATCCACTGATCGTGCGCACCATCGTACACCTCTGCTTCCAGGCACTTGCATCAAAGGTGTATGTGTTCGATAGAACCTGCAACAACCCGAAGCTCACCTATGTAAACTCAGGAATTGCCAAGGCTGCAGAGTCGGCAGGAGCAAAAGTCCTGTATGTGGATAATGTGTCCCCCAAGATGTATAAAACAATCTCAATTCATGATGCAGTCTTTTTAAAGGAAACCTCTGTGAACAAGTACATCCTGGAATCCGATGTATTGATCAATGTGCCTGTAGCGAAGCATCACTCATCTGCAGGACTCACGATCGGTATGAAAAACCTCATGGGGATTACGGGAGACAACAGATCCCGATGGCACTGGCAGCTGCATGATGCGATATCTGATATCAACATCGCGGTCAAGTCACACATTACTCTTGTAGACGCGACAAATATCATGCTCAAAAACGGTCCAACCGGCGGCAGCAGATCATACCTCAAAAGGCTCGACACGATTGTCGCATCTTCCAATGTCGCGAGCGCAGATGCGGAAACTGCACTGCTCTTCGGCATCAAACCGAAGAGTATCGGTTACATCGCCCGTGCAGCTGAAAAGGGAATCGGAAAAATACATGACTATTCCCTTAGCTCACTCACGCTCTGAACGGTTTTCACGCGCGGAACGTGAAGTAACACAGATTACTTTCTCCAGAGGGCCTACCATTTGAGGTTGTGATCCCTCAGGAACTCCATTACAACAATAGAAAAAGACCATCTCCACATGAGGTGGTTTCAATGCAGCCGGCGGCTTCTACTAAGCTTCGCAGGATTTCTTCAAAACCGCCGGCTGCACATTTATGAACACATACCATGCTGGAGTGTGCTCATCCATGAATAAGCACCTGAAGATCTACCGTATCGCTTCACAGCTCATCTTCTTCGGTCTGTTCATCTTTATCTTTATCCGCTCCCTTGATCCATTTTCAACGCTGACGAATCCCTTTCTGCGGTTTGATCCGCTCATCTTCCTCACACACCTCACTTTCTGGTATAGGATAATCCTCCCGATTGTCGGAATTCTCGTCGCGACTCTCATTGTGGGAAGGTTTTTCTGTGGCTGGGTGTGCCCCCTTGGATCGCTGATAGACGGGCTTGATCTCATTTTTTTACCTGTGAGAAGGATGGGCCCTTTCAGAAAAGTCTCTGAATGGCTTGGGAAACAGCTTGTCATCACACCTCCCTCCTGGTTCATCCTTGGCGCTGTGCTCGTGACAGTGTTTTTTACGCCTCCGGCCCTGCAATTCTTCCACCCAAATGTCTGGATCGTGCGGATGTTTTCCCTATCGGTTGCAGGAATTGTGTTTCTCATCTTTTTGATGTGGTGCGCATCCACCACGAGGAGACTCTGGTGCACACACCTCTGTCCCCTCGGGGCTCTCTACGGGCTTTTATCGAAGGTGGCGATCTTCCGGCTCAACATTCAAAAATGCTCGGGGTGTAAGCTGTGCGATAGTTGTCCCATGCACGCGTCAGACTATAAAACAAGGCATATCCACACACACCAGTGCATCCTCTGCTTCGACTACGAGGGACGTTGCCCCGTACACGGATTTACCTTTCAGCACTCAAGGAGGAAAGAAACGAAGCCCGATGAATCACGCCGCAGGTTTCTCAAATCCGGAGCTGTATTCGTCTCAGGGATTCTCGTGGGTGCAGTTCTCTCACGTTTCGACAGGACCGTGAAAACGAAGCTCCTCCGGCCACCGGGCGTGACCGACGAACCGCGCTTCGTGGAGCGCTGTCTCAGGTGTTTTCAGTGCGTGGAGAGCTGCCCGAATGAGATCATCAAAATTACAGGACCAGGTGCAGGACTTGACAACCTTTTCACACCGCATCTCGACTTCCGAAAAAACGGGTGCGATTATAACTGCCAGGTGTGCCAGCTCGTATGCCCAAATTTCGCCATTCCCATGCAATCCCTCCAGGAGAAGCAGAAGAGCACAATCGGGCTTGCGAAAATAGACGAAAGTATCTGCGTAGTTTTCGCGAAGGACATAAACTGCCTTGTGTGTGAAGAGTTCTGTCCGGTGCCATATAAAGCCATAGAAGTCGTGGAAAGAGAAAAAATGGTGAATGGAGAATTGATTACACTTCGATACCCGGTTGTCGATCCTGATCTGTGTATCGGGTGCGGACTGTGTGAGGCCTTCTGTCCGGTGGTGGAAAGGGCGATCAGGGTTTACAGGAAGTAGAAAATTTTTATTCAGAACCTCTAAAACGTATTTTCATTTCCTGAATTTCTCATTACCCTAACCCCAATAATGCAAAGAATATTTATAATGAAAAAATTGTGGTGTATGAGGACAAATAGATGAGGATATATAAATGAAGAAAATATTTGAATTCTTTTCTGCCCGCCATATTCTTGCGACACTCTTTACCATTGCGATCGTCATGCTTGGGGTGAACTCTGCGCGAACATTGAAAAGAGATATCATTCCTGAGGTCGATTTCGGTGAGATGATCATCACCACCACCTATCCGGGAGCTTCTCCGGAGGATGTTGAGCTCAACGTGACGAACAAGATCGAAGACGAGCTCAGTAGCGTAAGCGGTATCGAGCGTATCACATCCACTTCACTTGAGAACATATCCGTTATAAACGTGACCATCGACATCAATGTGAAGGACATGGACAAGGTTAAGACCGACATCAGGGATGCTGTTGGGAGGGTCACAGACTTTCCACCGGAGGTAACCGAATCTCCCCTGATTACCGAGGTTGATACCTCCCAAATACCGGTAATCGAAGTGGGAATAACCGGTGATATTCCCTACGATGAACTGCGTGAGATTGCGAAACGTTTTGAAAATAAACTCAAGGCAGTGCCCGGTGTATCACGTCTTGATAAGTTTGGTTACCGTGCACGAGAAATAAAAGTCGAGGTGAATCCAAAGGCACTCGACACCTACCAGATCCCTCTCAGAGAGATTATTCAGGCAATCGAATACAGGAACATCCGTCTCACCGGTGGTACTTTTGAATCCTACACCAGTGAAAAAAATGTGGTTACCCTTGCTCAGTTTTCCCGTCCCTCCGAGGTGGGGGATGTGATTGTCCGCTCCACCTTTGAGGGGCCGGTCGTCAAGGTCAGGGACCTCGCTGTGATCAGGGACGACTTCGAAGATGAAGACCTCATCACCAGGATCGACGGCAGAAATACGATTTCATTTCTTGTCTATAAATCAGAAAATGCGGATATCATCAGGACAGTTCGCTCAATAAAGGACATGATCAATCAGGAGGCGGGAAAGGGAATGCTTGCGGGGTATGTTGATCGCGAAGCAGGAGAAGGTCCCAAAGAGTCCAAATCGGGCCCCTCATTCCTGCGCTTCCTGAACCGCGGACGGCAGGATGAGAGTATCTACAGGTACGGACCTGTTCGCATTCTATTCGCCCAGGATCAATCCCGCTTCGTTCAGAATCGATATAAAATCGTTCTCACCAATGGTATCGTTGGTCTGGCATTCGTAATCTTCATGCTCGGTATTTTCCTCAATATCCGAACCGCATTCTGGGTAGCAGTTGGGATTCCGGTTTCCATTACCGGTGTTTTCTTCCTGCTCCCTCTCTTCGGCCGATTTCTCGACACAATCTCCCTCGCCTCACTGGTACTCGTGATCGGTATAATTGTCGACGATGCGATCATCATCTCAGAGAGTATCTTTTACAGACGCTCAGTGGGGGACACTCCGCTGGAGGCTGCAGCGAACGGAACGAACCTGGTGTTCTTTCCCGTGCTGACCACCATTCTCACTACCTTTCTTGCCTTTGCCCCCATGCTCTTCATCAAAGGTATATTCGGCAAGTTCGTGTTCGTCATTCCACTTACTGTGAGCCTCGCACTCTTCGTCTCTTTGGGAGAGTCGCTCTTTGCCCTGCCCGCCCATCTTGCACGGGGTATGGAAAAAAGTTCAAAGGGGGCGCAGCGGGCCGCTGCACGGAAGTGGTTCAATTCCCTCAGGGCGTTCTACAGACGAATCGCCTACCGCTTTCTCAAGTTCAGGTATCCTCTTCTGGTGCTCTTTCTCGGAGTTTTTCTTACAGCGATCTGGTACGCACGAAACAACATGGAGTTTTTACTCTTCCCATCTACAGGCTCTGAAACATTCGCTATCGATGTTGAGCTTCCCACAGGGACATCCCTGCAGGCGGGTTCAGAAAAGATGAAGGAGATGGAGCAAATCGTGCAATCCCTTCCAGAGGGTGAGCTTGAAAACTTTGTGACAAGGATCGGATCTCTTTCAATGATGGACGGGGAAATGAGTGCCGGACAGGCAGAAAATTATGCGCACATCATCGTGGGGCTTACCCCCTATTCCGAACGTGAAAGGGACGCAGACGAAATCGTAGAGGAGATTAGAGCCAAAATCGACGAGATCGACGGGATCGATAAGGTTACCTTTTCCATATTCAGGGCAGGTCCTCCAGTTGGGAAACCCATTACCCTCAGGGTTATCGGTGTCGATGATGGAATGCGAAGGAGTCTCGCAGACACGATAGAGGACTCACTCAAATCGGAACAGGGCGTGAAGGACATCGACAGGGACGACAAGCTCGGCAAAGAGCAGATCGAGATAAAAATAGATTACGAACGCCTTTCACGTCTGGGGCTCACCGTTGCGGATGTTGCAAGAAACGTACGAATCGCCTATGACGGGCAGGTAATTACGAGCATCAGGGAGGGTGACGAGGATGTGGATTTCCGGGTACAGCTTGCCGAAAGAGCACGCCGTGACGTGAGCTTCCTCAGAGAGCTTGTAATTCCGAACCAGCAGGGGCGGCTCATCAAGCTGAAGGAGGTTGCGCGACTCAAGGTCGGACCGGGACCCAATGCGCTCAGGCATTTCGACGGAATCCGTACCACCACCGTCACCGCAGACGTCGACCAGGACGTTACCACGCCCTTTGCGGTGATCGGACCGCTCCTCGGTCGATTAAACCTCGAAGAGAACTGGCCCGGTATGGAAGTGCGAGTGGGTGGGGAGGCGGAGGAGAGCATGGAACAGATACGAAACCTCGGGTTCACCTTCATCATCGCTTTCATCGGGATCTACTTTTTGCTCGTGCTCCTCTTCAACTCCTTCAGCCAACCATTTCTCGTACTGGTCGCCATTCCCTTCGGCATAGTGGGAGTGATTATCGCACTCGCAATCCACGGACAACCCCTCAGTTTCATCGCGATCATAGGAACAATCGGGCTTGCAGGAGTGGTGGTCAATGATTCACTGGTCCTGGTGAGCCATCTGAACGAGCTGAAAAAACAGAACCCCGACAGGGAGCTCCGGGACCTTGTCGCGCTGGGTACCGCAAACCGTTTGAGGGCCATCATCCTTACGACCCTCACCACCGTCGCCGGGGTTCTCCCCCTTGCCTACGGAATCGGAGGAACCGACTACTTCATTTCGCCGATGGCACTCGCACTCGGATACGGGCTTCTCTTCGCCACGCCGCTCACACTTGTGCTCGTCCCCTGCCTGTATCTCATCTGGTACGACATAGGACGGGTGTTCAGCAGGAAAAGGTAAGCCTTTGTGCTTGATGTTTCGTTCTTTTTTGTTTATTATATTTTGAGTGAATAGTATCAGAGGGGCAATTAGCTCAGCTGGATAGAGCGCTGGCCTCCGGAGCCAGAGGTCGTGGGTTCGAATCCCGCATTGCCCGAAGGTTTTTCCTACCATAA